>Ga0080004_1117041_pt1 | contig 20332 bp, 35 predicted proteins | sample WasSprMetagenome_FD_69207 | JGI IMG/M metagenome (GOLD analysis project Ga0080004, IMG submission 69207) | Sulfidic aquatic microbial communities from Washburn Spring, Yellowstone National Park, USA - WS (SPADES assembly) (version 2) | ecosystem: Environmental > Aquatic > Thermal springs > Hot...
GCCCGTTGTCAGGCAGCTCAGTCCCGTACAGGTACAGCGCTTTGTTAGCGAGGATCCACTGTTTAGCTTCCGCCGGAAGCCAGTCCAAGGCGTGCTCGGCAATCCAGTCATGCGTCCCGTACTTCGGGTTGTAAGGGCTTGAGCTGAAGCCTCCATTGCTCCAGCAGTATGAGCGCGCAGCAAGTGTTGAAACGGCCGCCAAGCAGAGCAGCATGTGGAAGGCTGCCAGCTTCTTCACGGCGGGTGCCACGCGCGCCTCAGCTCTCCACGAGCTCGCATAACATGTGCAGTATGGAACCGCTCCTGCTTGCCTCGAAGCGTTTCAAGTTCTCGATCCCGTCGGATCCGCCGAAGAGCTCCTGATCAGCCTTCAACAGCCGCCAGATGACTTCCCGGCACTCCGGGATTAGAAAGTTGAACGCTTGATCTATGTCTTGCTTGGTTATCGACAAGAAGTCGTCCAGAAATGCCTTTGCCTCATCCGGTTTACACTGTAGCGCTTTGTCCATGGCCGTGAATAAATGCGTTATCCTGCCCTCCAAGCTAATCATTTTCCCCTTATTCATCATTTCAACGTACCTCTAAACCCCTCTAACCCTGAACTTTTAAAACGCGCTTCAGGTCCTCCAAGAGACTCCTCTCCCATTCACCGAGGAACCTGTCGCTTATGAAGTACGGACATTCCGCACAGTACCGTCCGCCGTAGTCGCCCCAGCTTCTGCCCCTCCTTATGTCGCCGACGCTGCACATTTGGTTGCCCGCTTTAACAGTTACAGGCTTCTTCGCACTCATGGACAAGTTGAAGCATATTCCCTCCTCTTCGCTGTCAAACTCCACCTCAACCATGCGCGTAGCCTTAATCTTCAAGCTACAGGCCACCTTTGGCATTTATGGCGCAGGACTTTTAAAACGCTTACAGGCCGGTGGCCGCTAAAACCTCTGGGCTGACGTTCTCTTCTATCGCTTTCAGAATGACCTTTCCCTGACTGGAATAAGCATAGTACGCTTTTCCTTTGTAGATTATTGTGTAGATCCCATACAAGCTAACGCGTCCTTCCAAGAGATCTGTGAGCGTGTAGCTGAGATGTCGGCCGCTTTCTCTGATCAGCTTTACCTCAGCGCCGCCAGGGTTGAAGGTGAGCTCATAGCGTCCCGCTTTGTACTTCACCGCGCACTCGACGCCGTTCGGCATTCTGAACCTGTAGCCGCCCCTCCTTGCTTCGGCTAAAGCCTTCCCAAGCAGCGAGCGCATCTTGGAAGCGCCAGCCTGCCTTTCCTCAGCCGATTTAAGCGCGTAGTCGGGGTCGTGCCCAATCCGCATGCAAGTTTCAAACTCCTTCCTGCCTAGGTAGCTGAGCCTGCTGAAGCCTTCTGCCACCTTCCTTGCCTTTTCAGGGTTTTCAGCCGCCCACTCAAGCGCGCCTATAACGCACCTAGGCTTCACGTCGGCTTCAAACTTCCTCAACACTTCAACGAACTCTTCAGGGACGTTGAGCTTGGTCACGTAAAATCACCTTTCACAGCATGTTGCGGCAACAAGTTCAGGCTTCTCGTTCATTTCTACGGCTTTAACGATCGCCAGCGCGGCTGGATGCGACGGCGGGTAGCTTTGCCTCCTATAGACGACCATGCATAAGTCATCTGTTGGAACCGTTCCTCTTTCCTTAAGAAGTTCAACTTTGTCCGCGAGGTTTTGCGCTCTGAAGAGAAGCCGTATGCTTTCGCCGCGAACTTTGAAGCCAAACCAGAACTCAGCAAACTCCTTAGGCCTGATTGTGCACCAAACCCCGTTTGGAAGCCTGAACCTGTAGCCTCTGGGCCTCTCCTCGAAGAACCTTGTCCTCGCCGCCTTTGCAGCCTCGTAAACGTCGTCCGAGCTCGACCATACGCCGAAGACTCTGGCGTTTTCGTTCCACCATCCCCATTTAGAAAGCCTGCAGCCGCAGAAATCACATTTCTCAAAGGGAGGGTCGTACTTGCACCACTCGTAGATCTCGCCGCAGTTTAAGCATACAACTTCGTAGATCCGAGCCATGGGACCAAACCTCAAGGCCGGCCGCAACACCTATGCTACTGCCACTGGACAGCTTGAGGCTGGCGCCCTGCGGCCTTCTAGTGCTTTGATCAGCGACTTCCACACAGCCAAACCGTAGTCGCTTGGATCCCTGAGGAGCAGTTCTTCATACGCATGTTTAAGAAAGCTCTGCAACCCATCGCATTCGCTGAGGACGTGGGCTATGTACGCGATTCCATCGACCGTGTAGTCGCTGGAGCAGTCGACGTCTATTTCCCTTTCGACGCTCCAGCCGTCATAAGCCTGCGCTAGGAAGAGGAGGTCTCCGAAGAGCTTTGCGTTCTCGGGCTTGGGGTCTAGGATGAACTCTCGGCTGACTTGGAAGCCAACCTTGGCGCCATCCACGGTTGCAACAACGCATGGGAACGCGTCTCCCTTGCTCCATGACATCAACGGCGCGTAAAACCTGTAGGAGTCGGCGACGTACGCGAACCTTGAAGGGTAAGGCACGCGGTCAGCGCAGATGGCGACGTACCATACGTTTCCCCAGTAGAGGTGGAACCGCGTCAAGCCCGTGTTGAGCCTGAAGACCTCTAGGTTTCCAGCTCCAGCCTTCTCCTCGGCCTCTCCGAAAACCGCCTCGGCGGCCTCAACAACCAGCTCAAGCCTCTCATGGCGGCCCCTAGGGTCGTCAACGAAAGCTCCGTCAACGCCAACCCAAGTTGGGCCGATGGCTATTATGTGGAGAGGCTCAAGGGTTTCAAGAAGGGAAGCCACGTGCGGAGGATACCTGCGCCAGCCTGCGTCAGGCGGAATAAACGGGTGGAACCTGCACCTAATCCTCCAAAGGAAGAAGCGGGACAAATCGTCCATAAAACTCACCTCCAGTATTGTGTAAAAGGCTCGGCACCAACGCGCGCATAAAGCCTAGCCAAGAGGTCACACCTCAAGGAGGAGCATAACCGCCAACTCCCTGCACGCCTCCTTCAGCGGAAGCGCCTTCAGCCTTTCAACCTCGCCTTTGCGCAGCCCCCTGACCTTCATAAGAGCTTTAAGAGCGTTTGAGAGCTCTTCAGCCTCCTCTCCGCCAACGTCGGCTTCAAGCTCTACCGAGTTCCTGCAGAGGTAGTCGCCGGTTTCCTCGCCGCCGAAGAACTTGATGCGCCACCTTAAATCCTTGATCAAGTGCAGCATCAGCTGCTCCTTGTTGTTGAGGCTCGAAGGCAGGCACCTGCCGTGGTTATCGACTTCGAGGTGGAAATGCAGCCGTAAGCCTCTTCCTATGGTGAGCTTTATGCGGGACAGCGCCGGGCCTCCTTAACAGGGCACATGGCCTTCTCGTCATCGTAGGCGTAGAAGACCGTGCCGCAGTTGCTGCATGCTCACTCGTAAACGGTTATGGTGCGCACGGCGCCACCTCCAGTTTAAGCGCTCGGATCCCACCTCAAGAGGACGTCAACAACCTTCTCGCGGATAGTAGCGAACCTGCAGTCCCAAACTTCCCTGATCCTCTCCGCTTCCTCGCTGGTGATCCGCGCCTCCAGCAGCCTTCTTCCAGCGTCGATGAGCTTGTCCTCCGCCTTGACCAGCTTCCGCATAGCCTCGTAGAGCCCCATGTCGAATTCTATGTCCGTCGTCTTCTCCGCCCATTCGTCGACTGTTATCACGCCTTTTTCCAACAGCTCGTCCAAACGCTTGTTCGCTTTTGAGGCTCTCTCCTTAACCGCCTCGTATGCGGCTTTCGCGGAAACGTAATCCTTTTTGGCCTTCAAAAACTCTTCAACCAGCTTCTCCATAAAACCACCTCCAAAAGGGTTTACAGGACAAGTTTTCCGCTTCATGAGGTGCGCTTCTCTTCAAGGAGCTTTTTTACCGCTAGGAAGGCTTCGAGGCGTTCAACTGTCGGGTTTTTGAGCAAATCCTGGAAGTCGGCGTCCTGCCTAACTGGGGAGGCGAGCTCCTGCAGTTTTTGAAGCGCCTTAAACAGCCTTTCCTCGTCGCGCCCAGCCTCAACGACTACGGCTGGACTGCCTTTGAGCATCTGAAGCTTCATCGCGTAGTTGTTCAGCACAGCCACCGCTATCTGAAGCCTCGAGGGACCGTGGATTTCAACTTCAAACGCATCTTTAATTGTCCCATCGTTTAAGCGTATGCACCTTCGCACGACAAGGGATGTGTGGTTTCTGTAATCCATTATGAACGCGTAGAGCATCCTCCCACCTCCTAACTGCAGATCGTTTTCCTTGCAATGATTTCGTCTGCCTGTTTGCTGTAGCCGTTTGCTTTCAGCCAGTCCGCAGCTGCGAGCCAGGCGTCCTTGTTTTTGGCTTGGACCGCTGATTTGAAGACAGCTTTTGCAACTTGGTCCACGGAAAGCTTCCCCTCCGAAAGCAGCTGCATGTGCCTTGCCTGCGCGTTCTTCCCGAGAAGCGTTATTCCGCGGAGCATTTTCACCTCAGCCTCCTCGAGCTCGCCGTGTAACGCGCGTTTCAGGAACTTCCTGTCGACGGCTTCGGCGTTGAACTCAACGCGTACGGAACCGCCGTCCGCGTACAGCAGGAGCTTCGGGAAGTCTCTGAGGCTTAGGCTAAACCCTTTTCCTCCTACATCCTTGAAGAACAGGTCTTGGACAGATATGCCGTCGGCTGGAAAGCCGAGCTCCTCGCGGAGGCTGTGAAGCCTCGTCCTCCCCGAGGCGACTATCTCGTCAAGCTCCTCAAAGGATGTTTTCTCCGTGCAACACAAATATTCAACAGCTAAGACAGCGTTTTGAGGAAGGTCCGCCTCGTACCCGTAGCCGTGCTTTGAAATGCGTATTTGCTTTGCGTACTTGTTGACTATGTAGGCTGCAAGGTCAGGCCTTAGCACCTTCTTGAAGCGTCCGTCCTCAACCTCGTAGCGCAAGTGGAAGCGCACGTGGTCCCAAAACGATGTTGCGCCCACCTCAAACCGAACCTTAACCACAACCTCACCCCCTTAAGCGTCGACCACAAGCCTGACTGCGAGCAGGCTCTTCGACTTCTCAAGCTGGTCGGCAAGGTCCTTCAAGCCTTCCTCGATTGTTTCCGGATTGAAGTGCCATGTTTTCTCCTCGAGGCTCGCCAGGACGGTCTTCGTCTTCATCTCAAGCACGTAGACGCTTGAACAGCCTTCATAGCTTCCGTACGGAATGATGAGCACGTGAAACCTCCGGTCAAAGTCTATTTTCTCTCCGAATACCTTCTCCACCGCGAACATTGCCATGTCGTAAAGGAAGTTCTCTATGTCCACAATTATGTCATCGCCGAGGAGTGCCTCGGGGTAGGCTCCATCCCACGGCTTGTACAGGAGCCCCTCAACGGTTTCAGAGTCGTACCCTAGCTCTTTCTCCAGCCAACTTGCAAATTCTGCAAGGAGGGTTCCCTTATCGGCAACCGCCACATTCATAATCCCACCTCCACCGAAACGTTATGCTCGGAGGTTCAGCGCACAAGCGTAACCCTGTAGAGCCAGCCCTTCTCAGGCAGGCGCTTGTTCAGCCTGCAGATTTCTTCGACCCATTCGCCGAGCGTGCTGAAGCCGCTGTACTCCACGTACAGCCCTAGGTCGCTGGGCGCGAACTCGCCCTCCTCCTCAACAATCACATCGGCTATTTTGCGTCCGCCACGCCTGTCTGTTACTCAATCCTTACCGGTTTTTCTCCTGTGAACTCTGAAAGTGAAGACGACGCCGTGCCGTAGAAGGTGGTTTAAAGCCTTCCTGCTCTGAAAAATCACGGCCATGTTACCGCCTCCGAAAAAGTCGCGATGCGATCTTTAAAACTGAGAGTTGTCCCGCAAAGCTCTAAAGGAGGCGCTCGATCAGTCTGCGGTAGGCGCACGGTATCTCCTCAACGGCATTGACGGTGGCCGCCTCCCCGCCGAGGCTTGAAAGCTTAACCTTCCCGTCCGCAGTGACGGCGATTATCCTTCCCCCTGCCTCGCCTTCGAACGGTATGAAGCGTTCCACGCGCCCTTTCAAGGCTTCAGCGACCCGAGTGCTGACCTTGAACACGGCTTTTTCGGAGTGCCTGCGGATTGTTTCGGCGAACTCAGCGAAGTCCGCGCCTTCAGGCTCCATGCCTGCGTACGCCTTTCCCCTTCCGACCGCGAGGAAGGAGTTTATCAGGAAGTCGTTCACTCCGAGCTTCAGCGCCTCTTCAACCAGCTTGTCCAGCAATAAGGCTCCCCCTCTGAAAAGCAACAGGTTGACGCCTACGCCGAACCTTCTTCCCATGAACTTCCTGAGGCAGGCGAGGGAGCCGACGCTTAGCACGCTGACCCTCACCTCGCTGACGAAAGGCTCAACCTCCGCAATTTGCTCCTCCGAAGCCGCCAGACCGTTCGTCGTCACGGTCACGTCCAAACCGGTCCTCTCCCAAGCGTACCTCGCTATCTCCGCTAAGTGCGGGTAGAGGAACGGTTCGCCTCCGCCGAAGGACACTCCAAACAGCCCCCAAGAGTCCAGGAAGTCGATGAGCCTCTTCAGGCCGCCCAGCTCCCACTCTGAACCGCCGTCAGGCGAGGACTGGTTGTAGCAGAACCAGCATGAAAGGTTGCACCTTTCAGTTAAGGCGACCTGAGCGTAAAGCGGCTTCATCCAACTCTTCGACCGCACATCCGGCGTGAAGAGGCATAAGCCTGTGCTCCTGTCGTAGATGAAGAGGCCTTCAGGCGTCAGGATTTTCCTCACCATGAACACCGCTTCCGAAATAATGCAGGCTGCGCGTGGCAGGCTTATGTCGAGGCTGGCTGCGTCCAGGCCGATTTCGCCACGCGCGTGGCAAAGTCCTTGAGCGCTGCTTCTGGACCTGCGAGCGCCCTTATCGAGAGGAAGCGCTCAACGTTTTCAAGCGTGGGATGTTCAACCAGCGCGTCGGGAATCTGCCTTGAAAGCGGTATTTTGCCGAGTTTTGAGAGCGCGAAGAGCAGCCTGTCCGCCACGCCGTCTGGGACGTCGGCTTCAACAGCCATCCTGAAGCGCATAAGCTCGAAGGTTGCGAGCCTCAGCGAGGAAGCGTATGCCTGCACAAGCGAAAGCGCAACCTTCTGACCCTTTACCGTTGAAATCTCAGCTTTGCAGTCGTTCAGGCATCGATAGCCCTGCACATAAACGCGGAGCGCCACACCCGAGTAAGTTTTGAACCAAGGGACGAGAAAAACCTTCAAGAAAAACCCCCTTCCGAACTTTTAGAAAAAGGGGGTTATGATCGCTCTTCACTTTTTTCTGTTATAACCCCATGTTCCTTCGCCGTAGAAGTAGCGTATGAATTTTCCGTTCTCCTCAACCCCTCACCTTGAAAGCTCGAAATCGTATCCGTAGCCCAACACGTTCTGGCAGAGCTTAACAGCATCCATCCAATGCGCGATTGTTCCGTCGCTTTCCACCAGTATCTTTTCGCCAAGGTGATGTTTGGCTATGACGAGGAAAGCCGTCACCGCCAAATCGTATGGCCTGAAAGCGGTCTTGCAGGACTGGAAGTACTTGCCGACGTGCTGCTCGTCGTGGCAGACCGGCCTGCCATCGAGGTCGTAGTAGATAACGCGCTGGACAGGCTTATACCTGTCGGGAAGAACCCTTGGAAAGTAGAAGGTTTCGTAGCTGCAGTCGCCGTTGCAGGTGCGCTGGTTAAGAACGACGCCGGCAAACCATGAGCCGACAACGGCTTTACAGGGATTCGGCGCAACTCCTGGCTTGACTGTTTCCGCCGGCCATGGTATGGCGAGGTTGGGGTTCTTCGGGTGGCCGCAGTTCCTCAAACCGTTGAAGACGACCTCGCGGCGGTTGATTATAGGCTTTCCCTCGCCTAAGCCGTTTCCAAGCTTCACGTCTAAAACCTTGAAGACGGGCAGAAGCCTCTTGAAGTCCTTCACAATCCTTTCGAACGTGTATAGGTCGATCTCCTTTTCACGGTACCAGTAATGCGTGTAACCCATAAAACCACCTCCTAAAAGTCCAGAAGCTTTGCAACTGCAAGGGAGGAGACTAGCTGTTCCGGGATGTCTTCAGCCTTGAAGCCCATGCTCCTCAACTCCGACAGGATGCGTTCGGCTTTCCTATCTTCGATCCTCCAGAGCTGCTTGTCCAGCTCCTTCAGAATCTTTGAAGCGTCCGACCTGATGAAGGCTGAGCATATCGTTGAGAGGCGAAGTCTACCCTCCAAGCGTCAAACTCGGGCGAGTGCGTCTTGACGACGAGCGTTGATATTCTGCGGCCGTAAGGCTCATCCACAAATATGTAGGCTGTGCCGTCTAGGGTTCGGACGATGAGCCTTCTGCGCTTAGCGTTAACAGCTGCACGCGCCTTTCTATAGTAGTCCTTGAGGCTGTCGGATACGCCTCGGCGCTCAGTTTTAAGCTTGGCAGGCTGAATCGCGCCTGAGCTTATGTGGATCCTGTGGCGGCCCTCCCACACGTAGCTCCTGTCGGTTAAGCGGTGGTGGATGAACCAGCGGCGCCTGTGGCTGTAGATCCCCCAGCCGATGCCTTCAAGGATGTTGTTGAGCCTGTCCTTCGTCAGCCAAGTCTGCCAGCCGCAGTCGCCGACCTCCAACATATCCGCGTCTCTGTTCCACTTTGCAACTTCTTTTCCCCAGACGAGGTATCTGACCGTTGACCCGTCAACCACAACCATGTCCCTTGAGCCCAGGCGGCACGGCTTCGCCTTCCAGAACATTTCAGCAACCTCGCAAGCCTTCACGAAATCACCTCCTGAAGGGTTTTCAAAAAGGAGGATTTCCGCGTGGCTACTCCGCTCGTTCAATTTTAACTGAAAATTCGCCCTTTCCCACGGCTCTCAGAATAGCTTCGAGTACGCTTCATCCTCGCTTTCCGCTTCAACCGTGAACTCGATAGGCCTAAGAAGCGAAATTTCAACCACAAACGCTTTCAGCATGGAATCACCTCCAAAAATTCTAAACAAGGTCACGCTTCATTATTTGCCTAGGAGTAAGCCGCCGTCGCCTTGCCCACCCTGGTTTCAAATTTCAGCAATGCTGTTTCAAAGCGCGGTCCAGCAGCCTTCTGATGCACTCCCTTTTCCAAGCAAGGCTCTTTGCTAGCTCAACCTCGAACTCCCAAGCGGATTCCATAACGTTTCCCTCTAACGGCTTACCTGCGTTATCAGGGGAGCGACCTTAACTAATCGTTCAAGTTCAGCCTTGAAGAAGTCGTCCTTCATCGCGTTTTTGAGGAGGCAGTAGATGCAGAAGGGCGGATCCTCCGCGACCATGAGGGGACCTGGGTAGCCGCAGAGCCTGCACCCTCCCTTGCCGTTCAGCGGCCTGATGCGAAACTCCACAATTTTCTCTAGGTAGATGCCGAGCATGCCGTCCTTTCCTTATGCTCTCCCTCATTTCCTCGACGTCTGCTCCAAACTTGAAGTTGAAACCTCGCACAAGCCAGACGATGTTGCCCGTTTGGTTTGCATCCGGGATGTCGAGGATCCAGACCTTCTCAAAATCGTTTATGCATCCTCTAGGCCTAAGGTCGGGAGTAGCCTCGCACAGGCCTGCTCGCGCAAAGCGCAGGTGGCTGGCAATGGCGAGCTCGTGGTCGTAGGCTATGAGCATGGCCGCGACGTTCTCTGGGTATGTCAGCCAGTGCCTCTGGCTTCCAGCGCACCACGCCGCGTACCTCGCGAAGCCCTTGAAGTACGGCACCATGTAATCTGCGTAGGCGTCGAAGTGGCGCCAAAGCTCTATAACTGAGCTCGAGTTCCTAACGTAAACTTCTCCTTTTGTCCCCATATAATTGCCTCAAAAATGCGCAGTTGCGCGTTTACAAGGTGAACTAGAGCTCTTCAATTGCTGAGAAGAGGCTGTAGATCTTCCGCGTGCGCGTTTGTAAACTGGTTTTTCAGTTTTGGACAATTTCTCAAAGTGGCTTCGATGCTTGGCTGTTCTATCGGCGTGAACGTTAATCCGTCTTCCGAAACCATCCCTCTGAAACCCATAACACACTCGTGCGGGTCAAGACTGCACGGTTTCATTTTTCCGTCGATGTTCAGGAATTCGCAATGTAATGCGATGCTTCCTTTTTCAGCTTGTGGAACCTTAAATTTCCTCATTCCATCCCTTAACCTTTTCTCCAACCCTTTTCACCTCGGAAACGTGTTCAAGCTCCTCGCACAGCTTGAGGAGAACTATGTTCCGCCACCCGCACAACGCGCTTTCCCGCCTTCTTCAGGCTTGTGGACTTTAAAGCTTGAGCCGTTGCGCCTCTCAAGCTCTGCTTCTATGAGCTTCCTTACGCGCCATTTCAGGCGCTTCGCAACGTACTTCGAAGCTTTCCTCGCAAGCTCAGGGTTCTCCCGTATAAGCCGCCTCAGCTCCTCAAGCTCTCCGTCCCTCGCCTTCTCGTTTAGCTCTTTGACCATGCTTCTGACCGTGAACTCGACCTTGTTGCAGACTATTTCAGCCAGCGACTCGGCTGTGGCCTCGCGTAGGTCAGCCTTCTCATCCAGAACCTGCGAGATTATTTCCTGGACGTAAGGCCAGACTATCCTGTAGAGAAGCTCAACCCTTTCACCCATGAAACCGCCTCCCTAAACGCTTTACGCCTGCTTTTTGGCGACTGCCTTCTCGAAGGCCCAGGCGAAGGCCTTCGCCAGCCTTTCAACCTCGCTCTGCTCAAGCTTTCCCCTGAGCCTAACGGCCTTCAGTATGCCGCCTTCAGACTCTACAGCGTAGTCGACACCGTACTTGCGCTTCACTCCCTCGAGAACTTTCGGGATGAGGAAGCGCTGTATGGCGAGGCCTGCAACATCAATTTTTAAGCCGACCGCTGGCATTGCGACAAGCTCGTTCGGCTTAACGAGCAGCCGGCCGTAAACGCCGCCGTTCCGCCTTATCTCAACCGACGCCAGCTCAGGCTCCAAAGCTTGAAGGTAAGCGTCTATAGCCTTAACCGCTGAGGAGAGGGAGTCCCTCAGCGCCGCAAGAAGCTTAGCCAAGTCAGCCTTCTCAGTCAACCTCACCACCCCAAGCCATACCCTTCCGTTCAAGACTACGGCGCGATTTTCCCAAAACGTCCCCTACCCCCTTCAGCAGCCGTTTATCTCGCTTTCTATCTTCGCCTCAACCCACTTCGCCAAGCGGTCAAGGTCGACGTATATCTCCGCCCAATCGTCGTATTTGCAGCCTTCAGGAGCAGACGGGTCCCTGAGCTTACGCTCCGTTTTAACCTCGTATGGTATGCAGAGGCTTTCAAGCGTTTCCTTGGCGATGTCTGTTGCAATGTCGTGCGCCCAGAAGTCGTAGACGAGCGCTTTCCGTCCGTTCTTCACGTTTCTTCCAGACATGGGACACCACCTCCAAAACATGCGCCTCCCAGGGACTGAGCTAGCCAGGTCGCTAGCTCAGCCGGAGCCAGGGCTTAGACGCTCCGTTCAAACCCTGGGCTTGCGCGTAATGCTTATATGGTTGGCTGTCCAATATTTAGTTTGGTGGTTAAATTGAATTTGGCTGTTCAAAAGCTGAAGACTGCCGTAAGGATAGAGGAGAAGCTGATGAAAGAGTTTCAGTATTGGATTAGAAAAGGATTTGGCAAGTTGAAGGGAGCGCAGGAAATCGCGTTGAATGATGCTGTAAAGCTTTGGGTTTCTCTAGCTGAAGGCGGGCCGGATGTTTGGTTCGGCTATGTTGAAACCGCGAATGGGCTGAGGGGGTATAGGGCTCTTACGCTAGACGAGGCTGTAGCAATAATCCCTGATTTGCGAGCGGGCAATCTTAGGGTTGTTCAAGGGTGCATGAGACCGCCCATACTTAAGGCGCTGGCGCAACTGAAGCCGGATAAGGTGCTGTTGCTGAGTAGAGCTGGAACGAGAGAGGTTAATCTGGAAGAAGAATTTGACGAAGTTTTCAGGGAAACGATGATGAATGGCGATGTCGACATTTGCCTCGTTTGGAACCGAGAAAGGAGAGTGGGCTTCTTTAACAAGGAACGCTTCAGCCTTGGCGGGGAGGTTGAGTACTCCTTAGCGTGCAAAAACCTTCAAATTGGACCGTAGACGTCAAACACACTTTTAACTTGTTTCGGAAGGATGATGAAGCCGCTTGGCTGAACACCCACCTCTTCCGATAGGAGTAGTTGCTCACTAACGACAAAGTTTGCAATTAACAACGGCTCGGTGGACGATTCCTCCACCGTCTTTTTGAACCTTGCAAGGTGCTCTGCGGTTAGCTTATGCATGTAACTTGGAGGTGAAACCACCACGTATTTGGGCTCCACTTGCCTGATTATCTGCTCGCCGTACTCCATAAGAAATTTCCCCGTGGCTTCACTGAAATAGCAGAAGAGCCCGCGCTTAGCAAAGCCGAAGGCCACGTGGCTTCTAAATGAGGGGTCCGGCGAGTCGTGCTCAATGCGGAACATGAGAACTTCACCGACATCCCACACTTTTCCATACCACATGTAATCGGTCAGATGCACCTTAAATCGGTCCTTAAAGTTAACTTTTAACGCGATTGGAACAGCTTGCAATCCAGCCTTGCCCATTAACACAGCCAGCGTTTCACCGGAGATGTGCACTATTGCATCAGGACATTTCCGTAGAAGTTCGCCCGGGTCTGGAACCTCATCCCTGTGCTCATGAGAAATGAAAACGTGCCTTTTAGCAACTCCCGGAACACCACAAACGCCGAAAAGATATTGTCCTAAATTTTCATTCAGTTTATTCATTTCGCCCATAAAATCACCATCCTCCAATTAGCCTTTTAACCTGTTTTGCGGCGAGGCAGAGTTCCGTCAGGCTGTTTTTCAGTTCTCCGTCGCCGAGCTTTTCGATTTGAGGCTGAAGCTCTGCGAGCCTGTCGAGTATGGAGGCAACAAGCTTCGTCGCCTCCACTGTTCCAGCCTTTTCCGCTTCAGCCTCCGCAAGCGACTTGTAGTTGGAGCATTCTGTTTTATGAGGGTTGTAGGCTCCGTCAAAGCTGCAGAGGAAGCCGTAACGCGTCCTACTGTGGTAGAAGCACTTATCGCATAAGCTCATGTTTTCAAACCTCCAAAAACTTTTACGTCAAACTTATCAAAAAGCGTGAGTCGAAGCTGGCTTCAAGATTTCAGCCTTGGCTTGGCTGTAGCGTTTGCTGGAATTTCAATCGTGCTAAGTTTCTTAGGCCCTGAAATCAGGCAGGTTGCCTTAATTGGGTTTGCCTTTGTTGTGCTGGGCTCTTTTTCCTCGGAGTTTTCGTTATGGCGGCTTGGAACGCGTTTAAAACGGCTGAAGAGGCTAAAGATGTAGACTTCAAGGACTACGGTAACTACTGCGATGAAGAGCCCGAGCACCGTCATGAGCGCGCCGGCAACCCCGAGCGACGTGTTTGGAACGAAGAAGAAGTACGTAGCAAGCAGTGCGGCGCCAGCCAGGGAAACGGAAAGCCCGCCTAACGCGACGTAGCACGCCCCCTTCGATAACCCTTTAGCCTCTACCGACGTAGGCATGGGGTGCGTAGCGCGCTTGAAGCGGTTAAAGACGTAGGCTTCCAAGTACACTGGAGCTGCTGCAACAGTGAGGCCGTACAACGCTAAAAATGCACCCACAACGCCGAGCAGCTCATTAGAGGTGAAGAGGTATGAAGCAAGCAAGGCAGCGCCTGCAATTGCAATACAGATACCGCCCATCGCAATGTAAAACGTTCCTTTTGAAATTCCGCTCACCTTTGCCACCGTAAGGATGGTGTGCGAAGCCTTTTAAATGACCTGAAGGCTCGAAAAGCGGGGAGCTTTCGCCACCTCAGGTGAGCTATTCCATCAACATTTTCACCGCTTCGATGAACTCTTCCCGTGAGCACTTGAACCTGTCTTCGACGAATTCGTCGGCTCCCCATTCCTTAGCAATTTCTAAACACTCCATCAGGTGCTTGCAGTCCCAGCAGCACGGCTTGTCGGAGAGGCAGTCCGCAAGCTTTTCACAGCCGGTGCAGTCGGCTCCTCTCGCATGTTTTCTGCACTTCTCATAGATCGCCTCACAAGGATATTCTAGCTCCTCGCAGGTTAGGTCGAGGAGCGAGCAGCCCCTGCAGTCGTTGAAGGGGAACGGTGGAGGCCTGCGCACAACTCCGCCGCCTTCAGTTTCAACTACATATGGGCTGACTTTCTTCAAACCGTAAACAACCCGCTTCACGCCGTCCATTCCTCAACGCTCCAGTTTTTGCGTTCGTCCACCGGGAACGCGAAGCCGCTCAAGTACAGGGTTCCGTCAGAGTATATTCCGTCTCCAGCGTAGCCCCACTTGAAGGTCCGGCTTTCGCCGCTGTCCAAGACCTCCGGCTCGCCGCAGTGCTTTCGCAGCCACTTTATGGCTTCAGCTTCTTCCTTGTCCATGACGAGCATGGCTGCGTCGAGGGATAAGCCCTTGGGGACTTGAACGCAGATGGTTATTTCCTGGTAGTTCTGGTAGCACTCAACGCTCTGCGGCTTCGCAACCTTCTCAAGCAGCGCTTCAACGTCGTCGAGGTATCCTGCCGTGTAAACTTTAAACGTCACTTGGCCTCCATACTGCAAAACTTCAGCCTCGTCCGGGCTCCAGTCGGCGTCGTAGCCTTCAGGGTTCTTCTCCATGTCCTCAAGCATCTTGAGGAGCGCATCCCTAACCTTCTTAGCCGCTTTCTCGTCCTCGTAGGTCGCTATTAAAGTGTAGTCTTCAGAGTGGCTGCTCGGCCTAAACTTGAAGACATGCCACCTCATAAAACCACCTCCAAAAGGCTTTCTCGAGTAATTCCCCCCTCACAACCAATTCTGCGAATCTCCGCGGCGATTAAGTCGAAGCGTAGAGCCTTTCATCCCTTTCAACCTTCTTGGCCAAGAGCTTCAGCGCTTTCTCTTTGATCTGCTCAGGCGTGTAGAGGTTGCGCGGCGGGAAGGCGAACTGCGCGTCTACGTAGATGCCGTTTACAACCTCCTTGACCATGAGCTGCTTGTACGTTTCAGCGTCCACCTCCAGGTTTGCGACGATGCGCCTCAGCCTCTCCTCGTCAGCCTCAAGCTTCTTGTAGAGGAGGTCGACGACCTCTGAAATCAGGTCTTCGAACGGCTCGCGCTTCACGGCTCCGTGAGGAGCTTCCACTTTCCGACCACCTCCTTAGCCTTCGACATGAAGTCTTCCGCGGCTCTGAGGCTTTTCTCGTCGCTGTGAAGCGTCGTCCACCTGTCCCTGAAGCATTCAAGCAGCTCCATCACCTCGTCTGGACCAACGTCGTCGGTCAGCTCAAGCGTCCCATCGGCAACGCAGTTCAACGCTTTCAGAACGCGGCTCATGGGGTCGAGGCTTACGAGCTCCCTGTAAATTTTCGGCGTTCCCTTAACGCCTAAGAGGGAGGAGCGGCTGCCGCATTCGCTGCAGACGTACTCAAGCTCGTGGAAAGTTTCGTTGAACTCGACGTGTCCATCCTTCCGCACATGGTACTCGCCGACGTAGCTGTTTGAAACCATGAGCCAGCTCATCGACCCGCACCGCAGGCATATCTGGGCTTCAAGCTTTCCGCCTTTCAAGCTTCATCCTCCGCGAACGTCACCCTCGCGGACGCGAAGCCTGGCGCGTCGACGGGCGTGTGCGTGTAGCCTATCATGGCGAACCCTGCCTTGGCTGAAACTTTGCGGAACAGCTGCTTCGTCTCTTCGCTTCCAGCGTCGAATATGTCGCCGTCCGTTAAGACTATGACCGCGTCGCCGGGATTCATGAGGCTTAAGACCTTGCGGAGCGCCGGGGCTACGACTGTGCCGCCTCCTCCGCGCATTCTCGGCGCAACCTTCCTAGCAACCTCAGCTGGCCTTGAAGCTTTTAGAACCTCGTAGGCTTCGCCGTCCCACGGTATAACGTATACGTCCGCCTTCCTAGCCTCGAACTTAACTATGCCTAGGAAGTGCCTAAGCTCGTCTTCGCTTATGCTTCCTGAGCAGTCTATGAGGCACCATGCTGAGTAGCGGTAGCCGTAGCATCCTGGGTAGTCGTCTCCGCGCCTGCTCGGGTATGCGAAGGACGAGTCCTGCTTGGAGTGGTTTTTTACGCCGAAGCGGAGGACGAGGTGCCATGGAGGTTTAACCTCCAAAACCTCCGCTACGATCCTTTCGAGGCCCGCAGGCATGTTTCCAGCCTGCTTAGCGAAGTCCCTTGCGCGTTCCAGGATGCGCTTCCACTCCTTTTCAAGCTCCCTGGCGCTTTTCTTTCCAGCCACGGACCTGTCGCCTTCCTGCACGACTACGCCTTCAACCGTCCCGTCTAAGAGGTCTCTGCCGATTCCTTCCTCGCCTGCATCGCGTTTGACGGCGACCTTTAGAGCGCGCTCTTCGAGCTCCCTTGCTATTTCCTCCGTGCTCATCCTCTGAAGCGCTTCCAAGCTTATGCCTGTTTCACGCGATATCTTCTCCAAGGTGACTTGGTCTCCGCGGCTGTAAGAGACGCCTGAAACGCCCGCCTCCTCTATTGAGCTGTTTATCTTGCCGTCCGCCGCTACGTTGTAAACTATGGGGTCGAAGCCTTTCCGCCTGAAAGGATGGCACAGAACCACGTGCATGCATTCATGGATCGCAACGTACCTTTTAGCCTCAACGTCCAGCCCGCTCCACCAATCCGGGTTTACGGCTAAGGTTCCAGTTTCGTCGACTCCCGCCGTCTGCACGCTTTCGGAAGCCACTATGCGCACGTAGCTTAAAGGTATAACCACGAAGGGCAAGTAGCGGCCACAGTAAATTCTTACGTCGCGGAGGTCCGACTTTATCTGCTCCACGTCCATGAAAAATCACCTTTAGAAGGCTTTAAAGCAATGCCCTGCCAGTTAGCTCGAGGCACTTGACGATTGTTTCGTTGTTTCTGACGGCCGTGAAGACCTCGCGCCTCTTCGATCTTTCAAGGAACGCGAAGAGCGCCGACATGAACTCCCTGTCGTCGGACTCCGCCACGTACTCCATGAAAGGCTTCGCCTTCGGAATGTTCTTTGAGTCCCTGTTTATGGCTTCGGCGACCGTCATGGCTGCGAGGTACTTCTGCTCAACTTTGAAGTTCCTCATTATGTGAGGCGACTTTATGAGCTCTTCGAACGGCGGAACCTTGTTTGAAAGGAAAGCCATCAGCGCTTCGCCTGCGCGCCCAAGCTTCCCCTTCGCTATGCTGTGGAGCACCTCCTCGCTCCCGCCGCTCCGCTTTGCCATGGCGAAGGCTAAAGCAGTGTAGGTCCAGCCTCGAGGCGTTGCTGGAGGCTCGTAACCGCTGTCTTCAACTGTGTCTGAAACGTTTGCTAGGAAGTCGCTTGGCTTCCAGTAGAGGTAGGCTAACACCTCGCGGTCCCAGCTCTCGCGCCCATACGTTTCATCCATCCAGTCAGCCCAATCCTCAAGGCTTGGAGCCTCAACCTCTATGAAGTCGAACCTGTCGCGCAGAGGCTTAGGAAGGCTTGTTACGAGGCTGCTGTACTGGGCGGTGTTTGAAGCCGCAACGACGAACGCCCTCTTGTTGAGCGCCACGTCGCCTATCTTGTAGTCGCGTACAACCTTGAACACCTGGGCAAGCATGTTCGGCCGGCTTTCGTTGCAGAGCTCGTCTATGAACAGGACGCCGGCGCACGCGCTTAGGAGCCTCGCAGTTGCAAGCGGCAGGAAGGCAACGTACTTCGAGTTGACTGGCCGAGGCTGGCCTGAAAGGTCGACGGGGTCGAGGCCTGTGAGGCGGCAGTCCTTGAAGACGAAGTACTTGTCAGCCTCCTCCAGGTACTGCTCAACGTCCTCAGGGTTTATCGTGTCGGCGTCGACGAACTCCAAGCCAAGCTGCTTAGCCTTCCTCACTGCCCACTGGGCTATGAACATGGACTTGCCTATGCCTGGCGGGCCGACGAGGTGAGGGGTTATCGGCTCGTAACCTTTCAAGCGCATTTCGTATGCCAAATCAAGCCTTTTGGCTAGAAGAGGACCAAGCTGCATGAAACCACCTCCAAGCTTGAAGGCGAAAAGTTAAAAGTTGGAGGCCTTACGGCGCAGCTTTGGCGGCGTTCCTCTTTCGAGCGAACGGGCAGTCTGACCCGTTCACGCGTTTTATTAGGCAGTAGCCGCTCCGCTTGTCGCTGAAATCGCAGAACCTGCAGAGCTCACTTGGCGCCTTCGGACGCGCTTCAGGCAAGTTTTTAATGCATGCGCTTTCGCCTTTCAACCGCTTCAGGAGGCACTTTGCGGAAACCTTGTCGAGGAAATCGCACCTGAAACACTCGCCGAGCTTCGCCGCGTCCAGCCTCTTAAGGGGCTTCCTGAAAGGCTTCTTCACCGTTTTCGCCTGGGCGCTCTTAGGCGGATCCGGCCTTCGGATTCCCTGGATGGCGAAATCCTCAGGCGGAAAAACGCACGGCAGCGTGAACTGGTAAGCGCTGTTCATCCCCTTAGTCCTATCCCAGCTTTCAAGCATCCACCCGTACTTTTCCTCTATTTCACGCAAAAACTCCCTACCCACGTGGACCACCTCCTTACGTTTTCGCCTCTGGAGGAACCCGCGCGGCCGATGGCCTACGCTGGACTGCGAAAAATCCTTCGAGAAGGAGGGCTGCGAGCGCGCGGGCCGGGGCCAGGCTTAATTAGACGCCCCGGTTGCCTCCCCCAGCTTAGAAAAAGGAGGAATTATGTTTTCAGAGAGGTTGATTCAGTTCAGTCCCTGGTTTTTCTATGGTTAGAAGGGTTATGCTTCTGTCTAAAACAGGGATTCGCGCCTCTTTTATCAGGGTTGGCGCTTGCAAACTTGAAGCTTATTGCAGAGAAAGGATTGCCATACGTTTCCAGCTCCTCGACGTCCTCGAAGAACATTCCTATGCGAGCAGCCTACGCCTTAGCTTCCCGATTATTTCGCCTACAAAGCCCTCAACTGCTCCATCCATCGAGGCGCACCTCCTGCACGCATTTGCGCTTAGAAGGGGATTTGCTTTACAAGAATGGCGCCGGTTTTCCTACCGTGATGAAGTCTATTTTCCGCTCTTTGTCTATTGGAATATACGTTTCAGATATGTGTGTTGGAGCTCGTTTTCTGAATGTTTCAATCGCTTTCTCTGTGAAAACATAACGGCCTCCGGCATAAACCACGTAGCCCTTCTCAACCTTCTCCCTCAGGTCCTCTACTGTAAGAGGAGCTATCTTATTCAAGATTTCGAAGTAGTCATCCCTGTTAGGGGTTTTCCCGTAAACGCATATTCCCTCTGCAACGTAATTTAGTAACGCGTTGGGTTCAGCGAGGATGTCAAGCCGCGCTGCAAGGTATGCGTTCTCAACCACTATGATGGGGTTGATGTTGAGCCTGAAATTGCCTTCAACGTTTTCTTTTGCGAGGGCGAGCGCGAAGGCCAAACGCGAGTGCTCATCAGCCCGCTGAACTAAGCTTGTGAGGCAGGCAACCCCTATCGGTTGCAGCGGCAAGCCTTCAGCAGCTGGTCCGAAAACGATGATGGCTGATGGGATGCTGCTTGACCCGTATGCTTCTAGACACTTGAGGAAATGGCTAATGGCTTCCCTGTGAAGGCTTCTTGGGAGACGCTCAAGTTGGCTTTTCGGCTCGTATACAGCTTGCAGTTGCCCATCCTCCGATAGGATCCCTGCCTTTTGGAGGTCCCTCGCGGCCCTCAACACCGTCCTAGGCGAAATTCCAAGCATGTTTGAGATTTCGCCCACTCCCATGGATGGTTCAGCCATCTTCGCCTTTAGGATGCGCCGTAGGAGTCTGCTTCTGAAGATGAGCTCCAACATACCGTCATATGGATTCAGCAGGATTTTCTCGCCTCGTATTACGAACTTGTTAGGCCTGTACTTTCCCCAGCCGCTCCTTGCCACGAACTCCGCTTTTCTCAGGCACGTTATGGTCTGCCACGCGGACTTTCTGCTGAAGCCGTGGGCTACGAGAGCGTTGATGCTGATCTCTCCTTGGAGCAGGAGCAAATGGAGCGCCTCGCTAACGCTCTTCCTACACAGGGGGAGAAACCTGTTCGAAGGCACGAGGAACACGATCTCATCCACCCATTATTGACATCAGAGGAAACTTTTAGCACTTTTCTCAAGTTTTCTGTGACATCGGAGGAAACTTTCTACGCATAGCTGGGTGGAAATGGGTCGTATTAGGAAAATCACTTTAGGCATTCCAGCTTGTATTTCTCTTCAACTATACCCCTTAAAATGTGAGCTTGCACTAGCAACATGGCTTCTTTATCCGCAACTTCGACCGCAGGAGCTTTCTTTTCAGGAATCACCCTTTTCTTCATAACGTCTTCACCTCTTTTCAACTTTTAAAATGGGACCTCCAGCCGAACCCGCATCTGCGGGCCGGGGCCAGGCTTTAGACGCT
>Ga0080004_1113532_pt1 | contig 20327 bp, 20 predicted proteins | sample WasSprMetagenome_FD_69207 | JGI IMG/M metagenome (GOLD analysis project Ga0080004, IMG submission 69207) | Sulfidic aquatic microbial communities from Washburn Spring, Yellowstone National Park, USA - WS (SPADES assembly) (version 2) | ecosystem: Environmental > Aquatic > Thermal springs > Hot...
GGCGCCGGGCCAGCCGGCGGGGGGCGTGGGGGGGAAAGCCGGGGTCGCCCGGGCCCCCGGGCCGCGGCACCCGTATGCCGGCCACCGCGCCGGCCGGGGCCTCACCGGTCACCCGACCGTCCACCACCAGCTCCCGCACCTCCACCCCCAGCCGCCCGCCGGCCGAGGTCCAGATCTCGAGCCCGTCCCCGGCGCATACCTCCTCTTCCAGGGCCACCAGGGCCAGCCCGCGCCTGCCGTCGTACTCCCTGACCCGCCCGACCCGCAGGCCACGGTTGTTGGGCCGGGTGTAGCTCATCAGGCTCCGTCCGGGCGGCCCCAGGAGGTATCCGGGGGTAAAACCCCGGTTGAAGATCTGCGCCAGGTCCCGAACCTCCTCGGGCTCCAGGAGTTGTTCCCGGCCCTCGGCCAGCCGGTCCAGGGCGGCCCGGTACACGCGCACCACGGTGGCCACGTACTCGGGCCGCTTCAGGCGCCCCTCGATCTTCAGGGCATCCACGCCGGCCGCCGCAATTTCCCGCAAGTATGCACTGAGGTTGAGGTCCCGCGGGCTGAGGAGGTAGTCGCCGGTCGCCTCCTCCGAAAGGAGGGGGCTTCCCTTGCCGTCCACCAGTGCGTAGGGCAACCGGCAGGGCTGGGCGCAGCGCCCCCGGTTGCCGCTGCGGCCGCCCACCAGGCTGGACAGCAGGCACTGACCGGAATAGCACACGCAGAGGGCCCCGTGGACGAAGATCTCGAGCTCCAGGGAGGTCCGCCGGCGCAGTTCTCGCAGGGCCTCCAGGGAGAGTTCCCGGGCCAGAATGACCCGTCGGAAGCCCAGTTCCTCCAGCAGCCCCAGCGCCTGCGCATTGTGGAGGGTCATCTGGGTGCTGGCGTGGAGGGGCAGGTCCGGCAGGACCTTCCGCGCCAGGCGGGCCAGTCCCAGGTCCTGCACGATGACCCCGTCCGCGCCCAGCTCGTAGAGGTCGCGCAGAAACGCGGCCGCCTCTTCCAGTTCGCGGTCCGCTATCAGTATGTTGACGGTGACGTAGACGCGGACCCCCCGCGCGTGGGCGTACTCCACGGCCCGGGCCAGCTCGGGCCCTTCGAAGTTGGGCGCCGCCATGCGGGCGTTAAAGGCCGTGCCGCCCAGGTAGACCGCGTCGGCGCCGTTCTGAACCGCGGCCACCAGGGCCTCCCGGTCCCCGGCCGGGGCCAGCAGCTCCGGCACCCGCCCGACGGGGAATTTTGCCAACCGACTGGTAGCGGTAACCGGATGGCTTGCACAGGCAAAATTTCCCGTCGGCACACCCCTCCCCCCTTCCTCCTGCCTAAGCGCGGCTCACCCGGATGAGGCCGGCGAAGGGGATGACCTCGATTCCCTCGCGCTCCAGTTCGTCCAGGAACAGGTTCATGCCCAGGGAGTCGCTGGCCATGTGTCCGGCCACGATGACGTTGACGTGGTTTTCTTCGGCCTTCTTGCGATGCTCCTCCTTCAGGTGCATGACCAGCAGCGTGCCCACGCCGGCCTGGGCCAGGCGGGCGTAGGCCTCCTCGGAGCCCGAGGTACCGCCCGTCATGTCCACCATGATTTTACCGGCCCTCTTTTCCTTGTCGCCGACCACAATGGTCGGACCGCTGCCCAGCCGGGCGGCCTCGGCGTATTCGGGTAGGGACTTGAGGAGCTTGACGATGTCCTGGAGGGTTTCGGGTTGCCGCTCGTCCACCAGGTTCTGCAGATACCGGGTGACCATGTTGTCCGCCGGCGTGTGGACGCACATCAGCGGCAGGTCCAGCAACCGGGCCGCATCCACGGCCCGGTTGTGGTTCAGGGGCATCAGCCCCCGCTTGACCTCGCTGATGCGGGAAGCCATGATGCCCTCGGCGACGTTGATGGGCACCCCGGCCCGGGCCAGGATGTCCTCGTGCAGGTGCATGACGTCGTAGAGGTTGGCCATGGCCCGACCCTCGGGGTGGTGGGAAAGCACCAGGTCCACGAGCCGGCCGCGCTGCCGCAGGGCTTCGGCCAGCAGGATCTCCCCCACCTCCACGTCAATCCCGGCCAGGACCCGCCGCACTTCGCGCTCCGGATCCCCGTAAAGGATGCGCGTGTCGCTATAAGGATTCTCCAGGCGCTCCGCATCGAATTCGGCCCGCTCGTCTTCCTTAAGCTCCCGGTACTTCTCGCGCTCCCGGGCCAGCACCTTGTTCACGCCCTCTTCGCCCCGGGGATCGTGGGCCATCCCGCGTTGCACCGCCAGACGGTACACTTCTCCCAGTTTCAAGGACGAAAACCTCCTTTAATAAAAAAAGGCTTTACGCCTTTTCAATCATTTCCAGCAGCTGCTCGTAGTCGGCCCTCAGGCGGGTCAGCTCGTCGGCGATGTTGAGGGCCGTCAGCACCGCCAGTTTTGTCCCGCTCAGCCTGGGGTTGCGTTTGGCCAGGAGGTGCATTTTCTCGTTTACGTACTGCGCCACCTGCCGTACGTATTCCGCCGGATAGTCTCCCTTTACCACGTAATATTCCCCGAAGATTTCTACCTCAACCCTGGTCGGCTCGTTCATCGCGCCCTCACCCGCCCTTCAATTCGGCACGGCGCGACAAAAGTCCTCCTCGGGCCAGCCTCCGGCGGGAGTCTAAAAAACCCGGTCCAGATCCACGGAGAGGCCGGGCAGAACCTTTGAGGTCAGGACCTCCTTCACGCCGCGCCGGAAGACCTTCGCGGGGGCCTCCTCCCCGGCCTCTAGGTCGAAGACCTCGACCACCTGGGCCGCCACATTGACCAGCCAGAGTTCCCGCACCCCGCTGCGGGCGTAGAGCCTCTTCTTGATGGTGCGGTCCCGCTCGGCGGTGGAGGGTGACAGGACTTCCACCACCAGGTCCGGCGGGCCCTGAATGTTTTCGTCCGCGATTATGTGCCGGCGCTCGTGGGAGATGAACATCACGTCCGGCTGCACCACGTCGTGGGGCGACAGCACCACGTCCAGGGGCGCATCGAGCACTTCGCCCAACCCGTTCTGCAGCGCGAACTCGCGCAGGATGTGCTCGATGTTGGCCGCTACGCGCTGGTGAAAGACGCCCGGCGAAGGAACCAAGTAGAAATCCCCCCCGATGAGCTCCACCCTTTTGTCTTCCGGCAGGAGACGGTAATCCTGGTAGGTGAACTTGAGGTGCGGTCCGGTGACGGCCATAGAGCATCCCCCCGCCCACATTATACAACGTGTCTGCCCGCAAACCAAGGGCCGTAAAGGGCTCAGCCGCGCAGGGCCGCGCCAAACCGGTCCCTGAGCCCGGCCGTGATCCCTGCCACCAGGCGGGCCACTTCCTCGTCCTGGAGGGTCCGGTCCGGGGCCTGGAAGACCAGATGAAAGGCCAGGCTGCGCTGCCCCTCGGGGACCGGGCTACCCCGGTAAACGTCGAAGAGACGCACCCCGCGCAAGAGATCGCCGCCGGTTTCCCGTATGGCTTCCTCGATTTCGGCCGCCGGCACGTCTTCCGGCACCAGCACGGCCAGGTCCCGCTCCACGGCCGGGTAACGCGGCAACTCCCGGTAGGTGCGCTGCGGGCTGGCCAGGTCCAGCAACAGTTCCAGGTCCACCTCGGCCGCCACAACCCGCGCCGGCAGGGCAAACTCCTCCCGGACCGCGGGATGAAGCTCGCCCACGAGGCCCAGCTCACGGCCCTCCCGGAGCATCCGGGCCGTGCGTCCCGGGTGAAAGGTGGGGTGCCCCGCCTCGGGTACGAAATAGACCCCGGAGATGCCCAGCACCTCCAGCAGGGCCTCCAGGGCGCCCTTCAGAAAGTAGAAGTCCATGGCCAGCGGGGCCTGGTTCCAGGAGCCGCGCAAGACGCCCGTGGCGGCCATGCCCAGGGTGAGGCGCTCGTGGGGCAGGTCCTCCCCCTCCGACGGCCGAAAAACCCTGCCCACTTCGAAGACGGCCACATCCACCACCCGCCGGTGGTGGTTGTGGGCCAGCACCTGTAGCAGGCCCGGCAGCAGGGTGGTGCGCAGGAGGCCCTGGTCCGCGCGCAGGGGGTTCTTCAAGACCACCGCGCGGCGCAAGCCATCCCCCGGCGGCAGGCGCAGGCGGTCGAAATCGGCCTCCCCCTGGAAACTGAAGGTGACGATCTCCATCAGCCCGCAGTCGACGAGGGTGCGGCGCACCGTGCGCACCAATTCCTGCCTGGCGTCGCGGCGGCCCTGGGTGGTGACCCCTCGGGGCAACGTGGGCACAATGCGGTCGAAACCGTAGAGCCGGGCGATTTCCTCGGCCAGGTCCGCTTCCTGGTGCAGATCCCCCCGGTGGCTGGGCACGGTGACCAGCAGGCCGTTCCCTTCCCGGCGGACCTCGCACCCCAGGGACGCGAGCCGTCCCCGCATCTCATCCGCCGAGATATCGGTACCCAGGAACTCGTTGATCCATTCCGGCCGCACGAAGACGGTCCGCCGCACGTGGGGGGCCGGATAGTTGTCCACCACGCCGGCGGCCACCTTCCCGATGCCCAACCGGTGCACCAGTTCGGCCACCCGGTCCGCGGCCAGGCGGCACCCTTCCGGGTCGACGCCCTTTTCGAACCGCGACGAGGATTCGGAGATCAGGCCCAGGCGCCGGGAGGTGCGGCGGATGCTCAGGGGCTGGAAGTAGGCCGACTCCAGAAGGATATTGCGGGTGTAGGGCTTGACTTCCGTGGCCTCGCCGCCCATCACACCGGCAATGGCCACCGGGCCCCGCGGATCGGCGATGACGAGCATCTCGGGCGCGAGCTCACGTTCCACGCCGTCCAGGGACACGATCTTTTCGCCGGGGGCCGCCTGCCGCACGATAATCTTTCCCTGCGCTATTGCGTCGTAGTCGAAGGCATGCAGGGGCTGGCCCAGTTCCAGCATCACGTAGTTCGTAAGATCCACGATGTTGGCGATGGGCCGGATGCCCGCAAACTGCAGGCGCAGCTGCATCCACAGGGGTGAGGGGCCCACGCTGACGTCGGTGAAGAGCCGGGCCGCGTAGCGGCGGCAGAGCCGCGCGTCCCGGATTTCCACCTCAACCCGCCCTTCGATGCTCTCCGGGCCCTCCGGGAAAGCGGGCCGCGGCAGGCGCAGCTCCAGGCCCAGCAGGGCCGCCACCTCGCGGGCTATACCCAGGACGCTCATGCAATCGCCGCGGTTGGGCGTAACCTCTATGTCGAGGATGGCGTCGTCCAGCCCCAGCACGGTCCGGATGTCCTCGCCGAGGGGCACCTCCGGGTCCAGAATCAGCACCCCCTGCGCCTGCTCGGGGGGGAACATCCTGGGGTCCAGCCCGAGCTCCGCGGCCGAGCAGAGCATGCCCCGGGATTCCACGCCGCGGAACCGCGCCCGCTTGATCACCACCCCGCCCGGCAGGGTGGCACCCTCGGTGGCCAGGGCCACCGTGGCCCCCTGGCGTACGTTGGGAGCCCCCGTTACCACCTGCCAGCGGGACGTACCGGTATCCACGGTACAGACCAGAAGCCGGTCTGCGCCTACGTGCCGTTCCAGCTCCGCGATGCGTCCCGTGACCACGCCCTTGATGTCCCGGCCGGGCCTGGTCACCGCGGCCACGTTCAGTCCCGCCATGGTCAGCCGCTCGGCAAGCTCCTCGGCCTCCACAGTAACCGGTACGAACTCCTGCAACCACTTAAGAGAAACGCGCAAAGGCCGTTGCCCTCCCCGGTCGGAATTTGCCGCCCCGCAGGCGGCGCCTCAGAATTGGGACAGGAACCTAAGGTCGTTGGTGAAAAAGAGCCGGATGTCGTTGATGCCGTACTTCAGCATGGCGATGCGCTCCACACCCATGCCGAAGGCGAATCCCGTAACTGTGGCCGGGTCGTAGCCCGAGACCTCCAGTACCCGGGGATGTACCATGCCCGAGCCAAGGATCTCCAGCCACCCCGAGTCGCCGCAGGTCCGGCACCCCCGACCGCCGCACACCAGGCAGGAAATGTCCACCTCGGCGCTGGGTTCGGTGAAGGGGAAGTAGCTGGGCCTGAACCGCACCCTGGTCTCAACGCCGAACATCTCCCGCGCAAAGGTCAGCAGCACCCCCTTGAGGTCCCCGAAGGTGATGCCCCTGTCCACCGCCAGCCCTTCCACCTGGTGGAACATGGGTGAGTGGGTGGCGTCGTCGTCCCGCCGGTATACCTTCCCCGGCGCGATGATCTTAACCGGGAGGCGGGGTGCCATCCGTTCCATGGTCCGCACCTGGACCGGCGAGGTGTGGGTGCGCAGCAACACCTGGTCGGATACGTAAAAGGAATCCTGCATGTCGCGGGCGGGGTGATCAGGGGGTATGTTGAGGGCCTCGAAATTGTAGTAGTCCAGCTCCACCTCCGGCCCCTCCACCACGTGGAAGCCCAGCCCGATGAAAATGTCCTCGATTTCCTCCAGCACCCGCATCAGGGGATGCCGCCGCCCGACCAGCAGCGTGGCACCCGGCAGGGTCACGTCAATGCGCTCTTCCCTGAGGCGCCTTTCCAGATCCTGAGCCTTGATGGCGGCGGCCCTATCGGCCAGCTCTTCTTCCAGCCTCACCCGCAGTTCGTTGGCCAGCCGTCCCACCCGGGGCCGCTCCCGGGCGGGCAGGGTATTGATGCTCCGCAGGACCTGGGTGAGCAGTCCCTTCTTGCCCAGGAAACGCACCCGCACCTGTTCCAGGGCCTCCAGGTTCCCGACTCCCGCCAGGGCCGCCTTGGCCTCGGCCTCCAATTCCCGCAGTCTTTCTTCCAAAAGCGCGCCTCCCTCCAAAAATAAAATCCGTCCGCAAGGGACGGAAGTGCTATCCGCGGTACCACCCTCGTTGCCTGTACTTACAGACCACCTCACCCGGGCCGGGCCCGAACGGGACGCCCGCCCGCTTCCCGATAACGGGGGAAGTACCGGCGCCACCTACTGGCGAGAAACTCGCGTTCGGCCGCAGTTCGGGGGCGAATTCGGACGGCCTCGGTCTAAAGGAGGCTTCCAGTCTGCGACCTCCTCTCCCTGGTAGACTCCCGCCACCTACTCCTCCCCGTCATCACCGTTCTCTTATTCTTTAGTGCAACGCCAGCCTTCTATACAGGATGTAGGCCCGAATGGACCCGGTCATTTCGAACAGGCGCCAGAAAAAGTCAGCCGTCAGGAACATAGGCCCACAACCTTTCTGAAACTTTTGACCGGCGTTATTATACCACAGGCGGGGAAGCGTGACAAGGACGCAGCCGCTGGCGAACGGCCTCGTACAGGATCACGGCACACGCCACCCCCACGTTCAGCGACTCGACACCACCCGGCATGGGAACGCGTACCGCCGTGTGGCGAAGGGCCCTTACCCCTTCCCCTGGCCCCCGGGCCTCCCCGCCCACGACCACGGCCACCGGCCCCGTGAGGTCCACCCCGTAGAGGTCCGCCCCGGCGGCCACGTCGGCTACCAGCAGGCGCACGCCGGCCGCGGCCAATTCAACCACCGCCTCGAGGTCCACGGCCCTGACCACCGGAATCCTGAAGATACCCCCCGCGCTGGCCCGGACGGCCTTGGGATTGAAGGGATCCACCGTACCCGGCAGGAGGATCACGCCACTAGCGCCGGCCGCCGCCGCGGTGCGCAGGATGGTGCCCAGGTTGCCGGGATCCTGCACCCCGTCGACGACCACCACCAGCGGCACCCCTTCGGTCCTGAGGACGTCTTCCCACGACCAGGTGGGCTGCTTTACAAGAGCCGCCACTCCCTGGGGCGTAACCGTGGTCGTTATCTCTTCCAGCATAGACCGCCCCACCTCCCACACCGGGATGCCCCGGGCTTCGGCCGCGGCCACCACAGCCCGTACCCGAGCCTGCGCGCAGGCCTCCCGGGTACACAGAACCTCCTCTACGGCCCACCCCGTGGCCAAGGCCTCTTCGACATTTCGCACGCCCTCGATCAAGAAACGGCCTTCCCGGGTCCGGAAAGGCCGCCTGGTCAGCCGGCGCCAGTATCTGACGCGCCGCACCGGGGGTACCCTCATTGGATCCGGGCCTCCAGCTTCTCCAGGCGATCGTTACGGCCCACCACCACCAGCACGTCACCCTCCTTCACAATCTGGGCCGGCCCCGGCGAAATGATGATGTCCCGGTCCCGCCGGATGGCCAGCACGGTGACGCCGAACCTGGTGCGTATGGCGGACTCCTGCAGGGTCTTACCCACAAATTCCGGGGGCGCGATGAGTTCCACGATGCTGTAATCCGGGGACAGCTCGATCTGGTCGAGGATGTTCTGCGAGACCAGGGCCCGGGCCACCCTAACCCCCATGTCCCTTTCGGGGAAAACCACCTTGTCCGCGCCCACCTTGGCCAGCACCTTGCCGTGGAGCTCGGTGTTGGCCTTGGCCACCACGCGGCGCACCCCCATCTCTTTCAGTAACACCGTGGTCAGAATACTGGCCTGCACGTCCTGGCCGATGGCCACGATGACCACGTCGAAATTGCGGATGCCCAGGGACTTCAGGGCGTGCTCGTCGACGGCGTCCACCTGCACCGCGTGGGTGACGTGCTCCATGATGTCCTGCACGCGCTCCTCCCGCTGGTCGATGGCCAGTACGTCGTAGCCCATCCCGGCCAGGGTTCGGGCCACACTGGTGCCGAACCGTCCCAGGCCGATGACCGCGAACTGCTTCATAAGGGCCTCCCACCTAACCGATCATGAGCTTTTCTTCCGGATGACGGACGTAGACCTTGCGGCGCCGCTCCGCCAGGGCAAAGGCCACCGTGAGGGGGCCCAGGCGCCCCGTGTACATGGTAAAAATAATGAGCAACCGTCCCCACGGTGAGAGCTCCGGAGTAAGCCCCATGGACAGACCCACGGTCCCGAAGGCCGACGTGACCTCAAACAGGGTGCGCAGGAAATCCGAACCTTCGGTGACCAGCAACAGCATGGTCACCCCGCAGACCAGACCGACACCCATCAGAAATACCGTGAGGGCCCGGTCCGCCTGGTCCTGCGGGATGCGCCGCCGGAAGGCCTCTACCCCCCCACGGCCCCGGCTCTGGCACCATGCCACCAGCACCAGCAGGTAGAAGGTGGTGGTTTTGATCCCCCCGCCGGTGGAACCAGGGGAGGCACCGATGAACATGAGTATGATGAGCAAAAATTGGGTCGCGGTACGCAGCCCCGCGATGTCCAGCGTGTTGAATCCCGCCGTGCGCGGCACCACCGCCTGGAAATAGGCCGCCAGCAATTTGCCGCCCAGGGGCAGGTCCCTGAGGCTGTGAGACCATTCCAGGGCCAGAATGGCCAGAAAGCCCCCCACAAGGAGGGCCAGGGTGGTCAACAGGACGATTTTCGTATGGAGGCTCAGCCGGCCCCAGCGACGTTTGGCCTGCACGTCGGCCACGACGGCAAAGCCCAGACCGCCTAAAATAATGGGCAGGGTAATCCCGAAGTTGACCCACGGATCCGTTACATAACCCATCATGCTCCGGAAATTACCCATGAGATCCATACCGCAGTTGTTAAAGGCCGAGACGGCATGAAATACACCCCGCCACAGCGCGCCCGGCCATCCGAAGTCGGCAGACCACCGCAACGCGAGTACCAGGGCCGCCGCCGATTCTACTACCAGCGTAAAGAGAAGGACGTACTTGGCCAGGCGGACCACGCCGCCCACGTCGATCTGGTTAAGGGCCTCCCGCATGATCAGCCGCTCGCGCAACCCGATGCGTTTCCCCAGTAGCAACGCGAACAGGGTGCCCGCGGTCATGAAACCCAGGCCGCCCACCTGCATAAGCAAGAGGATTACGACCTGCCCGAAGGGGGACCAGTAGGTGCCGGTATCGACCACCACCAGGCCCGTAACGCAGACGGCCGACGTGGCCGTAAACAGGCTGGTGAGGAAATCCGGCCGCTGACCGCCGGACGTGGCCGCCGGGAGACTCAGCAACGCTGTACCCGCCAGGATGAGAAGGGCAAATCCCAGAAGCAGAACCTGCGGTGGTCTCATGGTCCCTTTCCGAATTTCGCCGGGCAGCGCGCGGGTCCTCGGCACCCCCGCGGCCGCACCGGACTTAGAGGTGAGTCTTGGCCAATTCCACCAGTCGCTCAAACGCCGCCGCGTCCTTCACGGCCAGGTCGGCGAGCATTTTCCGGTTAATCTCCACGCCCGCACGGCGCAGGCCCTGAATGAACCTGTTGTATGAAAGTCCGTTCATACGGGCCGCGGCGTTGATGCGGATGATCCACAGGCGGCGAAAATCCCGCTTGCGGGCGCGCCGGTCGCGGTAGGCATAGGCCAGGGACTTCATAACCTGCTGCTTCGCGATGCGGTAAAGCTTGCTCTTGGCCCCGAAATACCCCTTGGCCAGCTTCAGAATTTTCTTGTGGCGGCGCCGCGCCACAACACTCGTCTTAACCCTGGGCATAATTGAAACGCGGTTTCCGTTACAGAAACCGCTTCCTCCTTTCTTTCCGCCGTTTCAAAGGTAGGGTAGCAGGCGTCGCACCGATCTAGCATCACCGGGTTGCAAGACGATCCTTCCCGCGAGGCGACGCTTCCGGCGGCTTGGCTTCTTTTCCAGCAGGTGGCTGCGAAAAGCGTGCTGCGCTCTTACCTTGCCCCTACCGGTCTTGCGAAACCGTTTGGCCGCCCCGCGATGGGTTTTCATTTTCGGCATGGGCCGCGCTCCTCTCCGACTTTTTGGGGGCCAGGATCATGACCATTTGCCTGCCTTCCAGCCTGGGCGCCCTCTCCACGGTGGCCAGTTCGGCGAGTTCCGAGGCCAGCCGGTTCATCAACTGCTCTCCCAACTGGGTATGCACTATCTCCCGGCCCCGGAAGATGATTGTGAACTTTACCTTATCTCCGTCGTTCAAAAAGCGCGTGGCATTCCTGAGCTTGACCCTGAAATCATGCTCCTCGATCCGGGGCCGGAACTTGATCTCCTTGAGTTCGACGATACGCTGGCGCTTCCTGGCCTCCCGCTCGCGCTTGCTCTGCTCGTACTTGTAGCGTCCGAAATCCATCAACCGGCAGACCGGCGGTCTGGCCTGGGGTGCCACCTCCACCAGGTCCAGCTGGAGTTCTTCCGCCAGGCGCAGGGCCTCTCGGGCCGACATGATGCCCAGTTGCTTGCCCTCGGGGTCCACCACCCGGATCTCCCGCGCCCGGATCTCCTCGTTCACCCTGAATTCCTTGGTAATCGATTTCACCTCCCGGCCAAAGAAAAGGCGGGTGTCGGCCACCCGCGCACACTTACCCCGTCGGCGGTAACCCTGCTGGCCGTCCCGCAGGCGCCGCAGGGTGAGAAGCGGATGGCTTCTACTTGTAAGTATTTGTCAGCTTGACACATTATAGCACAAGCACCGTCGATCCGTCAACGATATTGCTTGGAGCGGACTTCGGCCTCCAGCCGGTCCGCAAACCCCTCCACGGACATGGGCCCCAAATCGCCTTCCGCGCGGTGGCGCACCGCCACCGTGCCACTACCCACCTCCCGATCGCCGATGACCAGCATGTAGGGTATTTTTTGCAGTTGCGCCTCCCGGATCTTGTAGCCGACCCGCTCGTTGCGGTCGTCCAGCTCCACCCGGAAGCCGGTGGCCTCCAGCCGGGCCAGAACTTCCCGGGCGAAAGCATGGTGGCGGTCGGCCACGGGCAGGATCCTTACCTGCACGGGCGCCAGCCAGGCGGGAAAGGCCCCGGCGTAGTGTTCCACCAGAATGCTGATGAACCGCTCCAGGCTGCCGAAGACCACGCGGTGAAGCATCACCGGGCGGTGCCGCCCACCGTCCTCGCCGATGTACACGAGGTCGAACTTCTCGGGCATGAGGAAATCGAGCTGAATGGTGCCGCACTGCCAGGTGCGGCCGAGGCAATCACGGAGGTGAAAGTCGATCTTGGGGCCGTAAAAGGCGCCCTCGCCCTCGTTTATTTTGTAGGACATACCTTTGCGTTGCAGGGCGGCCTCCAGGGCCTGCGTGGCCAGGTCCCAGATGGCGGGGTCCCCCATGGCATCTTCGGGCCGCGTCGAAAGCTCGACATGGTAGGGGAAGCCGAATACACCGTAAAAGTAGTCGATCAGGTCGATGACCCCCGCGATCTCTTCCTCCACCTGGGAGGGCAACATGAAGATGTGGGCGTCGTCCTGGGTGAAACACCGCACCCGCAACAGGCCGTGGAGCACGCCGGACAGCTCGTGCCGGTGCACCAGGCCCATCTCCGCCAGACGAATGGGCAGTTCACGGTAGCTGTGGAGCCTGGTCTTGTAAACCAGGATGCCGCCGGGACAGTTCATGGGCTTGACCGCGTACTCCACGCCGTCGATGGTGGTGAAGTACATGTTCTCCCGGTAGTGGTCCCAGTGGCCGGAACGCTCCCACAACCGCCGGTTGAGGATGATGGGGGTGCGGATTTCGCGGTAGCCCCGCTTTAAGTGTTCCTCGCGCCAGAACCGCTCCAGCTCGTGCCAGAGCACCATGCCCTTGGGGTGGAAAAAGGGGAACCCAGGACCCTCTTCGTGAAAGCTGAAGAGGTCCAGTTCCACGCCCAGGCGACGGTGGTCCCTGCGTCGGGCCTCCTCCAGCCGCTCCAGATGGGCGTGCAATTCCTCCTCCGTGGGAAAGCAAGTGCCGTAGATACGCTGCAGCTGTTTGTTCCGTTCGTCTCCGCGCCAGTAGGCCCCGGCCACGGAAAGGAGTTTAACCGCGCCCACCCGCGCCGTGGACGGCACGTGGGGTCCGGTGCACAGGTCCAGGAACTCGCCCTGCCGGTAGCAGGAAATTACGGCGTCCGGCGGCAGTTCTGTGATCAATTCCACCTTGTAGGGCTGGCCTGCTTCACCGAAAAGGGCCAGTGCCTCCTCGCGGCTCACCTCGCGCCTCTCAAAGGGCAGGTCCGCGGCGATGATCTTCCGCATTTCCCCCTCGATCTTCTCCAGATCTTCCGGGGTTAAAGGGCGCGGCACGTCGAAATCATAATAAAAGCCATCCGCGATGGCCGGCCCGATGCCCAGTTTTGCCTCCGGAAATAAACGGCAGACCGCCTGAGCCATAACGTGGGCCGCACTGTGGCGTGCCACCAGCCTGCCTTCCTCTTCCCCGAACGTGAGACCCTCCACCCGGGCATCTTCCGTGAGGGTATAACTCAGATCCACCAACCGTCCGTTCACTTTGGCCGCCAGAACCCCGGGGTAATCCCTCAAGACTTCTTCCACCGGCGTACCCGCAGGAAAAGCCCTGGTACTGCCGTCCCGCAGCCTGACCGTGATCATGTGCCCCAACGCCAACCTCCGGCCTCCGTCCCGGACGCGCCGAGACCTTCCTGCCCAGCAAGCTTGCCGATCAAACTACGGGTCATTATATTAGACCGGCCGGGGTTTGTCAATGCCGGTACAAAGGGTGCACCCGTAACACTCGCGCAGGCGTCCCCGAAATACCTCTCCGATGATCCGCCAGGCCGGACGCCCGGTCCCGGGGGGATGGTGCAATACCACCTCGCGGGGCGCCAGGGCCACCAGGGTGCCTACCAGCACCTCGTCGCCTTCTAAATCGTCCTCCAGCAGGCCCTCCTGCGCCCCTCCCGGTCCCAGGGATTGCCGGTAACGGTCGAACAGCTGAAACCCACCGTCAACCCGCCAAACGACGTGCACCAGGCGCTGCGTGCCCGGCCTCGCCTCCACAAAGGACCGCAACAGCTGAATAAACTGATGGTACTCCTTTTCCAGCAGGTAGTCGTTCAAGGCCTGGCAGGCCGCCGCACGCAGGCCCTCCAGGTAATCGTGCAGCCGGAAACGTACGAAGCCGTCGATGATGATCCCGTTGTGGGCCTCCAGGACTTCCTCCGCCCTTTGCCGGACAAGTTCCTGGCGCAACTTCCGGGCCCCCCGGTGGCGCCGTACCCGCCGCACCACCAGCCGCCTTTCCTCGGCACCCAGTTCCGGGCACTCGTGGGCGATGATGTCTTCCAGCAGGCCTTCCTCCCAGCGCTGCACCACCAGCTTGGCCACCACGGCGGCGATACGCTTCCTCAAACGGACGCGACCAATACGGCGGTCCGCCACGCAGGTCAACAACGTGTAACGGTCGCCGGTGGCCTCCGCGGCGCACACCCGCAGGTACCGCAGCAGCTGCCTCTTTAGCTGGCCCATGTAACGGCTGCCGCCCACCGTAATTTTGCCGGCCACGACCCCTCGACACCCTCTCCGCCCCGGCGTAACCCCCTTGGCGTGCCCCACCGGAGGAAGCCGGCTTGCTGGTAGTATATGAGGCGCGGCCGGAGGGTATACGGTCGCGACCCGGTCACGGGCACCGGTGGGGGCCTACTTGATCCGTCGCAGGCCCCGCCTCTTCCCGGGCGGCCGCCTGCCTCCGGGACCCGGGTCCGGGTAGAGGTCGCCCGGGTCCTCTTCCTCCCGCCCGAACTCCGCGCTCATCACATCCAGAAATTCCGGAATCTCCCACGCCTCTAGCAGGGGGCCCGGCCGGCCCAGTTTTTCTCCGCCCCAGCCCGCGGAGGCCAGCAGGTCCTCTACGTCCGGCGCCACGCGGGCGAGGAACAACTGGTGCGACGCTTGCGCCCACTCCGCGAGGAAACCGACGTCTTCCCGGGCACCCACCAGGACCAGAGGTAGGAATACCGGTACCAAGGAGGGCAGGGAGCCGACCAGTTCCAGCACTCCGGCCCTCTTCACGCGGAAGCGCCGGGGCACCTTTACCACGCCCTCCGCCCCCTCATCGGGCGCAACCGAGCGCAGAAACCCGTCGAGTTCCTCCACATCGCCGGCCCCCACCAGGCGGTCTCCCAGGAACAGGTCCGCACCCCTGGCCCTGAGCTGGGAAAGGCGCTCGCGCGTCGGAACCGGCGGCATTTTCGCGCGCAGCCTGGCACACAGTTCCGCGACCTCCACGGAGTTCAACTGGCGCGCCAGGCGGTCCACGTCCTCCTCCCCTTCGCAGAACACAGGCAGTGCCAGATAGAGGACCTCGACGGTCATCCTTTCGTCCACAGGGGCCGCCGGGAGGACCGGGTACCGCTTTTTCAATTCCGCCAGCCGGGCGGGGTCCTCCGCCACGGCCAGGGCCCAGGCCGAACGCGCCTCAGGTCCGTCCTGCCAGGAGGAGCCCTCCAGCCAGGTTCGGTACATCCCCATATCAAAGGGGAGCCACACCACCCGCACCGGGTCCCGTATCCCGTTCAGGGCCTCGTCCAGCCGCAGCAGGTAGTCCAGGTAGTCGTCTGGGGTACCCCCGTGCATGGCCACGTAGTCCTCCAGTCCGTAAACGGCCGCGGCCACCAGGTGGTCCCGACGCGCCACACCGTCGAACAGGCCATAGGTAACCATAACTCTCATCTCCTCGTGGAAATACCACGAAATACCACCAGTCTGCGTCCGGCCGGGAATCCGCCGGGGCACGCCTCCCCCTCACACGCGCAATGCCGGCCCCCGGCGGTCGTACTTCTACGCCTTTCCCTCTTTTCCTGCTACGGGGCCCGGACGCGTGCCTGGTTACGGCGGGCCGGTACCGTCGGGGGTCCCGCGCCCCGGTCCCCTCCACAAATCTTTTGCCCTTCTCCCACAATTTTGCCACAAATCCCTGGTATCCTGATCGTGAGCACGGGGGGAGGTGTTAGCCGGAGGAATAACCGCCACTCGCTCTGTCCATGCGCCAAGAACGACCACAAAGGAGGGACCCGAAAAACATGAGAAAGAGAGTCTTGCTGGCGCTGGTTACCCTGGCCCTGCTGGGAGTCTTCGCGGGGGCGGCGCTGGCGCAGACCCAGTCCACCCAGGGCCAGTTGGGCGCGCACGCACCCGCCTTCTTCCAGACCTTCCTGGACAAGTTCGCGTCCATCCTCGGTGTCGACAAGGAGAAAATCATAGCAGCCGCCAAAGAGGCCGGTAAGCAGACCGTCGACGAGGCGGTCCAGCAGGGTAAGATCACGGCCGAGCAGGCCGACAGGATCAAGGCCCGGATAGACGAAGGCCAGTTCTTCCCTCACCCGTTCCTCGGTCGCAAGGCGCCGGGCCTCGGCGGCCCCCGCCTCGATGCGCTGGCCCAGGCCCTGGGCATGACCACCGAAGAACTCAAGGCCCAGCTGAAGCAGGGCAAGAAGATCTCCGACATTGCCCAGGAAAAGGGCCTCACCAGGGAACAGCTCCGCCAGAAGCTCCTGGACGCCAGGATCCAGGCCATCCGTCAGGCGGTAGAGGAGGGCAAGATCTCGCAGGAAAAGGCGGATGAAATGATCCAGAGGCTCCAGAACGCGCCCCAGGGCAAAGGGTTCGGCCACTTCGGCAGGCCTTTCGGCCGGCCCTTCGGCCCGCCCTCCGCGGGGCAGCAGGCCCAGTAGCGAGAGTGCCGCCAGCGACGTCAGGCGGCCCGTCGCAAAGGACGGGCCGCCTGCTATTGTCTTCTCCGTGCCGGGTCACCCGGCCGCGAAAGCCACCCGTACGGGTGGCTTTCGCGGATACGAACTCCGGCCGCACCGGTCCTTACCGGTACCCGACACGCCGGGTAAGGGCCAGGCATTCCCGGCAGTACACGGGCCTGCTGCCCGTGGGCTTGAAGGGTACCTGAGCAGGCAACCCGCAGGTGGCGCACGAAACGGTGTACGTCTGGCGCTCGTCCCTGTACCCGCGGTCCCGCATTTGCTTGCGCTGACGCCGGCAGTCCCGGCAACGGGTGGGCTCGTGGGTGAGTCCCTTCTCGGCGAAAAAGGCCTGCTCCCCGGCGCTGAAAACGAATTCGGCGCCGCACTCGCAACAGGTGAGTACGCGGTCCTCGTAAAACATTGGCTCCCCTCCCTTCTGGTTTCTTGGTACTGGCTGAGGTGACCAGAACAAAACCGCCTGCCCTCGAAACCCGGGAGAGGAGCTGTTCGTCGGTAACCATTTACCAGTCGACCCATTATACCACGCCCGACCTGGTGTGTCCAGCCCGTCGGGTTAAGGCGGCCGATCTTTTTCGGCACCAGACCGGAATCCCGCCCGCAATGCACCCCCCTACCGCTGCGTGTCGTGTCCTGCGTCGCCCGCAGGGGGACTCAAACAAGCCGCTGGTGCTTACGGAACCGCTTTCTCCACCACCACCCATCCTTCACCCCGTTTGTGGACCTCGGCCAGGAACCCCGCCACGGCGTACGCGGTGCCGCCCAGGTGGTGTACGGGGAAAAGCCCCTTCGTTCTGAAGGTCCAGCGGCCCTCGAAGCACTCCGGCGTGACCTCGGCCGCCACCACCTCGCCCACGAAAATCCAGTGGTCGCCGCCATCGTAGGTGCTCCACAGGCGGCACTCCACCCCGGCCACGCACTCGGCCACCAGTGGGGCCGCGACCTTACGTCCCGCCACGGGGGTCAGCCCCACGGCCGAGAACTTATCCACGTCCCTCCCCGAGACGGTGCCGCAGAAGTGGACCCGCTCGAGAAGCCCGTAGCCGGGGACATTCAGGGTGAAGGCGCAACTGGCCCGCACGTACTCCGCGGTCAGGTGCTTCTTGGCCACGGCCACGGCGACCAGGGGCGGCTTCCTGCTGACGGGCATCTGCCACGAGGCGGCCATCACATTCGGCCTGCCGTCCTTCTGGCTTCCGACGAGCACCACGCAGCCGGGCGTGAGGAGGCGGTAGGCCTCCTCGGGCGCCATTTCTTTCTTAACCACTCAGGGTCACCCCTTCCGCAAAACGATACTTGGATAACCGGGCGCCCGGACCTTATTATCGTCCTTCTTAAGCGGCTTAAGCGGCCCTCACAACGGAGAAGACGCGCCGCCGCTACGCCCCTTCCCTGCGCCTCTCTTCCTCCAGCATCCGTAGCCTTCCCAGGACCTCCTCCTTATCCTCCACGTCCCTTTCCAGGGCCAGCCGGTAGAGCTTTTCTGCCCTGTCGTAGTCCCGGGGCGCCTTGCTCTCCTCGCAGAGCCAGTACATGTCCGCCCACCCGATGTAGGCCCAGGCGGAACGGGGAAACTCGCGTACCAGGTCCTGAAAGACCCGCTCCCCCTCCTCGATCCGGCCCAGCGCGAAAAGGGACGCCGCCACGGCCCTCTTCATGTTCTCGATTATGGATTCGTCGCTTTCCGGAAACAGGGTGCAGAACTCGCGGCAGTACGCGATGCGCTTTTCGTGGAAGGCCGGGTCCTTAACCCCCGCGTTGCCGAGCTCCATCTCGAGGTCCTGGCACCAGTTGAATCGGTGGAAAGGCCGCGCACTTCCCTGAAGGTCCACGGCCTCGTCCGCAGCCGACCGAGGCAGCACTTCTTGTACTTTTTCCCGCTTCCGCAAGGGCAGGGTTCGTTTCTGCCGACCTTTCGTAGAGCACTCCCCGCCCCGCGGAAGGCTCCTACAACGCCGCCCCCAGAGGCAGCGCCGGGCGGTAGGGCCGGCGCGCCGTCATGGCCTCCAGCACGTCGGCCACGGCGATGACGCGGAACGCAAAGAACCTTCCAGGGGCACCAGCGCGCCTGCCGCCGTGCCAGTGAGCCGCCTTCACCCATTCTGCCGCCCCCGTTGAGTACTTTGTCGGCAAGCTTTTTCGCCCCGAAGACGGGTGATTCCTGCCGAAATCCGAAACCTTGTGGCTGGCACCCGGTGCGTTCCCTGCATCAAGGATCAAGTGGGCCGCGTGGAATTAGGAGGGCCGTAGAGAGACCGCTCGGGAAGTAAACACCTGGCACCGGACGGACCGGGCTAGCCGTGACGGATTTTTTAGGGGTCTCGCTGGAGTGTTAAGTATTTTATACCGGCGTAAAAGGGGCTGGGATAGAATGGTGGAAACAACAGATATGGAGGGGCTTTATCATGCCGAACTGCCTGACTTGCTGCGGTATCCTGCGCCGGGAACTAGAGCAAATGCTTACGTAACACGCCGGACGTAACAACCGTAATGTTAAAAGAATTTACCTGGAGCCGGCGCTGCACGTGGACCTGGTTAAATTAAAAGAGGCGCCAGCTGGCGCCCTTACGCATGTGGCGGGAGAGGGTAGTAGTCCCCTCATGATGTACGGTCGGTTGTGTCATCCGGAAATGGAATCCCTGGCTGGGGAGTATGGTGCCTCATTAGTACCGGCCGGTAATTGGATTGAAATGTTGCTGGGAGAGGAGATGGCAAGGATTGATGCTGAGGCAAGTACGTTTTACCTGACGCCCGGCTGGCTGGAAAACTGGAAGCAAGTATTCATCAAAGAGCTTGGTTGGGATAGCACTGACGCACGCCAGAATTTCGGGATTTATGAACGTGTGTGTTGCTTCTGGATACGGGGCTAATGCTCCTGTCGCGGCCGGTGATAAACTGATCCAGGATGGCCAAAATGAAATTGACCCACCCCCCGCGAACTAGCCCTCCGGAGAGACCCGGTTCCGGAGGTGCCACAGAGGTTGTTAAAGGGGTGGCAGATGATGGATATCTTCGAGCTGAAAGCGCAAGGTTACAGCATCCGGAAGATTGCCGCGATGACCGGCCATTCCAGGAACACCATCAGAAAATACCTCCGCGCAGAGGAAATACCGAAACGGAAACCCGTACCGCCGCGGCCTTCGAAGTTGGACCCCTACAAGGCCCTGATCAAACACCTGGTCCTGGAAAAGGACATCGATAACTGCGAAGTCTTGCTGCGCAAGCTACGCGAGCAGGGCTACAGCGGCGGCAAGAGCATCCTGAAGAACTACGTGCGGAGCTTGCGGCCGCCCAAAGAAGCGCCGGCCGTCATGCGCTACGAGACCCCGCCCGGTGACCTGGCCCAGGTGGACTTCGGAGTTTGCAAATACCGGGACGCTACGGGCGCCGTGAAGCACGTCTCCTGCTTCGTGATGACCCTGTGCTACTCCCGGGACCTGTACGTGGAATTCGTGCCCCGGGCGGACCTGGAGACCTTCATCCGGTGCCACACTCGGGCCTTCGAGCACTTCGGCGGCGTGCCGCGTCGCATCCTGTACGATAACGCCAAGGTCGTGCGGTTGGGCACCGACGCGGCCGGGCGCCCCATCTGGCATCCCGTGCTCCTGGATCTGGCCAAGGTGCTGGGCTTTCTGCCCGCAGTATGCCGGCCCCGCCGGGCCGAAACCAAGGGCAAGGTCGAATCCGGCATCAAGTACGTGAAACGCAACTTCTGGCCCGGCCGGGAGTTCGTGGACCTGGACGCGTCAGGTGCCAGGCTCTGGCCTGGTGCCGGGAGGTGGGCCAGAGGCGCCACGGCACCACCGGCCAGCGGCCCTGCGACCTGCGCCGGGAAGAGCAGCTGCAACCCCTGCCGGAGCCGGCCCGCCTGGCCCCCCTTATCTGTTAAAGTCGTATTAGAGCCCCATCAGAAGTGGTTCCGAAGGTGGTGTTCCAGGACCGTCCGGCTTCTGATGAAGGCTGACTGCCCTGACTCGAACCAGGAAAATCGGCT
>Ga0080004_1170101_pt1 | contig 20327 bp, 29 predicted proteins | sample WasSprMetagenome_FD_69207 | JGI IMG/M metagenome (GOLD analysis project Ga0080004, IMG submission 69207) | Sulfidic aquatic microbial communities from Washburn Spring, Yellowstone National Park, USA - WS (SPADES assembly) (version 2) | ecosystem: Environmental > Aquatic > Thermal springs > Hot...
CCGAAAAGGAGAATCCCTCGGGGCGGTCTCAAGCCGAGCTTTTCCGCTTTTGACGGGTTCTTTAAAACCTTGATCACGTTATCCCTTATGAAGTTCTTGAGGACTTCATAGCCCCCTACTGCTTCGAATCCGTGGCTTGGCTCCTCTATGTCCAAGATCCCGCTCTTTCTGATTACGTCATGTTTGTACTCCTGTAAAACTTCTTTTCTGAGCTCTCTGAATTTGTAGATGGATTTTAGAGCGACGCTTTCAACCTCGTGGAGGTTAAGACCCGCTGTTATGTCTGCTATTCCGTTTTCGTATTTTAACTGAAGGCTCTGTGCTATCTGCTTGAGCAATGTCTCTCTCTCCTCCTTTGTGCTCTTCGGAACGTTTTGAACTATTAGATACTTCAGAGTCTCATCGTCGAAGAGAGCTTCGGGGGTTTCGGTGAAAATGATTACTGTATGCCCTCTTTCATATAGCTCCATGTCAAAAATGAATGATCTTACTGCCGAAATTAAAAGCTCGCTTCTCTGAAAGAGACCGTGCATGATAAACACCACATTCCTCTCCCTCCTGAAAATCCCATCCATGAAATCCAAAGCCTGCCCGAGTTCTCGGACAGGCTGGGTTGTGCCAAGGACATCGGCGGTGATGGGGGCATAAGCAACTTTTCCCGCCGAGAACTCTACCTTAAACAAACCTCTCCACACAAAAAAGACGTAAATTGCATTGACGTTTTTGTCCTGCATGAGGTACTGCATGAACTGCTCGACCCTCTTCGGGTCGAGCGTCCTAAAAACAATTACATTTGAGAACTGGGCTCTTCGGGAAATCATCGCTTCCGTCCACCAATTCACAACTTTTTCAGTTTCCATAGTATTAGTGTAACCGCATGGTATATAAACTTTTCTATATGTAGTAGCTACTACACAAAACACAAAGCAATAAAAAAAACGAATTATTTAACCCTCCTGAAAAACTCGAATTCCTCTTCGCCAATCCTCACGGTATCGACCACCGTCCCCCTCGTTAGCCCGTAAAGGATGCCAATGAAAGATGAGACTCCCAAAAGTCCCGTGCTGGAAAATATGTCCATCTGGGTCAAGGTCATTATCCACGAAATGATTTTCACCAGAGCGGACTCTATCCCGCTCCAGTTCACAATAATAAGACCGAACCCTGAAAGAATTGCAAGGGAGATAAGATAGAGTCCCACGGCATACATGAAGACTTTCGACAACGCCCTGAGGGCTAAACCACCTATCGCTCCGAGTGCAAAGCCCCCAACTCCAAGGGTCGCAACGCCGAGCAGATCCATGATATTACTGCAATTCCTTTTTTAAAAAATTTTGCATGCTCAAAAATCGGCCAAAAAAAGAAAAGACGAAATCTTTAGAGGATTACTTGAGCCTCACGAAGAACTCGTATCCGTTTGTGCCCCTTACCTTCGCGGGCAGTCTCTCCGCAGAGGATTGAGCAAGCACACCAAGTCCGAGGGTAACCGTAGCTATGATATTGGTCATTATAATCCCCGGCCCCCAGTCCCCTCCCACTAGCGTGGGGTCTTGATACGCTATATACATGCTCACTATCAGAAGAGAACCAACAAATGCACTAGTGCTAAAACTGTACATCTTCTTGAGGATGCAAACTGATGCTATCAGCTGTGGTACTCCTATAAACGGTTCCCAGATCCACAGCTCCCCGCCCGTAGCCACGGTGGTTATGGTGTGCAGAATTAGAAATAACCCGCTCAAAGCGCCAAATAATCCTCCTGTCCATAGTAAATCTTCTTTACCCATAGATGCCCCTTTAAAAAAAGGAAAAAGAAAACTCTTAGAGGATTACTTGAGCCTCACGAAGAACTCGTATCCGTTTGTGCCCCTTACCTTCGCGGGTAGCTTTGCTGTGATCGTCTGCATGCTGGATCCGAGGATTAACAGAACCAAGACCACGATGTTGAGCATTAGTGAGATTAGAGTGCTCACGTCGCTCAGGTCTCCCGTGAGGGCGCTCTTTACGATCGAAATGAGCGTTAGAACGAAGACTCCGTAGTATGCGATACTGTATTTGCTCATCAGACCGACAGCGAGGGCGAGCTGTATCACTCCGAGGACGAGCAACGTGTAATCAGTCGTTACTGCAGTCATTGCGTTGTAGATTGCAAATATTGCTCCCAATGCAAGCAGGATTGCGGCGAGGGTCAAATAAAGGGATTTACCCTTCAGCTCCATGACCCCATCACCTCAACTTCCTGAAGAACTCGAAATTCCCCATCTCCTTCTCCAGTATCGCCTGCTTCGCCTTCTTGCCCGATGCAACAATTATTGCTATCAGACCGACCGCTATAAGTCCTATGATAATCATTAGATATGTCGGGCTTATGAAGTACGCGCTCGTGTAGTAGAGCACAACATTGTAGTTGCTTCCCGGTGCAAACGTGTAGGAGCTGTCCGTGAGCGTTACGTTTGCGCCGTTCACTTCAACCCTGTCGAGCTTGAGCTTGTAGATTAGCTGTCTTGTCTCGTTTGCAAATGTCAGCTTCAGGTCATCCTTGAACAGGACAGTCCAGTTCGTTGCAAAAGTCCACGAGACGTTTGTGGCCGCCGTCGGGGTAACCTTTACATCGACCGATATCGCAGAAACGCCGAATGTGGCGTTTGTAATCGTTGCGTTCACGGTAAGGCTGTTCAAGGTCGCAGGGTCTATTGTAACAACTGTGGTTGTGGATGCAACGTTAAACGATGCAAAAATGCTGTTCTTGTTCGTGTTAAGCAACAGGTAGTATGTGCCCTCTGGAAGGTTCAAAGCTACGCTGTTGTTGAAGTCTCCGCTCGCTACTGCGGATCCGTTCGTGGCAAAGACTTTGTATGCTCCGCTCTGGTTCGGCACGGTCAGGTTGAAGCTAACCGCACCCGCTGGCAGAACCGCTAAAATCACTACCAGTATCCCAAACACTACCCAGTTCGCCTTCATCGCTATTTTAATTATCTAAAAAGTATATAAGGTTTATCCCACCAAGAAGAGGACTAACCCGCAGGAACTTTTGGAGAACCGTAGCCCGTGATGAAGTCCTTCCAGAGCGGGTTGTAGACTACTCCGTAGTTGCGGGTATATAGTATAAAATCTTCCGCAGTCGGAGGTCTGTTCTTTGTCTCGGTAAAATACTCGTAAAAGCACGCAAAAACAGCCGCTACGCTCGGACAGGCCATGCTTGTCCCGGACATGAGTATGTAGTACCCGCTACCCGCTCGCATGAACTGAGACCTTGCAGAGATCACATTCACCCCTGCTCCCACAAAATCTGGCTTTATCCACTCGCTCGGGACAACCGGAGGATAGGGCTCTCCTATTGAACTGAAGACTGCGAGCCTTCCGCTGTAGGGGTCGATTGCCCCCACGGCGAAGACCGAAGCGCTCTTCGCGGGGGAGAGGATAGTCCCGGGCAGGGCGAGCTCATTCCCTGCGGAGGCAAAGACAAAGATACCTTTATCTTCGACAAGCTTCTTTATTGCAACTTCGATCGGCGAGGGTTTTACTGCAGAAGTGTATGGGTAAGACCCGAAGCTACAGCTCAGAACCTTCACTTTGTATTTTTCCGCGTTGTCGTAGAGCCATTGCAATGAGTCCAAAATGGACTCCTCGCTCGCGTATCCGTTGTCAAAAAATGCTTTTATCACGACGAGCTTCGCTCCCGGAGCTATGCCCATGTACAGCGGGTTAGCATTCCCCTGCCCTGCAATGATCCCAGCCACATGCGTCCCGTGTCCATAGACGTCGATATACATCCTGTTCTGGAGGTTCTGCGTTGCAGTTAGCTCCCAGTTCGCAAGCGCATTCATCTGCGTGGGAGTGTAACCCTCAGTTTCAACGTAGTACAGGTTTCCCGTGCTGTCCTTATAGATCGCGGAGACGAGAACCTTGATCACGCTTTTACCGCCGTTGAAGAAATCGGGATGCGTGTAGTCTATCCCTGTGTCGATTACCGCGACCGTTACTCCTCTTCCAGTCCAGAACTGGTTTGCCCCGTGCCATCTGCGCTTCGCATCGTAGCTCAGGTCGTATTTGTAGTAGCTACTACTCGCACCGAGCTTGTGAGGGGGCAAAGAGATTTTCGCTTCGAGCGGAGAATACCTTGTCCAGCTGTATGCGTAGACCAGGTTTCCGCTCTCCAAGATATTTTTCAAGTCTTGACCTGAAGCATAGATGTACGCTATTTTCACATCCCCGAACTGCCACTCCCTGAGCTTTTCAAATGATGCAGGGAGGTAATCTTTGTAGATAACAGTAGCATATGCGCTCTTTCCCTCCATCGCAAACTGATACAAAGCAGGATCTGCTTTTGAAATTTCGCTCAGGTGCTGTGTTGAGTAGAATGCGTAGAAAGAGGCGGTAAAGAGGATCAGGGGGGCAATATACATTACGTGCCTCAGCGGAGGTACCGCCCTCCGACTGTCGAGGGGTCTGAAGTATTTCATAGCTTTCTGAAGAACCTGAAGCTCTCGATCTCCTTCTCAAGCACGGAGGCTTTCGACGTTTCCGCTGAGAGCGAGAGTTTTCCCGAAAAAACCTTCACGTCTTCAGCTATGTCTGATATTGCGCAGAGCGTTATCGCAATGCTCAGAACTACCAAAATTGCGAAAAACCAAGACTCGAAGCTGTACCAGTAAACGACGGATAGAATTAGCATGAAGAGCCCTGTGATTGCCAGAATTGTCTCGAAGATTATGTCAAAGGGCACAAGATATGCCGGGATCGGATGTCTCCCTGTCGTGATCCTGTAAACGTCCTCGATCTGGTCTATCGACGCAAGGGCGAAGATTATCCCGATATAGGGGTTGAACTGGAACAGGTAGTATGCCAGAGCGAGCAGGATAAAAAAAGAGATACTATTGATCACTGCTCTTATAGTATCCCCGACCCCCATACTCTCAGTTCAGTTTCCTCATGAATTCAAAGTCACTCGTATCCACTACTGAAGCCTTTGCCTTTCTGCCTTTCAGGGCGATGAGAACTACTGCAACGACTATTGCGAGTAGCAGGTATATCAGGGAATTGAACACTATATCAAACGCGAGCAACCCTGTCGCAAGCAGGAGCGGGATTATCCCCCTCGCTATCAGTCCTGCAAACACCATCAGGATACCCAGAACAAGGATCATGAAGACGCTTGTGGCATGTCCCGCAAAGATCCCTTTTGTTTCGAGCCAGTTTGCGAACAGAAAAGCCGTTGTTATCCCTATCACTGCTATTCCTGCCACCAGCGGGTCTATGATTTTCACCTGCCCCCCGACAAGTATGAACACCGCAAATGCAACAACGCCCAGAAATACAAGCAGTTCCAGTTTGGTAATCTCAAGCGGTTTTCTCTCCCCTGCCATGTTTTATTTTAATTTAAAAAGTATTTAAATGTTATGCCTGATCAGCGCAGTTTCCTGAAATACTTCGGCTCGGGGTTGAGCCATTTGAGGTCATCCCTGACCATTGCTGAGACTGGGGAGGCTTTTTTGAACTGCTTGAAGAACTTTAAATCCGTCAGATCGAAATCCGCATCGAGGGAAATCGGGATTCTGATCGGCTTCTTCTCAACAAAGATTTCAGGAGTGAATTCTGACCGCTGGGACTGTGATTGTGGAGAGGGCTTTTCTTTTCTTTCTTTAAAGAGGTCGGGCTTCGCATATTTTACAGAGATGTCCGAGACCATTTCCGAAAGGACTATCCCTCCATTGTGCATGATGTGGAAGAGTATCGCGTAGAGCCCGTAGCCCGCGAGCCATCCGTATGAGAAGAATACCGCTGAGCATGCGTAGTACATGCACGCGTTTAGAACAAAACCGACCCGAGTTCTCAGGGGGATGTCGGACGGGAGGTATTTCAACTGCCATCCTGGGTGGGCTAATACCCAGACTGCGTTGCCCACTATCAGCCCAGGCATCCCCAAGAGGAGGAGCGGGGTCCCTCTGAACGCAAGTTCCTCCACAAAAGGCATCAGTAAAACGGCAACCGCAAAGCTGTCAAAATAGTGGTCAAATTTTGTAGTCGCTGAGGGCAGGATGAAGTACCAGTCCTTCAGCTTGAGCACTTTTCTGTCTATGATAACACGTACTACTGCGGGAACCGCCACGAGGGCTATGTAGAGAACGCTATACCACGCTAAAAAACTCGCCCCGTCCATAATATCAACCCCGCAGAGAAAACCGCTGAAAGGAATATCGCAAGGACAAAAGCAAACGCAGGGTTGTTCTTATCGAATCCCTCCGGCAGGGCCATGTATATACTCCATATGCACGCCCGCAAAAGCAGAGATACGATGAAGGCTATTGTATAAATTATTATCCCCTGCACTCCGAAAAGCAGGCTCTGCGTCGTTGTGAGAAAGATCAGGTAACCAAAAACGTATGCAAACCCCAATGCCACCGCTTCTCTGTTCTGGAAGTATCTGAAAGTATATGTCACGGGGAGACTCACGGTGGCGAAGAGGGCTTCTCCAAATCCTATCAGAGGGGAAAACAGAGATACAAAGAACGAGGTAAAGATCACAGTAACAAGCAAACAGAGGGTTTTTCCGTCGCCAAAGTCCAGATCGGGTTTCTCCTTAGGCATATCAGAATTCGGAGCTCAGACCCCACACAATTCTCTGGGACTCGTCGATGCATACTAAGAGGTCTCTGACCGTTTTCGCAACTGTGGCACATGTCCTGACTACATCCTCCTTCAGCTCTGCCAGAGTTGTGTCCCCTATCGTAGCGAATTTTAGCTCATCGAGCAGTCTGTTCACAGTTTCCTCCGTTACAGGGCTTGTAAGCTCGGAGGCCCACTTCTTCTTGAGCTCCGCGAGCTTTTTCCTCGTCAGAACTGCACTCTCATAAACGCATTTGCTAAACTTCTTTCCCCCAAGAGTAGAACAAAACTCCAATGTTTTCATTTCCAGCCTACAAGAGTTCCTTTCCTTGTCAAGTCCGTAGATGCTCAGAACGTCGCACGCTCTGTCCACCCTCTTCTTCATTTCACCGTCTTCTTTAGAAACTTCTTTCTCTTTCTCAGGCATGTAAGTATTAGCATGCTAAAAATATTTAAATCTTCTCAACATCCCTCTTTACAACAGAAAGCCCCTCAGAGCCTTCGGACAGGGAGATCGATTCTCTGCGATTCTTTTACCGTGAAAATAGGTTCACGTTCCTTCTTTATTACCGTAACTGCAAGGGCCCCCACCGCAAAGAAGAAGAAGATCCCGTATGGTAGCCCTGCGAGGTATAAAATCAGCGCAATCGGGGCCTCCACGGCTGAGACTGCTATTCTGTACGCTAACGGAAGCTCTTGCTTTCTTGAAGAATATACTGTATACATGAGAGTGTCTATTAATAATATAATGAGTAATAGCATCATCAGCATATCGATCTCGGCGCGGTGAGCCTCCACCCACTCAGGGGGCAGTCTCCATCCGTATTCCGAGATTTCCTCTATTATCTTCTGCAGGTTGAACTTGAAAAGGTCAGATGCAAGAGACAGGATCATCCAGACATTTATGAGGACCGTCAGTATGCTCGCAACCACAGTAATTATTTTCGTTGTCCTTTCTATCTCTTCGAAGTCCTCAAACATATTCAAAAATAGCGGAGGAGATATATAAACCCTCCAAACTTCTACTCAAAAAAGAGAGACAGGAAATGTGGTTATCCGCCTCCTTCAAAACGCTTTCAAAAACTTTCAAAGTCCAAGCTCCCTCACCCCCATTTCTTCCAGACCGTTTCTCCGTCATAGAGGATCTCTACGACTCTGTGTTGGGGGATTACTCCCCCTCCCCTGAGATAGAGGAATTTGTGCCCGATTTCGCTGATTTCGCTACCGCCCACAATTCCAGTCTCGGTTTCGCTGAGTCTGTCGGTGTAAACTACCAGCACTTTTGAAAAATTGTAATCTGGATGCCATTTCAGTTTGTTGAGGATTTCCCTAATACTACACTTCCTCATTTCTTCTTTAACTCCCTTTCTTTCTACCTCTTTTTTTAACTTCACAACACGTGCCATGATCTGCGCTCCCTCAAGCAGTATATAAAGTTTTCTATAAGTAGCAGGTTCTACCAAAAAGAAAAACAAAAAATTAAAAATTATAAATAGTTTAAAACAGCTCTGAAATCATCATCAGTTCTATTTTCCTCCTCCATGAATTTGACCAAAGCCTCAATTTGCTTTGTTCTCGGACAGCGAAAAACCCGACCGCGGAAGTCTGGGTCGCAGAGGTACAACAATATGCTGTTGTCTTGGAGGATATACCATACCCCTTCGCCCTTTCTGAAGTCTTCTTCTCTGAACTTGCAGTCCTTCAACTTTTCCCCTGTCTCCCTGACTATTTCCTTTATCTTCTCACGCACCTCTACCACAATTCTCTTCTTTTCTCTCTCCCAGAGTCTCTTGTTGAAATTCTCTGGATTATCAATAGCATCCATAACTGCATAAGTCCACTCCCTTCCTACCACTTCCTCGAATTCCTTGAAGTCTTCATCAAACCCCTGCGCAACGATTTTTCCATCTGCGTTGATCACAGCAGAATAGCGACAACGATGGCATCTAAACAACGCAGACCTCGTGCCATACGAAGCAAGTGATGTTTTTTCGCCACATTTCGGGCAGATGATCTTTGTCTTTAAGGCTACTCCTGCCGTCTCTCTTATCATTTTCTTTTTCTCTTCATCTTTCCTCGCCGCCATGAGGCTCTCTGGATCAACCTCGTAACCGAGCTTTTTGAGAACCTCTGCGGCTTTGATAACATTCCATCCCCAAAAACCCTTTCTGCCATACTCCTTCATGTCCACATACCAGACTGCCCCTGCTTTTTTGCACGCAAGAAAAACATCGTGTGGCAATCTGTTTACTATAACCCATGCCTCAAAGCTATCATCATCCGCGTCCACAAAAATTTTCTTGAATTTAACAACTGTCATAATTCGCATTCTGCTTTGAGGTATATAAATTTTTCTATATGTAGTAGGTTCTACAAAAGAAAAAAAGAAAAACAAAAAATATTAAATTTTTGCTTTTTTAAAGCCCATGGATCTGAGCAGTTCCATAACCGCCACGCCGTGCATGTAGTCCTTTAACCTGATTGTCCTCCCGTTCCCGTTCCCGTCAAAAGAAATATAGCATACTCTGTCTGCAAAATCAAAAAGAGCCCTCGCCCCGCTTTCGTGCTTGAATGCTACTATCGCAGAATTCTTCCGTGGCTTCCTCCTCGCTATCCCCAGCTTCTTCGCATGATCCCACACTGCGGGCTTAGTCCTGCCCAATATATATGCTATGTCCCTTGAGAACATTTTGTGGTAGTTCTCTTTGAGGTAGTCTTCCTCCTCGACGCTCCACTTGTGCATTGGGCGCTTTGTGATGCCTAACTTCGAGACTTTGTCCCACACCGACCTGACCGACCTTCCAAGCTTTTCCGCAATTTCCCTCGCAGTCATCTCGGGATACTTCTTCATTAGAAACTCCAGTTCCTTTTCCTTCCAAATCCTGCCCCCGGCCATTCACTTCACCAGCTTGACGAGACCTGCCTTCGGGAAGAAGACTACTCCATGCTCCCTCAGCTTTGCTATGATCTGCTCTGCCTTAACCCTCGGGATCCCGCTTTCTTCCGCCTTGTTCAGCACTTCACTTAACGGGGCCCCGTTGCCGCTGTCGAGCGCGCTGATTATCGATCTGATAGTCTCTATCTTGTCCCTAGTCCTTGCCCCGATTCCCGTAAGCCCGTAGGTTATGTCCAGCGCCCCCGTTTCTGGATCTATCGCCCACGTGCTCAGAGAGAGCTCCATGAGCCTTATCGCTCTCCTCGCGTCCTCGACCGTTGCTATATCGCTCAGCCTTATCTTCGCAAAAGCCTCCGTCATCCTCCTGATCGCCTCAAGCTGTCTCGCCGTGATTGCAACTCCTTCCCTTGCCCTTTTTCTGAGCGAGACATAGAAGTTCTCGATCTCCTTCACAGCCTCGTCATCTATGTCCACTTCCGTGATCATCTCTTTCGCGTAAACGATGTATTTCCTGAGCAGGTCTGCCGGGATTATGGAGTCCTTCTTCTCCTTTTTGAACAGGAATTTTGTTATTTCCCTGTCGCGCTCCTCGCTGGGCTCATCGAGGATTACGAAGATCAGGTCAAACCTTGAGAGCAGATTGGATTCAAGCGTTATCTGCTCCGCAAGGGCGCTCGATCTGTCAAACCGACCGAACTTCGGATTCCCCGCGGCAAGGACAGCGCATCTGGAGTTCAGAACTGCATGGATCCCCGCCTTGCTCACCGTTATGGTCTGCTGTTCAAGGGCTTCGAGCATGTGCACTCTGTCCTCTTTACCCATCTTCTCAACTTCATCTATGAGGGCTATCCCCCTGTCAGCGAGGACAAGAACTCCCGCTTCGAGAGCCCACCTCCCATCTTCATCCTTCACCGCGCTCACCGTGAGCCCTGCCCCCGTCGTGGAATAGCCCGTGCTCAGAACTGCTCGGGGGGCTACTTTTGCCACTTCCCTCAGAAGCTTCGACTTCGATACCCCGGGGTCTCCGACGATCAGGACATGTATGTCTCCCCTCCTCCCTGTCTCCTCGTCCCTGCAACCTCCGAAGAGCTGGAGCGCTATTGCGAGCTTGATGTCATCGTAGCCCATCACATTCGGAGCGATGCTTGCCACAATCTTGTCGTAGATGTTTGGATCCCTCGCAAGGGCCTTTATCTTTTCCTCATCCTCTCTCGTGATCCTGATAGTCCTGAAGTCCTTTTCAAGGAATTCGATGCTGTTCGCTTTGATATAGATCTTCTCTACTGCACGATGCTTCTCCAAAATTCTTACTTCGCTTCGGACTACTCCATTGACCACAACTTTATCCCCCGCCCCCACATACTCCGTGAGCTCGTCAAAAAGCCAGACTTCCAAAAACGTTGGCAGTTCGTTTGCCTCAAGATTTTCGGGGAGATCCTGTAAGATTATACTCCTGAACGGGACTCTCACAGCACTCTGCGGGTCAGGAGCTAGCTTTACTCTGTGCCTCGGGCACTTTGAAGTCGGAAGCTTGAGTACGTTGTCCTGCACATAGGCATCGATCTCGAAATCCCCTTCAGGGCATCTGTAAACGATGCTCTTCACAAAGGACTGCACAGGGCCAACCCTGCGCACTATCCCGACCACGGACACAAACCTGTCCACATCCTCGACACCGACTTTTTTAACGAGCTTCCTGTCCTTCTCGGGAAGATTAACAAAGCGAACGCGGGTTTCTCTGGGGGTAACCCCATAGATGTTGTGCGCCCGCTTGAGCCCTTCCTCCGCGTGCAGGATTACCGCGTCGGGTCGCGCCAGAAGCTCCTCGTAGAGCCTCATCTCCTGATACACGAGGAGGTCTTTTGTCACATCCACACTCAGGACGAGCGGGCTTCCCCTGTACTGGAACCCTCCCAAATCAAAAATCGCTTTGTTTATCTCCTTCCCGTAATACCTCTCAAAAAACTCCGCCCAGATTTCAGGACTGCTTATCATCCCCATCACCTCCTAACCCCCACCCCCACAGCTTTCTCAAGTTCGGGGATTATGTTTCCAGTAAACACCTTCTTGTAAATACTGTAAACCTTAAATATGGAAACATGATACTCTCCAGCGATTTTTTCAAGAACATAATATACAGTCTTTTCATCAATGTTCTTCCCGTTAAGCATTCTCTTTATCTCGTCTTTTATCAGTTCATCTCTCATTCGGAGCAGTTTGATGCATTCCTCGATTTCTTCCAGTCTCTGATCTAGCCTTTCCAGCAAGGTAATCCTATGTCGCAATCTTTCAATCTGGGCTTTAAGTCCGTGGATTTCTGCCTTTATTTCTTCTCTCCTCCGATCGCATATCTTTTTAATTTCCTCGGAGTCCGAGTCCAGATTGAAAAGGACATAATCAAGACCCATGCGGATTATATCTGAAGGCGAGATCCCGAGCAAATCTATAAGCCGTGCCTCCTCGTCGGATATCCTAGTCCCTATTATTTTTTTAAGTGGCATTGTCTACCCCTCCGCAGTATTCTCCTCGATCGCGGAGATCAGCTTAGCCATGTCCTTCTGTTCCACTTTTTCTCTGATAATGCTCTCCACCCAGTTGCTGAGCCTCTTGCCTTCAAGAGTTGCAATGACCTTCGCTTTTTTAAGAAGGTCTTCTTCCAGATACATCGAAACTTTCTTCTTTTTCGTTACCAGAATTCTTCCTTGCATGAAAAGAGTAATACCGTAGGGATATATAAAACTTTTGATTTTAACGAGTAGAAGGTTCTACACAGCTCTCCTGTTTAACAACCTCGGTTTGTTTAACATTTCTGTTAATTCTCTAAGAGATTCTAGAGAGGTCTTTCTTAAAAGGAATTTTTCTCGTTTAACAAGCGTTTAACAAACTCATTTTTTCTAAATAAAAGGTTTTTTAGAGGATAAACCTTCTTAATAAAAATAAGAGAGAAAGAGAGAGAAAGAGAGAGAAAGAGCGTTAAACAAATCGAGGTTGTTAAACATCGAACATCGTTTAACAAAATAGGTTGGTTAAACGTTAGACATCGTTTAACAAAAAAGGGTAGTCTGTGTTGTTAAACGGCGTTTAACAAATCAGGGTTGTTAAACACGAAAAGGCATTATAGAGGAGATAAGACCTCTAGATAATAATAATACAGGAAATGTTATTATAACGTATGAAAAAACAAACAAATGTTATGCCGTTTAACAAACATCGATTGTTTAACACCCGCAACTTGCATTTTGGGGGGGGCACCCCCTCGAACCCTTTATAAATTTTTCGCTCAAATTTCGTTTAACATCTCTTAGTTGTTAAACAGAGTTTAAATAGGTCTGGCCAGGTCGTTTAACAAATCGGGGTTGTTAAACATTCGGCGTTTAACGGGTTGAGAGTCTTATCTTAAACAGATCCTGTCGTTAAGCTCTGAACGTTTAACAAATCTTTGTTGTTTAACAATAAGTTGTTAAACAAACCAAATGAGCAAACTCTTTTTTATAAAAAATGCATAATGTAGAAGGTTCTACACAAGACGAAACAAATTTTATGAAATTTGTTAATTTTCTTGATTTTGATTTCTGTAAAATTTTTGTTTTTTACGACTTTGAATGTAGCAAACAAACTTTAGGAAAATTGAAATGCCGGGATTTTTGGGTTTTTTTGTTAATTAGAAGTATTTGGTGATGCAAAATTTTAAATATATAGTGTGAAAGTAGTAACATGAAGACTAAAACAGGCCTGACGACCAGCTACTGGAAATTCTACTATTACAAACAAAAATCGCATAAGCTGGAGGAGGAGCTGGATAAGCTACGTGGCGAACTGGACAATCTACGCAGGGAGCTTGAAAAAATAAGAACAGCTTATAGACGTTTAGTAGCAATGTTTGTTGCTTATTTGGATAATAGAGTTCTTTCTTTGGGAGATTTGCAGAAAATTAGGGAAGCTTTGGACACTATTGAAAAATCAGACACGTCTGAATTCTACAAGCGCATTGCCCCGATATGTAGAAGGGTATTAACAAATCTCGAACAAAAAATTGGAAGAAAATAATTTAATCGACCTTTCTGAAAAACTCAAACTGGAATTTACCGTTTCCGAGCTTTTTTATCACAGCGCCCGCAACGTGCAATGCGAGAATATCCCTCCGCGGGTTCGGGGGTAAAAAGTCGAGGATCTCTTGCAGAGTAAAGCTCTTTCTGTTCTCTTCCTGAAGCTTTTTGATGAAGATCTCTGCATGCTTTTCAGCGAATACTGTAAAAGGGTCTTCCCGTTTGCAGAGTTTAAGTTTGGGGGGCATATTTATCGCCCGTTTAAAAATATATAAAATTTTCTACCAATCATTTCTCATGTGTAGTAGCTACTACATGATACCTCTTCCCGCACGGATAGGGTTTCAATCTCTCCAGTCTCTCAAAAGCTTTATGAACGTCTTCGAGCAGATTTCCGAGCCTGATCCTGTATAGCGGGCATGGGAGAATATCGAGTTCAGCGGTTATGACAACCTGTTTCCCCATCGGGCAGTTTGTCGGGAGGATTCCGAGCTTTTCCTCTTTCACAATCCTCAGAACTGCAGGGGATACATCGGAATAGAACTCGGGCATCACGAGTATCCTCTTTTCGGGGAACTCCTCCTTTATCTTCCTCAAGTCATCGATATTCGAGTCCATGAGAGTGAAGCGTATGAAGCTGTTTTTCGCGTTTTTCAAAACAAAAACAGCTCTATCCCACAGCCCGTCGATGCCCCTGATCTCATCGTGCTTTTTCCCGTATGCGTCGAGCGATACCTGAATGAAGTCCGCATTGCTTTCCAAAACCTTTACAGGGTTGAAGCAATTTGTCACAACGGTGACGCTTCCGTAAGCCCTTGCTATGTTCACGTATTTCTCCAGATCGTTTACTGTGCTGGGCTCTCCACCTGAAATCGTTATCTTGTCGGGCTCAAACAAATCGAGGATTCTCCTGAACGTTGGCAGTTCTATACTGCTCTTTCCCCTCCTTTCTTTTTTCACAACGCAAAAAGAGCACTTTGCAGGGCAGGAATTTGTAATCTCAACGATCAGATGCATCTCAGCATCCCCCTGCTTTTTTCATCTCCTTTTCAAATTCGAACATAGTATCGAGATCATCAAAGCTGACTTCAAACTCGCTCTTTTTCTTCTTTTTACCGAATTCGAATAACCCCATATGCGTATTTCCTTTACTATATATAAAAATGTTTCAGACCTCTGTGCTATGCTCAGGTTATGCAAGGATGAAACCAGGTTTTATATACTTAACACAACTTTTATTTATCGATGGAACTCGTCAAAATAGTCCTGCTGGGAGCATTCTTTTTTGTTACAGGGGTAGCGACGGGGATAATCATCAGCAGTTACTACTATGAACCCCTCTCCGTAGCAGTATCGAGATGGGGCGGTTTTACTGCGGTAATGCTCTCGGTTGCGGGCTTTGTGGTCGGCGTGTTCATTGAGAAATACAAGAGACAGAAGTTCAAACCTCTTGTGGTCGGCAGGGTGGAGCAGGCAGGGATGGACGTCTTCAAAGCCGTAAACGCCACAATGAAGCGTGCTGGGTTTGTGAGGATCAAGGAGGGATCGAGATGATCTCCGAGGAGGACAGGATTGCCAAGGTTCTGGCGGACAGGATAAACGAGCGGTTCAGGGCAGTGATAGGAGGGCTAAAAGAAAAAATGGAGTTAATCGACCGCAGGGTCTCCAGACTGGAGTCCGAGAGCGTTGAGAACCTAGAAAGGATAATCGAAGCCGTGTTCACAGCCACGATAAAGGCGGAGACCAGAAGAGTATCATCGGAGATGCTCAGGGACTTCAGGGAAGAGCTGGAATCCCTAAAAAGCGCAGTTGCATCTCTGCAGAACCAGATATCTAAGCTCGCTGTGGTTGTGGAGGGATTCAGAATCGATGAGGAGAGATACAAAGCTCATGTGGAGGCATTCAATGCAGAAATAAACAAGCTCAACCGCACGCTTGAGGGGATGATGGCTACCCTCGACAGAAAGGCGGACGAATTTGCCAGCGCTTTTAGAGCAAAGATCGAGAAAATTGCGGACGATGTTTTCAGAATCGACACGATCTCGCTTGAAAAGATGCTCAGGACGGTGGTGACAGGGGTAGTCTCGGAAAGGTTTGAGAAGCTCGGGGAAGAGCTTTTGGAGAAACTCAGGATGGCAGACGACCTGTCCGTGAGGTTGGAAGAGCTCGCGAAGATGGTGCGTGACCTGCAGAAGAACATGGATGAACTTATGAAGGGTGCTGGAGGGGTAAGAATGGAAATGGGTGTAGAAGAAAAGAAGGGGCTTAAAGAGGAGGATCTTATGGTGGAGTAGGTGATCCTGTATGGATCTGCTCACAAAGGATGACCTCTTACCAATTTTAAGGAGAAAGGCAGGGGCCACGACGGCAGAAACCGTGCAGTCGAGCACTTTCAGGCATCCGGAGCTGTACGGTATCCCGATCTTTGTAATCGGTTACGGGGGCAGGGTTGCGCACTACGCAGGGCAGTACATCGCTCACAAGGAAATCAGGAAATACCTCAACGGAAAAACTGAGGTTTACTGGAGGATCATAACAGGTTTTGTCAGGGTCTTTGCGGAGCACAAGAGTGGGGCGATCGTGGAAATTTTCTCGAACGGTCTGCCGAGTGTCGGATTTTATGAGTTCATAAACTCTCCAAAGGATTTCAGGCTTTTTGAGGATGTGAAAGAGAACGAGGAGATAGAAGTCCCCGAGCAGTCGCTGATAAACATCGAGGGAGTCTTGAACGGAGAAGATGCATTTCTGCTCATAGACGCCACGGGAGTTTTCAGGGAGCTACCGCATGACCTCTTTGCAAGGTATTCAGAGCTACGCCACGCATACAGCACGCTCCAAAGACAGCTATACGATGCGAGTGAAACAATCAAAGACCTCAGGTTTGAGCTCGATTTTGTGCAGACGGAAAACCGTGTCTTGAGACAGCAGACCGACAGGCTCAAGCTCAGGATTGCGAGCGTTGCGGGGGCATTGATCCACTACAAGGATGAACTCCTCAGGCAGAAAGAGCTCATGTCCTTCTACATCTCCAGACTCGAAGCGGTCAAAGACGGGAGGGACAGACTTGAAGGAGTCCTGAGCGATCTTAGGAAGTTCAGCGATACTTTTGCAGACCTCGCTGTGAAAATGGCCGAGGAGATCTCCAAGGTGGAGAAGCTCAAAGCAGAGGTAGAAGCCCTCGAAGCGGAGGCCGAGAAGCTGAAGCAGAAGAAAGAGGCCCTGAAGCCCGAGGAGAAGAAGGAGGAAAAGAAAGAAGAGAAGAAGAAGGAGGAAAAGAAGGAGGAGGTAAAGGGTGCTGAGGGAGCTGAGGCAGAAGGCGAATGAACTGATAGACATGCTCGAAAACTACCACCGCTATGACTACTCTGCAATGTCCGAGAAGCTCGAAGAAATTGAGTCGGTCGTTGATGCGATCATCACGAACCTCCGCGGTGCAAAGCTCACGGATCTGAAATACAAAGTCTTTACGGATATGCTCGCGAACTACAACGGGATTGTGCAGGCGCTGAGGACTGCGATCTACACGAAGGATTTCTACACGGCAAGGAAAAGGCTTGAGGAACTCGTGGAAACGGTCAGAAATCTATACAGACACCTCAGCTACCTCAGCGGAGAAATATATTTGCCCACGCAGGCGAGCGAGCTTGAAATTTTCTTCCCCCGCGAGGACATCCTGTCGCGATATGATGAGCTCGACATGAGGCTCAGAAGAGTTTCCCACATTGCGAGGATCATATTCGCGAGGTTGCTGGAAACCCCCCTGAGAGAGATAAACCTTGAGCAGTTGCCCTTCCTGATAGGGATAACCGACAGAAGGCTCCTGAGCAGAGCAATCGAGGAACTCAGACATGTCCTCTCCGATGTGGTGGCGGTAGTCCCGGACCTCCGAAGAGGGGGAATGAAGATAATGATAAAAAGGTGACCTGAGATGAGCGTAACCGCGATGAACGACTTTGTGAACTACATTGTCGATGTCTTGCTGAAGATACTGCTCAGGAGGCCTGCGAAGGAGGAAGTAAGCGTTTCTTTGGCTCCCGCGCTGAACCTTGTGAGGAGCGGGGATTTTGCGGAGCTCAGGGGGAGACACGCCTTCTACCCGAAGTTCCTCATTGAGGAAGGTATGAAAGTTAAAGAGCAAGCGGAAGGGGAGAGGATATACCTGAGCTGGAGGGAGCTTGCGAGCGATAAGTTTTTCGAGGATATTGAAAAGATGTTCGAAATGTTGCAAAAGAAGAAGAAGCAGTAGAAGGTGCTACACATGGCAGTCACAATTCGTTTGCAGTTCAGACCGACATGCCCGAGATGCGACGAGCTCATAGAAAAGCTGATGGAAGCCTCGGCGAGGACGGGGATAGAGTTCATCCCCGAGATGGTCTCCACCGAGCTCGAAACGCATCTCGCTCCGGATGAAGTCCACAGGACTTACTCGGAGGACTGGATGAAAGCGCACGGATCCCAGAAGCAGAAGGAGCTCTACGGGAAGGCAAAGGAGATCTTCAAATACCTTGAAAACTCTTCGACGGTTCCCGTGCTTATCGTGGAGTGGGATGACGGTGGAAAGAAGAGACAGCTGGTTATAAAGGGATTCTCAGCGGAAAACTTCGATACAGCAATAAAAAATTTAATATATGTGGTTGCAAAGATAACTCTAAGATCTCTATGAATGCCGAGGATATTCTGATCGGAAACATGTGCATGGGGGGAAGCGCAGTAGCCTTAGCATACTGCTGTTCTACTGCAAAAGACTGCCCGATCAGGGATAAAGCCCTTTCTGAACTCGGGATTTCGAAGGAGAAGTTCATGGAGATAAAGGAGAGACACAGGATCGAAGCGGATGTCTGCTTCGGGAACCTCGCATACTGCTGTTCTCTTGAGAAAGAATGTGAGAGGAGGGACAGGGCTCTTGAGAACCTCGGGATGAGCAGGGAGGAATATGTCGAGTACAAGCTTGCCATCGCAGAGGAATTCCACGCCCTTGCGGGGGAGAGACTTCTCTCGGTCAAGCCCCTGCACACCTATGTCGCGAACATGCTCGACCTCGACAGCGGGAGAGAATACCGCGTCGTAATGCTCGGCGATGGCAAAATTCTGAGTGTTCTGTCGATGGAGGAAGTTGGAAGCGTCGATATTGAGAAGGGGAGAGTTGTCTGCGTCTATCTCAAGGAGGAGGAGCTCAGGAAGCTCGCGGAGATAAGCAGGGAGAACGGGCAGAGCATTTCGAAGACAGCGCGTGAAGTGGTATCTACCTTTCTCTCATTTTGTGTAGAACCTGCTACACATACCTTCGGTCGTTCGCTCGACAAAAAGCTTAAATAGTTGAATGCAGTATATTTCAACGGTGATGCAGGATGGCCGTGATCGGAAGTGGAATGGAAGCGGTTAGGTCTTTTGCAAGGAGATGTGTGGACGCAGGGGGAATACCGATATTCAAGACAAGGTTCGGCGGAAAGAGATTTGAAGACAACGCAGTAATTGCCGCCTGCTGGGGCAAGGGAGACGTTGTTAAGGGCGGGAAGATAACAAACGTCCCAATAGACGTTATCGAAAAAATGGAGAAGACCAGAGGAGACTACAAGTGGATACTTGGAGGAGTATAACTCCTCCAGTCTATTTTCCCTTTTTTAAAATTTTCTCCAGAAGCAAATTTTTTATACTTATTTAGACTATTAATTTGCGATGAGCGCACTCAGATGGTTGGTACTGTTATCCGCGGTAGTGTGTCTGTCAGCGGTAGCGCTTATAGCCTCTGCAGAAGCCCAGAGCTATGCAACGATACCAGTCCCGATGTGGAATGTCACCTACGACACGTATACTGCCCTCTTCATAAGAGAGGACTATGTTGTCGTCTTCACAAGCCATGGAGACATCGATCTGGGTTACAACTACATCTCTGTTTATCCTAACAGCTATGCGTATATCTACGCCATAAATGGGACGCAAATTAAATCTCTTGGCGGAGGAGCCACATACAGACTGAGCGATTATACACAGGTCTGGAGCAGAAGCGGATTCTTCAGCGGGAACGGAAGGTATCTGGTCGAAGACCCGCAGTACTATGGAACGGGAGCGAGGGTAGTTGATCTCGCAACGGGAGCGACAAGGCCCATAGACTTCACGGGAACGGCGGGGGGCACATACTACTACCCCTCACAGCTCGACTATTACGGAACATATCTGGCAATAGGCGAAGGCAACGGCTACACACAGGGGCGCCTTTTACTTTACAAGTTCAACGGGACAGGCTACCAGAAGATCTGGAACTCGACAGCGATAGGAGATATCAGAAGAATTGCCATGACGCTCGATGCGAGGTACATTATCTATGGAGCACTAGGCCATCCGTATCTCTACATCGCGAAGAAGAGCGACGACGACACGGTTTCAGTTGTATCCAAAATTTCGCTTGCAGGGGGAGTCGGGGCTCTGGGGATAACGGATCTATGGAACATCGGTTACATCCTTGTCGGTACGGATAATGGGCACATCTACATCTTCGATGCAAAATACAAGGGAACTCCAGAAAATCCGTACCTCGTAATTTACATAAACAACTCCACGTACCCGCAGGGGACGGGGACTACCGGGAGGTTCTACAACCCGTTCTACAACCGCTACAACCCGCCTGAAAACGTCAGGCTCGTGGCATTCAGCACGAACACGAACCCATATGTCTCAATAATAGTAGATATCCAGAACAAGACCTTCTGGAGATATTCGGCTTCTGGTTATGGAGAAGCCACCGCGATAAGCCTGCAGGGCAACTACCTGTTCGTGGGAAG
>Ga0080004_1092769_pt1 | contig 20302 bp, 19 predicted proteins | sample WasSprMetagenome_FD_69207 | JGI IMG/M metagenome (GOLD analysis project Ga0080004, IMG submission 69207) | Sulfidic aquatic microbial communities from Washburn Spring, Yellowstone National Park, USA - WS (SPADES assembly) (version 2) | ecosystem: Environmental > Aquatic > Thermal springs > Hot...
AGTCCTCTTCGCTTGGATAAAAGTTGTTAGCCTCTCAAATAATGCAGGGCTGTAAGTTATGTGATATAATATAGTAGCTCTATGTAAAAGGAGGAAAATTAAATGGAAAGAGAGAAAGAAAGCTTGTTATGGCTACTTAGGAATGTGCCTAAATGGCGATGGATGGAGATAATGGACGGGATTCGGATATTGAGGTTCTCTTCGCCAAAAGAGATTGCCCCTCCCTTTAAGGATAGATTTCGCTATTTCCTTTCAAAGCTCAGATTTCTTTTACCTATCCCAAATAGATTTATAGATGAGAGGGCGAAAAAATTCGCCCTTGGTTTGAGACTTGTTTCGGAAAATGAAAAAGAGGAAATTTATGAGAAAGAAAGACTTCTATATGTGGTCCCCAAGGGCGGAGATTTTAGAATAAACCTTTTTTGGTTGATACATCATATAAACTTAAAATCCCAATATCAAGAACCACCAGTGGTCGTGGAAAAAGGAGATATCGTGATAGATTGCGGGGCGAATACAGGAGTAGCTAGTTTGTTTTTTGCAAAGCGAGCGGGAAAAGCAGGTAAAATAATAGCCATAGAGCCAGAGGAGAATAACTACCAGGCACTACAAAAAACGGCGAAATTGAACGAAGGGAAAGTTGCTCCCATCCTCCCTTTGAAAGTCGCTGCATATAAGGAAGATTGTCGACTCAAACTGTACATTTCTCGTATCACTCCGTGCCATACCCTTTATAAGGGTATAGAGCATAAAGCAATTAGAGAATCTTTGATAGGTCTCAGCGAGAGTGTAAAAGCAGTAAAAATAGACACACTCGTTGAAGAGCTCGGATTAGAGAGGGTTGATTTCATAAAGATGGATATAGAGGGAGCGGAGGTTGATGCCCTGATTGGAGCGGAGAAGACCATTTCCCAATTCAAGCCCAAATTAGCCATCTGCACATACCACCGCCCAACCGACCCAATTGAGATAAGAAAAATCCTCCTAAAATACAATCCAAATTATAAATTCAAAGAGATTGAAAGAGGAGAAAAAGTCCTCTTCGCTTGGAATAAAACCTAATTTTGCCTTGCAAATTTTTATGCAATTTTTTAAACTTTGAAAAATTATTTCTGGAGGGGATTATGCGAATATTGGTTACCGGAGGAGCAGGTTTCATCGGTTCTCATTTGGTTGACGCCCTTCTCTCTTCGGGACACGAAGTCGTCGCGCTGGATAATCTCTTCATCAAAGATAACGAAGCTAACCTATCCGAAGCGAAAGCCCATAAGAATTTCCAATTCGTTCAAGGAGATATCCTCCATAGGGAACTCGTTGACGAATTGATTGAGAAAAGCGACTTAGTTTTTCACCTCGCCGCCATAGTGGGAGTGAAGTATGTGGTTGATAATCCTCTTCTCACTATGTTAGTGAATGTTGAGGGAACACTCAACATATTGGCTTCCGCTCATAAACATAAGAAGAGGGTTGTTCTTGCCTCCTCTTCAGAGGTCTACGGACGGAATCGCAAGGTTCCCTTGAGCGAAAGGGCGAGTAGGGTTCTTGGTCCCACCTGGATTCCCCGCTGGTGCTATAGCGCCGCCAAAGCGCTTGATGAGCATTTGGCTTTTGCCTATCATCAAAATGGATTGCCCGTGAGTTGTGTCAGATATTTCAATATTTACGGACCGAGGATAAATTCCCTCGGCTATGGAACCGTCATCGCCAACTTCATCCGCCAAGCCCTTAAAGGAGAGTCCATCACTGTCCATAGCGATGGAAAGCAAACCCGTTCCTTCACCTATGTCAGCGACGCAGTGGAGGGAACGATACTCGCTGGGACGAAGGACGAAGCGATAGGCAATGTCTTTAACATTGGCTCTCCTCGCGATGAGATAAGCATAAACGAACTGGCAGTTTTAATTAAGAAGCTGACGAATTCTCCCTCTCCCATTATTTACATCCCTTATGAAGATTATTATGGCTCAAAACATGAGGATGTGCCACGAAGGTGCCCAAATATAGACAAGGCGAGGAAGTATCTCGGCTTTGAGCCAAAGGTCAGGCTTGAGGAAGGACTGGTGAGAACGATAAAATGGTGCAGGGAAAATTGGAGGATATGATTCTCTCTAAGCAGAGGCTATTGGTGATAATGCCCCATCCCGATGATGAGGCATTTCACTGCGCCGGCACGATGGCTAAGGTTAAAAGCTTGGGAGGGGAGGTTTTCCTCGTCATAGTGAATAGCGGGGAGATTTTCGCCTACAAGAATGGAGAAAGAGTGAAGGTTGACAATGAGACGAGGCTTTCCGAGATATCCCGCAGTGCCCGATTCCTCAATGTAGATGATTGGGACCTCCTCATCAAGGAAAGCGAATATCATCTCCGCTTGGACACCCTACCTCAGCGCGAATTGATTGAATTATTGGAGGATAAGGGGAAATTGGCGATAAACAAAATCAAGCCCACAATGGTGATAATCCCCTTTCCTTCTTACACGCTTGACCATCGCATCGTATTTGAGTCAGCCTTCGCTGCTCTCCGTCCTCACGACCCCTCAACGAGACACTTCGTGAAGATGGTTTTATCCGCCGAATGCCCGCATCATTGTTGGAGCTATATTCCCTTTCATCCGAATGTATATATAGATATATCCGATTACCTTGAAGTGAAATTGAAAGCCCTTTCCCTTCATTCCTCCCAATTGCGTCCCGAGCCCCATTTCACGAGCTTGGAAAATGTGGAGAGATTGGCGAGGTTGAGGGGCTCGCAGGTTGGTGTTAAAGCGGCGGAGGCGTTTATCTGCCACAGGCTGGTGCTTTGATATGCTCATCGCGATTCATCAACCCCATTATCTTCCCTGGTTGAGATACCTCCATAAGATTATGGAGGCGGAGCTCTTCGTCCTCCTTGACGATGCCCAATTCGTTAAGGGGGAATGGCATAATAGAAACAAGATAAAGAGCGCCCAAGGACCAATTTATCTTACCGTTCCCGTCATCCACAAATTCGGGCAAAGCATCGGGGAAACAAGGATAGAGAACACATCTCGCTGGAGGGAGAAGCACCTCTATGCCCTTAAAACGAATTATAGCTCCGCCCCTTTTTATAAGGAATATATTTCCCATTTACTTCCCTTTTACGCGGAAAACGCTCAGGAGTTTCTCGGAGAGCTTAACGAGGAGATGCTAAAAACCTTTCTTTCCCTCTTAAACATAAAAACTCCTATAGTCCGTTCCTCTTCGCTGGAAGCAGAAGGTAAAGGAAACGAAAAGATATTGAATATCTGTAAGGCTGTGGGAGCAAATGCCTATCTCACTGGGGAAAAGGCATTGGAAGAATATCTTGACCTGCAGTCCTTTAAGGAAAATGGGATTGAAGTTTGGGTTCAGCGTTGGCAATGCCCTGTTTATCCTCAGCGCTTCCCTCAAATCGGCTTCATACCGGATTTAGCGATAGTTGACCTCCTCTTCAATTGCGGGGAAGAGAGCAGGGAGATATTGAAGAAAGGAGGTAGGCTGGAACGAGTGATATAAAGATTCCCCACTCCCGCCCCACTCTTGGGGAAGAGGAAGCAGACGCCGTTAGGCGAACGATATTATCGGGGTATATCGCTCAAGGAGAGATGGTGAAGAGATTTGAGGAAGAGCTGGCGCATTACATCGGTGTTAAGGGGGCGGTGGCAACATCAAGCGGAACATCAGCCCTTCATCTTGCCCTCTTAGCTCTTGATATCAAAGAGGGGGACGAAGTTCTCATCCCTTCCTATGTTTGTTCCGCCCTCCTTAACGCCATCCTTTATGTTGGCGCTCAGCCGGTTCTCGTTGATTGTGACGAGAATTACAACATCTCACCGGAGGACTTCAGAAGGAGGCTCACGGACAGGACAAAGGCTTGCATCATACCCCATCTATTTGGGCATCCCGCCCCCATAGATGAGTTAAGGGCTAAGGGCATATGGATAATAGAGGATATTGCCCAAAGCATTGGCGGTGAATATAAAGGGAGAAAGCTTGGCAGTTGGGGTGATATCGCGATTGTTTCCTTCTATGCGACGAAGATGATTACAACTGGGGAAGGTGGAGCGGTTCTTTCCAATGACGCCGATTTATTGGAGAGGATAAGGGAATTAAGGGAATACGACGAATTTGAGGAATATAAGCTCCGCTTCAACTACAAGATGAGCGATATCTCTGCGAGCATCGGAATTGTTCAGTTGGAGAAGTTGCCTTCTTTCATAAAGAGGAGAAGGGAGATAGCAAGCTTTTATAGAGAGGAATTAAAGGACCTGAACATCTCTCTTCCTCCCGAAGATAAACCCCTTTCCTATTCCGTCTATTATCGTTTCGTTATTCGGGTGAAGGAATTAGAGAAAATTAAGAGACAAATGTTAGCAAAAGGGATAGAGTGCAAGAGACCGGTTTATAAGCCGATTCATCGCTATTTATCCTTACCCGACTATCCTATGACTGATTTCATTTATGAAACTGCCCTCTCAATCCCCATTTACCCCTCCCTAAGCGACTACCAAGTGGAGTATATAGCGAGCTCCTTAAAGGAGGTAATGGGCTCCCTATGAAATTTATTCCCTTTGTCTTTGCCTTGCTTTTATCCCTATTTCTTTCCCCATTATTTAAAGCTTTGGCTTTGAAGCTCGGTTTTCTTGATGACCCATCTCGCGAGAGCAAGATTCACCGCAGCTCCATCCCCTACCTTGGGGGAATGGCGATTTTTTCCTCCTTTCTTTTATCTTCTGCATTTTTCCATCTCCCTCTTCCCTATTACCTTTTCGTTTCCATCCTTGCCTTTTTGCTTTTAGGCATACTTGACGATTTATTGGATATAAGGGCGCTATATAGATTGCCTCTCCAATTCCTTTTCGCTCTGATTATCATTTATACAGCTTGGAGATTTCCCTTCATCCCCATTCGTTATCTAAACAGCCTGTTGGTTGTTCTATTCATTTTAGGGGTGGTCAATTCCCTTAATTGTTGGGATGTCGTTGATGGCTCAGCGGGTGCTACCTCCCTTGCCATAGCCATTTCCCTTTTAACCTACTCCTATATTTTCGGAAAAGATGTATCTATTCTTCTCGTCCTTATAGGAGCCATAATAGGTTGGCTTCCCTACAATCTCCATCCCGCCCGGATGTTTATGGGGGATGGCGGTTCCTATTTTCTCGCCCTCGTCCTTTCCGCAACAGCGCTTCACATCTCCGCTCAGCTTTCTCCCTTACAGGGTCTCCTTCCCCTTTTCCCCTTTATATTTCCCTGTCTTGATTTCATAATCGTCCATTACAAAAGATATAAGAGCGGGACGAAGGCATTGAAATATCTTCTCACTTCCACTGGCAAAGACCATCTTCCCCACAGGCTCCTTGCCAAGACCAAATCCCCAAACCTCACTTCGCTTTTATTATTTCTTCTCGTCCTATTCTCTTCCCTCCTCCCTTTAATCTTTCCCCTTCATCTCCTCTACATCCCATTTGCCTTGATTTTAGCAATATATTTTCTTCTTGACAGATACCTCCCTCCAAGCTTATAGTGATATATGAGGCACCATTAACAAGCAATATATATGCAAAGCGCTTGAATTATCCTTTATTTTATTTTTAACCTGCTAACAGAGAGTCATAGAGCATAACCGTCTTCTCCATCATAGCGGATATGCTGGATATCACAAATTATATTATACATTTATTTTTAGACTCTCCATTTCTCCCTCCATTGTTCAAATAGAAACAGAAGCCAAAGTTTGTCAGATTTTAGGGTTATGCCTCTTAAGTATGCCTCCAGCAAATTTTTAACCGCAATTGGGTTAAAGAATCCTCCTTCTTTGATCCTGTTTTCATTCAGGTACTCCATATAAAGCTCCTTCAAACTTTTTCTAAACCATTCGTATATTGGTATATTGAAACCATGTTTCGGTCTTTCAAAAAGGTAAGAAGGAAGGTATTTGAAAAGTATTTTTTTTAAAAGATGCTTGCTTTTACCATTTCTAAGCTTGAACTGACTCGGAAGCTGGGAGGTCCACTCGAGAATCTTATGATCTAGGAAAGGCTCTCTACATTCCAAGGCGGTTCCCATTGATGCGCGGTCAACTTTTACCAAAAGGTCATCTGGCAAATATGTTTTTAAATCCAAGAGCATCATTAAGGAGAACTCGTCTAAAGATTTTGCAAAGTTGGTTGAAAGTTTTAGGTTGCTCAAGCCTTCTCGGAAGTTAAAAGAAGCTAAAGTCTCAATTTCTTCATCCAAAAAATACCTCAGAGTTAATTCATATTGAGATAATGAATCCTTCGCTTTCAACAAATTTCTTACTTTGATACACTTTTCCCTTAAACCGACCAACTTAGGTGAAGTAAACTTTAAAACATTAAGCAGTTTAACAGCCAAATCGGGATTAAGAAGGTCAAGAACCTTTGAGAATAAGAAAACGAAGGGAAATTTTAAAAGCTTGGATGCTCTATCTTTCGCTATCCAATATCTTGGATAACCACAAAATTGTTCGTCTCCACCATCAGCGGAGAGAGCCACTTTGACCTGTGATTTCGCAAATTGGGAAACTAAACAAGCTGGGATGGCGGAAGAATCACCAAATGGTTCATCGTAGAGGTAAGGAAGCTGTGGAATTATAGTGAAAGCTTCCTTTGGTGTGCAATATAATTCGTTATGGTCTGTCCCGAGGATATTTGCTACCTGTTTAGCATAGTTTGCCTCATTATAATCCTTCTCGTAAAAGCCAATAGTGAAGGTGCGCAGTTTTATTCCTTCTTTAGCAAGGAGAGCACAAACTGTGGAAGAATCTATTCCACCGCTTAAAAAAACACCCACGGGGACATCAGCAATAAGCCTCAGCTTGAAACTCTCGGTTAAAATATTCTCTAACTCCTCTGCTAATTCTTCCTCACTCCTTTTTAACCATTTTGCCCTTTCCTCAGCACCTCTTAGAAAATATCCCTCAATCTCCCAATATCTATATTGTTTGACTTCGCCCTTGGCATTGATAACCAAAGATGAAGAAGGTTCCAGTTTATGAGCATAGGTGAATATGGAAAAAGGCGAGGGTATATAGCCGTAGCTTAAAAATAAATAAAGGGCATTTTCGTCTACTTCCTTGTTAAATTTTGGGTGCTGGTGAAAAGCTTTTAGCTCAGAAGAAAACATAAAGAGTCCATCTTTGTAATACCAATATAGAGGTTTCACACCCATCCTATCCCGGCAAAGGAAAAGCTCTTTTTCCTTTCTGTTCCAAATCGCGAAGGCGAACATACCTCTAAATTTCTTTAGAGCATTTATACCCCACCTTTCGAATGACTTTAATACAACTTCGGTATCAGAGCTTGATTTAAATTGAAAACCTTCACTTTCTAATTCCTCTCTAATCTCCTGGAAATTATAAACCTCCCCATTGTAAGTTATAACTAAATCTCCTTCCTCATTTGTCATAGGCTGGTGCCCAAGGGGGGAAAGGTCTATTATCGAGAGGCGTCTGTGCCCGAGAGCTAGCCCGATATCGCTTTCTATATAAATTCCTGCATCATCCGGTCCCCCAAGTATAAGAGTATCTCTCATATTCCTAATCACTTCTTCAAGGTCGTAATCGCCCTTATAATTGAAATCCCAGAAGCCAACTATTCTACACATTTACCTCCCTCCTTAAGAAGATTTTGGTAAAGCGTGATGTGATTCTTTACCATCACAGAAACATCATATAGTTTTGCTTTTTCCTTTCCTTTCTCGCCCAATTTCATTGCTAATTCTTTATCTCTCGTTAATTTCTCTATTGCTTCAGCCAGAGAAAAGGGGTCTGCTGGCGGAACAAGCAAACCCGTTTCCCCATCCTCTATCAAATCCCTTAACCCACAGACATCGCTTCCCACAACCGCCCTTCCCGCTGACCAAGCCTCAATTACAACCCTCCCCATCCCTTCATTCAGGGATGGAACAGCCACCAAATCGCAAATATGATAGAAATCCTCCACATCCTCCCTATTTCCAACGAATAACGCCCTTATCTCCTTCTCCTTCGCCATCCTCTCCAACTCTCCTCTCTCCTCACCATCACCCACGAAGAGCAAAACTATATTGGGATATCTCTTGCATAATATTTCCCCTGCTGATAGCAAATATCTCGCTCCCTTAACTGGCGAAAGCCTCCCGATGAAACCAACCACCTTCTCATCTTCCCCTATCCCCAATCTCTTCCTTAAAACATTCGGAGAAATCCTCGGTTTCTCAAACCTTTCCACTTCCACCCCGCTTGGGATAACCGGCATATGAGGATGTTTGAAGCCGTATTTATTCCAATCCCTTCTTTCCTCATCCGTCAAGCAGACAAAGGCATCGCACATCCGCAGGGTTAATTTCTCGCATAGATAGAAAATCTTTGTTTCCCAGGAGGGAAAATATCCATTGAAAATATGTCCTCTTGGCGAGTAGATGATAACTGGAACTTTACAGATTCTTCCCGCTATCCTTCCAAGAAAGCCAGCTTTAGAGGTATGAGCGTGAAGAATGGTTGGTTTCTTCTCCCTCAAAAGCCTAATAATCTGAAAAAGGGCAAGGATATCGTGGAGGGGAGAGACTTTTCTTTTAAGAGAAGGAATGAGATATATGGGAATGCTTTCTCTATTTGCTTCTTCAAACAATTCTCCTTCTAACCCGGTAGCGAGGAGGACATCGTAGCCGAATTTGGGTAGGTTCTTAGCAAGGAGGAGAACGCCGAGCTGGGCACCCCCTCTTATAAGGCGGGTTATCAGCTGAATCACAAGCGGTCTTCCCATCTTTCCTCCAAGGCAATTTTAACCTTCTCAATTACCTCCTCAACGCTAATTTTTTTCATACAGATATGTCCTCTATCGCAGATGTCCTTATAACAAGGCCAGCAATCAACCATATGATGGATGGCAAAGAATCTTTTATCGTTATAAGCCCATTTTTGCCATTCGCCAGGTCCGAAGAGACCGATTGTGGGAACGCCAACTGCGAAGGCGAGATGCATAGGACCGGTGTCATTTGAGATGAAAAGGGAGCATCTCTGAATTATTCCTGCGAGATGGCGAATTGGCAATCCCCTTGCGACAATCAATTTCTCTCCGAGCTTTTCCCTAAAAAATCTCTCCGCTTCCCATTCATTTCTCCCAATCGTCAGGAGGAAATAGCAATCCTTGGATTCCCTTTCAATCCATCTCAGAACCTCCACATACCTATTCCAATCCCACCATCTCGTTTTCCGCCTTCCAGTGGGACAAAAGCCGACGAGCAGAGAATCTTCCTCCCAAACCATTTCCCTCAAGAATTCCCTTGCCTTTTCTTCTTCCACTTCCTTTAGCGTAAGCTTTGGAATTCTATCTTCAACTTTTATTCCTAAAAGCTCGACAGTATCGGTGATTATATCTATATAGTGCCTTCTCATATATCTATTATATCTAAGCCTATGAGTGAGGAAGAAGCCTCTTCCCGTTCCATCCATTCCAACCCTCACGGGTGAACGGGTGAGAAAGGAGAAAAGGAGGGGTTTAAGGATTTCGGTTGATGAGTATAATGTGTGAATAAGGAGAAGGATATGCCATTTCCTTTGAATAAGCCGATGGAAGAGGGAGAGGAGTTCCTTCCAGATCCTCGGTTTGAGCAAATCCTTTTTCCCTGCCGAGAAGAGGGCATCATAGACGAAGAACTCATCCGCTATATTTTCCTCTTTGAATATTTCCTCTAACCAGCTTTGGCAAGCTATTGCTATTCTGCTTTGGGGAAAGCCTTGCCGCAGGGCGCGTAAGGCGGGAAGTGAGACGATTGCATCGCCGATTCCTCCCAATCTCAAAACCAATATATTCTCAACCTCATTCCTTTCCATTTCTCAATCTGGAACCTTTAGTCTCAGCCATCCCGAAATGTAGCCGAGAGCATAGAAGAAGCGGTAGATTATGTAGATTGGATGGAAGAGAAAGAAGGCAAGAAGAGTTGTCTTGAATGCTCGAAATAGTCTTTTTGGAAATGAGGGCTGGAAATCAACATCTATTCTATGTTCGTCTGGATTATCATACACCCATTGGGGGTAGAGCTTCTGAATTATCGCTGAACCCCTACCATTTCGGAATGCGAATTTTATAAAACCTCTTAAAGTATGGGGTGGGATATGATAATAAAGGGTTTTCGGCGCTATTACGACCCGATAGCCAGCTTTTCTCATCATGTTCCGAAGATAGGGGTCATTGCCACGGAAGAGATATTCATTTTCACCCCCTATTTCTTCAAAGACATCCTTCCTGAGAAGCATGCACCCGTGTTCTGCCATATCGCTATCTGTTATTCTCTCCACAATAGGTGTGGTCTGGCGGCCACCAGATTCCTTTAAAATCCTTTTGCATAACCAATTCGCATAAGGTGGTATGGGTTTACCCGCTCCTACAGCTCCAATTTTTTCATCGCTCTCCATCGTTTTAACCATATTTTCTATTGTTTCCCTCTGGGGAAGCTGAGAATCGTCGTCCAAAGTTAAAATATATTTCCCTTTGCTGACCGCCACGCCTGCATTTATCGCCCTTGATTGAATCGTATCACCCTTTACTATTATAAGCTCCCACTCTTTAAAAGTTTGTTCGTCTATTTGTTTTATGAGCCTTGGAAACCATCCCCTTCCCCAAGCATCTCTTGTGGGAATGACGATGGAAACAATTGGGTTGGGAGTGTTGTGCTTAATCTCTATCCTTCCTTTGAATTCACCCTTCCGATATTTCACAAAATCTCTTGCCTGCGCAAGTTGACAGATTTCGCTTTCGTTATCCAATTTCCTTGCTCTCACCTCCAAGGGTAGCTCCTGTGAGGAGCCAGAAAGCCTCCATTGGTCTTATTACATAAAATGTTGCCGCGGATAATGAGTGGATAAAAAGGGAAATAATAGAGAGTATTAGTCCAAGAGCAACCCATTTTTTGAATGCTCCTTGATTATCATTATAATAGAGAAACAAATTCCTTGCAATTAAAAAAAATAGCCATAAGAAAGCAAGGGTTCCCAAAATTCCATTATAATTTAGCTCGTGGAAAATCCAGATATCAAAATAGCTAAGAGGCAAATACCCCATACCATATCCCAACCAAAGATGTTGGCTTATTATACGAAAATTCTGTCCAGAAATTACTCCCATATAGCGGTCGGCGAAGGCACTTTGCCCGTATGAGGTTATTTCTCCTGCAAATGTCATCTTTATCTCCTTCGGAATAGTGGCAATCCTGTCCTTGACCTTTTCCGAAATAGTTGGTGAAATGAGAAGGAGGAGAAAGATGACCGAAAGAGCAATTCCGTATTTCCTTGATGGCTTTTGGAGAAGAGAAAATAGAAGGAGGAAGGCGAGGCTAACGAATGTTCCTCGAGAGAAGGTATAGAGGATGGCGAAAATACCGAAGAAGAAAACGGAGAGCAAGAGGAAACGGGCTTTAGTTCCTTCAGAGAAAGAAAGGAGGGCAATGGCGAGAGCGATATGGAGGAGGAGATAGGCACCCAATATATTCGGTTGACCCTCAATTGTTCCCGTTGCCCTACCTCCAGTAAGGCGGAACTGGATTATAGCATATAGAGAAGCGAGAAGGGAGGCGATGAGGGAGGAATAAACAAGGAGCTTCAGGTCTTCTTCCTCCTCCACTAAATCGCTGGCGAGGAAGAAAAGAACGAAATATTCAATTCTTTTCCCAAAATAATAGATTCCCCTGCGGAGGACTTCGCCTGTTAATGTTCCAATCGCTATTCCATAGAAGAGGGAAGTGAAATTGAGGAGGAAGACGAGGGAAATTGGAAGGAGGAAATCCTTTGGAAGGCGAGGCAATCTTCTCTGTAAAGCAAGGTTCCCCAACCAGATGAGGATTATAAGGGCTATGAGAATATCGCTTAAGCGAAGCTTGGGGACAAGAGGATTTGGAAATTCAGGAGATAATGCGATGGCGAAGGGAAGAAGTAAAAAGATAAGCCGTTTCATCTTTTCATCCTCTTTAAATCTGATACGAAACCTGAGAGGAGAGCTTTGAAGTAATGAAAATCCGAGGCAATAGCAGGGTCTATCCTACCAAGTTTGTAGGTATTTGTCCGCTTAGAAATAGGGGAAGGATGCTCAGCTGCAGCGCAAGAAAATCCTGCCTCTTTCACTAATTCTATTATCTTCTCATTATAATCTCCATAGGGATAGGCGAAGCACTTGACTTGCTTCCCCAATTTTTCCTCTATCTCTCTTTTAGATTCCTCTATCTCCTCTCTCGCTTTCTTTAAGGGGATTTTCGTTAGGCGAGGATGAGAAACTGTATGGGCGCCAAAATCTATTCCATTCTCGCTCATTTCCCTAATCTCCTCCCAGGAAAGAGGAACTCCCTCTTGAGGATATTCGCTAAATATTTTCTTATAAGTTCCCGAAAAAGATGTTGGTTTAACGCTTCCATTTAAAAAACCCGTGGTTAAGAAAATCGTGGCAGGAAGATTGTATTTTCTTAAAATTGGATAAGCATAAATGTAATTGTTTTTGTATCCGTCATCAAAGGTGATGACAACTGACTTGGGAGGCAATGTGCTATTCCCCTTTAAAGATTCAACCAATTGTGTAAGGGAAATCACTTTAAAATTTCGGGAAAGGAGGTACTTTATCTGCTTTTCAAACAAGCGTGGCGATACATTTGAAAGCATTTGCCCCACCAGTTGGTCCGAGATATGATGATACATAAGGACCCAGCATAGGGGATTTATCCTTGTTCTAAGGGAGGAGTAAAGGTTCAAGAATCCGCTGAAGTCAAGGACAGGGTAAAAGAACTTCGCTATTCTGTGCAATCTCGTATTCATCTTTCCCTCCTTGCATACCTTTCCAATATCTCGCTGAATTTTCTCGCTTGGTTCTCCCAGGACAAGCTCCCTATCCCTTCCCAATCTGGTTCCCACTCTATGTCTCCCTTTTGGTAAAAATCTGCCAAAGCTTTTTTCAAGAATATATAAATATCTTCTTCATCTTCACATACAAAGCCGGCTCTCAACATCTTCACCATTCTTGCTGAAAGAGAATCAGACGAGCTAAGGAGCAAAATCGGTCTTTTAGCTCCCATATATTCTGTAAGTTTTGTCCCCAAGAATGCGCGATATTTTGGAAGGTTCCAAAGCACTAATAGCAATGTGGATTTGCATTCCTTTTCCAAAACTTCCTTATGGGGGATATATGGCAAGGCTTCGATCATATCCGATATGGAAAAACTTCTCGCTGACTCTTCTATCCGTCTCCTATCTTCCTCACCGGTGAAGAAGCGTAATTTCAGAGGGTATCGCTTCGTATAACCTTCCTCTTTAAGTCCGGCAATCGCTTTTAGGAGAAGGTCAATCGGCATTCCGAGGAGGCTTCCACAATAGGTGATGGTAAATTGGGGAAGAAGGGATACATTTTGGGGATAAGCCTCCGGGTCATAGCCATTATGGATAACATAAATAGGCATTTTGCTTCTATCAACGGCGAATTCCAAGCCTTCTGAAACAGTTATTATCGCTGAAGCACTACCTAAAACCTTCCGCTCTATCCTTTCCTTAAATCTTTGAAGCAGGGATGAAAAAGTTTTTTTCTCTTCTTCCGTTTTCGTCCAGGGGTCTCGCATATGGGCTATCCAAGGGATATGAAGCTTTTTGGAAAGCTCCATTGCGGAGAGCAAACCCTCGGGAGCAAATCCGCAAGAGGCAAGGATTATGGATGGCTTATGCCTTTTCGCCACCTCCATTCCCTTCCTCACTATCTTTTTCCTCCATTGCCAATCATAGCGATAAAATAAACCCCTAAATAATAGCTTCCCACCGGGTATTTTGCTGAAAATTTTTTCCGTAAGCTTCACGATTTTCTTTCCCTCTTCCAATCGCTCCCAACTGGGCTCACGATAAACAAGCTCTTCCGGAATCTCCAAGGGCATTACCGGACCTCTCTCTATTTTTGGAAGTGTAGTGAGGACAATCGGCGTCCATCCTACCCTCAAAAGATACTTAGTGAGCTTAGAAGTAGTAACTCTCCCCGGACCAAGCTGGGGCGGGTAATCATAGGTAACGAAAAGCAAGGTTTTATTTTCTTTATTTACCGACATTTTTACTCATCTTATAAACTAAATGGTAAATCCTGTCAAGCTGTTTTGCAATTTGCTCGTAGCTGAAATGAGAGTGGGCGTAATGGGAGATTTCAAATGGGTCATATAAATGAAAATTATCCAACATATATTCCATCGCTTTTGCCAAAGCCTGGGCATCGTTTAAAGGAACGAGAATGCCCGTTGTAGAGTCAACTATCTCTCGCACCCCGGTAGCGTTTGTAGCGATAACGGGTAAACCTGAAGCCATTGCCTCAACAGCCACGCAGCCAAATGTCTCGTTCAATGTTGGGAAAACGAAAATGTGTGCCTGACGCATAATCTCCGCAACCTCCAAAGGCTTTTTCCCCCCAAGAAATCTTACAATATTTTTAATCCCCTCTTTCTCCGCTAAATCCTCCAATTTCCTTCTCTCCGGACCATCACCGACTATCCAAATCTCAAAATCCTTCCTTTTCCGCGCTAAAATGGCGCCAGCTTTTATTAATAGCGAGAAATTCTTGCGTGGTATCAAATTGCCAACAGACAAAAAACGAGTGGGCTTGATTGACCGATGCTCATCCAGGACTTCCCTTGCTAAGGGATGGAAATTCAAACAGTCCACCACATTTGGAATGACCTTATAAGGCTTATTTATCCCATAAGAACGCAGAGCTCTCTCTAAATCACTTGTTACCGGCAAGACCATTTGGCAAAATTTCATCGCTAACCTTGCCCTCCAAACCTCCCAAAGTCGCAAATCACTCCCTGTGAATTCCGCAGCGTGCTCGGTCAGGATAAGGGGGATTCCGTAAAGCTTGCTTATTAACAAAACCGTTAAAGGCGCGCTAAAAATATGGATGTGGATTATATTGGGGCGAAAGTCCATTTTCAACAGTTTCTCAAAAGCTATGAAGGAACCCAACAGCCTGAGAAGGAAATTGAAAGGGGGGATGCGGGTGCGGAGACAGTTAACCCTGATTTCCAATATACCATCATTGATTTCCGATTTTATGCTGTAAAGCCCCTTTATTTCCTTCCATTTAGCCTCGCTATACACGCAGATTACAGCCACATCGTGATATTTTTTTACAGCCTCAGCAAATCTCCTAACGAATATGCCGTCAGCGGGATTGCTCGGTCTGGGATACCAGGCGGGCCAAAACAAAATCCTCATTTTTTCCTCCTTGATAATAAATCTTCATAAACCCTTGATATTTTTTCCCCCACTGCTTCATAGGAGAAATTATTCTTTGCATAATCCGATATCTCAGAGCTATTATAATCCTTATAGTGGTCTAACATATAATCTATCGCTTCAGCAAGAGCAGTGGAATTGCCAGGCTCAACCAATATGCCTCTTTCTTTATTCACTAATTCAGGAATCCCCCCTACATTCGTCGCAACGCAGGGTAAACCAGAAGCCATTGCTTCTATTAAAACGCAAGGGAGGTTTTCAGAGAAGCTCGGAAGGACGAAGAAAAACGATTCCCTCATTAGCTCCGCGATATATTCCTTCGGTTTAACTCCGTGAAAGTGCACGAAATCCCTAAGGGAAAAAACCTTTACCATTTCCTCATATTCTTCTCTATTTGGTCCATCTCCCACTATATCAAGGGAAAAATCTCTTCTATGCTTCTTCAAGATATGCAAAGCTTCAAGGAGAAAAGGGATACCTTTACACGGAATGAGCCTCGCTACAATAAGCATTCTCTTCTTTTCTTCGTCATACGGCTTGTGAGAAGGGTAAAACAACGATGTATCCACAGCATTGGGGATTATGGCAAAACGATTCTTAACTCCATAGGATTTGATGCTTTCTTCAAGAAACTTGCTAACGGGAAGGATTATATCGCATCTATTCAGGCTGAAAACTACCATCTTCCTATCCCAAGAGCTAAGAGAACGACGAGGGAAAACCGAGCTATGCTCCGTTATTACAAGGGGAAGCTTCAGCAACCTGTTGAGAATGACCCCTATTAATCCCACTTCTTGGGAGCAGTGGACATGAACGATGTCAGGCATATAGCCCTCTCTCCGAAGTTTCCTCACCAACCTCAAAATATTAATATAGCGAAGCAGAGTATTTGTCTTTGGCAAAGGGGAGCGTGGATTATATATTCTGTAAGTTGGGATGCCTTCCTCTACGGAGAATTCTATGATTTTTTTAGGGGAGAAATCGGCAAAATGGGCGTAAATTATGGTGATATCGTGAAAAAGAGAACAAGCTCGGGCATGCTCCTTAATGAAGATGCCGTAAGTAGGGTCATAAGGAGTTGGATACCAAGCGGGTATCCAGAGAGCCTTATATCTTTCCAATAACTTCTCTTGCCTCCTTGGTTTTTATTTTAATTCTTTTCTCTTAATGCTTGCAAGTTTTTCCTTGAAGACTTGCAATATGTAGAGCATATCTTCTTTTCTCGGAGAAAAGATTTCCTTGAGGGAAGCTTTGGTATAGGAATGGAAGAAGTGAAGAAGGATGAGGAAAGTGGCGATATAAGCAATAGAAGAAACGAGCGCCGCTCCCTTTATCCCCATTTTGGGAATGAGGAGGAAATCGCCAACAAGTGTTAGGAAAACTCCCATAGCACCTGCATATAAATTAAATTCAGGAAATCCTCTCCCATTCAAATATTGTCCTAACGGACTTGCAAAGCATAAGGCTATTACGCCGGGGAGCAGATAACCTACAACACCTATTGAAGGGATGAATCTCGCTCCGTAAAAGAGGGGAATGATAATGTGAGCTAGTAAGAGAAGGAAAACGCTCAGGAGGGGAATAAAAATTATGTATGTGCGGGTAATCAAGGTGGTAAGGTTCTTTGCTTCTTCTTCTCTCGTTGCAGACACCCTGGCAAATAGGACAGTGCCTACAGCTGAGGGAATTAATCTGATAAACTCGGTGTAAGAGACCCCGGTCATATATAAGCCAACAGCGGCAGGGGATTGGTAGTAATTCACGAAGAAGACATCTACCCGCAAGATGATTCTCCCTAAAAGCCCTATCATAAAAACTTTTAGTCCGTAATTTAGAAGACCTTTTAAAAGTGTCTTATTGAGGCTTGGTTTAAAAAAGGAAATTTTAATAACATCTCGTAAAAAGTAAAAGCTAAGATAAATATCAAGAGGAAAAAGGAGCCAATCGGGGAGAAATGCTCCCCATACATCCATCTTAATAATTATAAGAAAGAGGATTAAAAGCAGGAGTTTGCTGAATAGTTGAACAATCCCGATAAATGTTAACTGAGGAAACCGTTGAAGCGCGGAAAGGACAATGCTTGTCGGTGCGAAGTAAGTTGAGAGAAGAAAAAATATAATATATACGGTTAAGAGGTGCAAAGGAACGCCTTTGAGGATGTTATGGGTAAAATAGGGGGATAAAAAGAGTATCAGAAATGTGAGAGGAAAAGAATATACTAAAGTGAAGAAGATAAAGTTGGAAATTCCCTCCTTTATCGTGCATTTGCGGCTCGCTATGAAATACTGAAGTGCTGAGTAGAGACCCGGGGAAACAAATGACCCAGCCAACGCACCGAATTGCTGAATGGTATTAATAATCCCTTTGCCATAAGGGCCCAAGCAACGAGCGATTATGATAGAGAAAATAACCCCGAAGAGGGTCAGCGAAGCTTCCCATATGGTTCTTGCTAATACATTCGTCGTAAACGAAGGCAAAGTTAAATTGCTGATTTTCTTCCATAAAGCAGATAGTGCCTTAACCATTCTTCAAGCTCCGCTGAATTGTCTTCTTAAATAACATCTCCATTTCTGCGGGTTTCTTTTAATAGTTTGTTTAGGAGTCCCTCGAATTTTTGAACAGAGGTGGATATGCGGAATTCCTCTGCCTTCTTCTTCGCATTCTCTATTATCTTATTCCTTAATTCTTCATCCTCCAAAATCTTCATCATTCCTTCCGCCATTTTTATGTAATCCTTCATAGGAACGATGATTCCGTTTTCGTTATTGCCTATCAATTCCCTTGGACCAAAAGGACAATCGGTGGCAATGACAGGGCAGCCAAGAGCCATTGACTCCACTATAACCATTCCAAGTCCCTCTGAAACGGAGGAAAGAACGGATATATCAGCATATTTAATGTAGGGATAGGGATTGGCACGATGACCAACAAGGAAAACGCTATCCCGCAGAGATAATCCCTCAATCCATTGCATTATTTGTGCCACATCTTTTTCCCCGCCACCTCCGACTAAAAAGAGATTGGCTTTTTTATATTTTTTTCTTAATAGAGCAAAGGCACGCAACAGCGTTTGAAAATCCTTTTCCCTAGGAGATAGTCTTGCTACAGCAACAATTTTTATGTTTTGGGGAGGAAATAATTTATACTCTTTAGGTACTTCTTCCGCTGCCCTAAGCATTTCTTCTCCTACTCTGGGTGGGTATATCGTCATTAATTTCTCTCTCGGGACCCTCCATACCTTTTCTATGAATTTTTCTAATCCTTGGGAAATAGCCACTATTGTGTTCACATTTTTTCTCAACATATATTTAACCAATGGCGCAAAAGGGCGATAACGTCGGGGAAATTGGCGAAACCCATGGTTCCATAAAATCAAGGGGGCGGAGGTATGTGCGATTTTCCGAGCAAGTATGAGGAGAGGAAAATCACCTGCAGGCGATATATGTGCAGAGATAATGTCTGGCTTACTTTCTTTGAGGAATCTAATGAGAGAAAGAAAACGAGAGACAATCGCGTTTTTTTCTATCATATGCATTTTTACATTTTTAGGAACTGGCAAATCTTTTCTTCTTCCTATCCTCATAATCACCGGGCTTGGATGGAGGGAAAGAACCTCTCTCTCCCAGCGAGCTGGTAGATTTTCTATAAGCATCTTAACAGTTTTTTGTAGACCCCCTCCACCCCACACCCAATTACCCACTACAAACAAAACCTTCGGCATTTATTTCACCCCTAGCCTTTTGGGATTTGAGAATCGGTATAATCGCGAGTATCGATCGCCTATCCATACATGCACTAAGAACTTTCCTCCCACCTATTTCAATTTCCTCAAATTTATAAACATGCCATGCGTTGAGAAAGCTTTTCTCATTTTTATTTAGTGGATTGGATATGTTGTCCCTTCTCCCTGTGGAGAAGTTGTCAAGAACTCTCACTTTGTGTCCTTCTTTCAGAAGCCTTTCTACGATATTTGAGCCTATGAAACCCGCTCCTCCGGTTACGAGAAAAGAGGACATTCTACTTCCTCCTGATTAATTTTTTAAATTTTAAGGATGGAGGGAAAAATGGTCAAGAGAAATTTGCAATTTTTTGTGCAAAAAAATTTCGGATTTGCTATGGATTGCAATGACAAATTTTTTGAGATTGCCACGCCCGCCTACGGCGGGCTCGCAATGACAGTCCCCCTCCGTTGTCATTGCGAGCGATAGCGAAGCAATCTCCATTTAAGGGTTAGTCGGTTGTTTAATTAAAGAACGGAGATTGCCACGGCTTTCCTTACGGAAAGCCTCGCAATGACAGAGGGGACGAGATTGCCACGCCTCCCTTTGGGGAGGCTCGCAATGACAGAGGGGGCGAGATTGCCACGCCTCCCTTCGGGGAGGCTCGCAGTGACAGAGGGGGCGAGATTGCCACGCCTCCCTACGGGAGGCTCGCAATGACAGTCCCCCTCCGTTGTCATTGCGAGGAGCGAAGCGACGAAGCAATCTCTTTGAGATTGCCACGCCTCCCTTCGGGGAGGCTCGCAGTGACAGAGGGGGCGAGATTGCCACGCCTCCCTTCGGGAGGCTCGCAATGACAGTCACCCTCCGTTGTCATTGCGAGGAGCGAAGCGACGAAGCAATCCCTTTGAGATTGCCACGCCTGACTGCGTCAGCAGTCAGGCTCGCAATGACAGAGGAGGGGAGATTGCCACGCCCGCCTTTGGCGGGCTCGCAATGACAAAGGGGGCGAGATTGCCACGCCTCCCTTCGGGAGGCTCGCAGTGACAAAAAGAGGGTCGCGATTAAAGGGGGCAAGGGCAGGATGATTATTCCGTCGTGAATTTAAATTAGATAACAAAAAGACTTGCAAGGGCTGGGGGATTTTGCTAATCTTTAAATCGTTATGAAGGAGAAAAGAGAACAGAGAGAGTTCAGAGAATACCTCGCGATATTCCTCAATAGGTTGCCGGTTGCCCTCATCACTTTCGGCGTCGTCCTCGGGCTCGTCGTCCTCTATACTATCACTCAGCCAAAAATTTATAAGGCAAGCGCTAAAGTTCGCATCCTCAGACAGACGC
>Ga0080004_1120404_pt1 | contig 20300 bp, 23 predicted proteins | sample WasSprMetagenome_FD_69207 | JGI IMG/M metagenome (GOLD analysis project Ga0080004, IMG submission 69207) | Sulfidic aquatic microbial communities from Washburn Spring, Yellowstone National Park, USA - WS (SPADES assembly) (version 2) | ecosystem: Environmental > Aquatic > Thermal springs > Hot...
ATTTAGGTGTAGATATATCTTCTAAAGATATAGTTAAAGCAGTAAAAAATAATAATGCAAATATATTAGGATTATCTGCTCTTTTAACAACTACAATACCTGAATTTAAAAATGTTGTTCAAGAATTGAAAAAGGAAGGAATAAGAGATAAAGTAAAAGTAATAATTGGAGGGGCATCTGTAAATGAAAAAGTAGCAAAAGATTCTGAAGTTGATGCATGGGCAAGAACTGCTATTGATGGATTAAAAATATGTAAGCAATGGATTGGTGAATTAAAATGAATCATAGAGAAAGATTCTTTAAAGCTTTAGAATTGAAAGAACCAGATTATGTTCCAATAACAGATTTAAGTATAGATCCTCCAATTGTAGAAAAAATTTTAAAAAAAGAAATGGGTTTAGGATTAACAAAATTTGGTATGGATATATCTAGTGGTATTACAATTACAGCATGGGAATCATCAATAAAATATAGATTAGCATTAATAGAAGCATGTAAAAAGCTTGATTTTGATGCTGCTCCAGTATTTTCAGATTATTCTCTTGTTACTAAAAATTATAAACCAAAGTTTATTGATAAAAATAAATTTATTGATCAATGGGGGAGAATAATGGAAACAAGCATAGAAGGGAAAACAACTTATTTCATAGGAGGAATTGTTAATACAATTGAAGGTTTAGAAAAATATGAACCTTTAGATGCATATCATCCAGATATAATTGGAATGATGGAAAAAATTATGAAAGAAGTTAAGAATGAAGATATTGTTACAATGGGGCAGGTTCATAGCAGTTGGCATTTAGCTTTCCAAGTAAGAGGAGGAATTGATAAATTATTAATAGATTTTTATAAAAATAAAAATTTTGCAAGGAAACTAATGGATAAAATTGGAAAAGCATGTCAAAATTTTGCTAAAGCAATGATTGAAGTAGGAATAGATGTTTTATTTGTTACAGATGATTATGCAGATAATCATGGTCCACTTATGAGTCCAAAATTCTTTAGAGAATTTGAACTTCCATATTTAAAGGAGATTGTTAATATAGGGAAAAAGAATGGAGTGCCAGTATTAAAACATTCAGATGGTAATCTTTATCCAATATTAGATGATATAATTAATACTGGAATTTCAGGTCTTCATCCAATGGAACCTGGAGCAATGGATTTAGCAGATGTTAAAGAAAAATATGGAGATAGAATATGCTTACTTGGAAATGTTGATTGTAGATATGTTCTTCCTTATGGTTCTGAAGAAGATGTAAGAAAAGATGTTAGAAGATGTATAGATGCTGCAGGTAAAGGAGGAGGTTTTATTTTAACATCAAGTAATAGTTTACATGCAAATTGTAAAATTGAGAATATATATACAATGGTTGATGAAGCAAGGAGATATGGAAAATATCCTTTAAGCTATTAGTACTAACTATTCTATGGATAATGCTATATCATAATCATGCATTTGATTTTTTAATAATTGCTTTACTTTAATTGTATTTTACCTATCTTAGGCTAAAAGAAATAGTATAAAACCTTGTGGAATAATTAAAATCAATAAATTAAATGCTTTTTTAAATATTCTGCATATTCTTTAAATTTTTGAAATGAAAATTCAACATGAACTAAATGATCTACACCTGGTATATATCCTCCTAATTCTTTTAATATTGAAACTTTAGAATCTATTTCTTTTTTCATTGCTTCTCCTCCTTTTGCTAATTCTCTTTTATCTAAATTTCCTATTAAGAAGAATTTATTTTAAAAACAAATGATAAAGGATATGCAAAATTTAGCTATTTCTTAATTTTAAATAAATATAGATGTTTAATAAAAGTAAGTAATGGAAAATTTAATGAAAATAAAGAAATTGAAGTAAAAACTTCTCCTATGCTAATCCCTGCTTATGCTATTACATTTGCTTCAATTCTTTCAATGTATAAAAGGAAAAGTTGGAAAGAAGTGAAAGCAAGGAGGTTTCACGAAGGATTTTAAAATTTTTTCTCTCTTTCCTTTAAACGGCCACCTTTGAGTGGCTGATGGATAGTGGTGAGTATCTATGTCATGTAAAAGAAGTAGAAAATCAAAATGGTTGAAAAAGAAAAGAGAAAGATATGAAGAATATCTTAGAAAAAAATAGCAAAAATTGAATTAAAGAATATTCCAAAAATATTTGATTATAAAGAAAGAGAATTAATTTCTTTAGAAAAAGGATATTTTATTGATATTGAAGAAGGAGAAGTATTATATAGCCCAAAGCATATCTCTCCAATTTTAAAAAAGTTATTTTAAAAAGTGAATAAAATAATTGAAATTTATACTTGGTGGTCATTTTGGCTTAATCTTTTAAAATCGATTTTGACTACTACATCTGAACAGTATAAAGATAGAAAAATCATTTATTTTGATGGATATGAAAATATGTACAAATTTATGTAAAAGAAAGGAATTAGAGAAAATTATAAGGGATATTAATAAAGTTCAGATAATTATAAACAGTTAATTTAACTTAAATTATATACAAATTAAACTTTATAAGTTAGATACTTTCATAATATTATTAATGAGCGTTTGGCCAGAATCATACTATTTTTTAATAACTTCATTTATAGCTTTTCTTTTATCTCTTTTAATTATTAAAAAGAGGCCATATTTAATAACAAAACCTTATCTTCTTTTAATTTTACTTCTTTTAGTACAGTTTATTTTTCTATTCTTCTATTTTTACATAAAAAATATTCTTGATATAGCTTATGTTATAATACAGATTATAGTACAAAACCCTTTTAATTTCATTCCTAATTTCGCTGTATTTCTAAGTTCATTAGCAGTAGTGATAGGGTTAATAATTAAGTTAAAAGAGAAAATAAAACCATTAAAGATAGATTCTATTTTATTTGAATTAGCAAGTGATAGAGCTCATCTTGAAAGGGATATTAAAGGTCTCGAATGGTTTTATGATGACCGAATTTCAGCAGAACAAGCTGAAAATTATCTAAAGAGCATACCTATAGTAATTCATAATAATACTAATTCGCCAATTACAATTAGTGGTATCTTCTTAGAAGTATTTAAACCTATCACTAACTTAAATAAAATACAATATAAAAAGGAGGGGAAAATCACGAATATAATAAAAGATTCAAGTTTACCTATACCTATCCAACGAAAAAGCTCCTCTAAATTTGGAGTATCAGTAGAAGATATTATGTTTATTGGTGAAACAACTAGACTCCTCATTAGGGAATTTGATAATAAGTCTCCTCCTAACTATGTTTATCCTAAAATGCGATTTGGTATATTATATGATGGGAAAGAATTTTATGGTCCCATATTTAGCTATCGTATTGTGCGACGTTTTCTTAATATTATGTGGGAAACATCTACTCGCAAATGTATGGAAAAAATTGCAATAGAAATGATAAAGAAAAAAGCTTCTCCTTCACAATTATGTGATAAAATTGAAGAATTATACCTTAATAGAGATTATTATCCTTTACATGGATATTCTGATTTGTTATTTTTTCTTAAGGACAAGCTTCCTCACGCTACTTCTTATATCGAAGAAGTTAAGAAACGTCGTGAGGATATGCTTTCCAGATTTAAAAAAATTAATTAAAAAAGAGCAATAACTTTTAAATACTTAAATTATGAAAATAATAAAGTTTATAATAGTTCATTTTTATTTTTCAAATATTTCAATAATGAATTGCTTTGCTTTCTCTACCATAGTAACATCATTTGAGTATATTGATGCGTTCAAATGAATTCTTAATCCATGTATATCAAGATCTGTTGAACCTATCAATACGAATTCATCAGCAACTACTATTCGAGCATGAGCATTACTATTCACTTTAAAATTGATATTCGCTTCTCTCAGTCTCCTATATGCTTCACTTAAACGTTTTTGCTTAGCTTCTTTTTCTCCTTCTCCTACTCCTACTACTACTTTTACATCAACACCTCTTTTCTTTGCTTCAGTTAAAAGATCAACACCTTCAACATCAATTACTTTAGACATTATTAAGATTTCTTTATTAGCTGATTTAAGCATACTTTCAATTTTTTCTCTTATTTCTTCGTTTTTAGTAAGAAGTAAGTATGAAGAGGCTTCTTTTTTATAAGATTTAATTAGTTCGCTTATAACTTCCCATATTGTTCCCATACCTAATTCTTTTCTTATATCATCTAATCTATTAAATATATGAATTGGTATTTCGGCTATTCTTATTTCATTATATCCTATATCCTTAAGTATTTTTAACCATAATGATTCTTCTACATGGATAAGACCCTCTGAATAATCTCCGTGTTTTGGCTTCCACCAAACGCTATGCAATGACTTATCCTCTACTGAAAATATAATCCAATTTAATTGTCGTATATCAAAAAAGAAATCTTCTTCTTTACGAATTTCTTCTATATATCTTAATCTTTCTAAATTTACTGGAAGATCAAAAGTAACGATATAATGATCACTAAGTTTACTTCCAACATTTTGTGGAGCTAACCATAGATTACCTACGTAAACAGGAGGTGATTCTTTATACACATAAACTTCACCAAAAGCATTAATAAGATATCCTTTATATTGTTGTTCAGAAGATGGAATTATAACTTCCATTGAAAAGCGGATTCTAGGAAAAACTCCTCCTTGCCCCTCAAGCTTATGAAATCTTACTTCTACCATATCTTTAGATTTTCTCAACTAATATATATATTTAAAATAAATTTTTAGTTTAAGTTTATCTTCATATTTCTCCAATAATAAAAAAGATATGGTAAAAAATGATTGAAGTAAAATTTGATTCTTCATCTATAGAAAAACCTTTAAAAATATTAAGTTATAGTTTTGTAATTTATAAAGATAAAAATAAAATTTATGAAGAATATGGAATTACAAATGAGAAAGATGCAGAATCTTATGCATTATATAAAGCTCTTGAATGGATAATTAAACAAAATTTTAAAAATGAAGAAATAGTAATTAAGTCCGATGCTGAACGTATTATTCTAAAATGTCTTAGAATTCAGCAACATAAGCTTAATGAAGGGAGCTCTTTAGAAAAATTAATAAATAAAATTGAAGAATTTAATAATATTTCTTTTATTACAATTCCAAGAAAATTAAATTATGAGGCACATTTTTTAGCTATAAAAGCTATTAAAGAATATTGTAAAAATAAAGGAATTAAAATTTTTTAAAAAATATTTTAAAAATTTTTAAATATTCATTTTTAAAATATGCTATCATATTTTTAAAAAATGTCTGACAAATGTCATCCCCCTTGTTGAGTGGTGGCCAATCGTCATCCCCCTTAAAGTGATGAAGATGCCATCAAAAAATAGGCGTATTTCATTTAGAATAAAAGAAAATGATATAGAAATAATTGAAAAAGCTAAAGAATATTGTAAAGAGAAAGGAATCGTTTTTGGAAAATTTATAGTAGATGCTTTAGAATATTATATGAATAAAGATAAAGATCCTGTATTAAAGGAAATAGAATTTTTAAGAGATAAGTTATTAGATATAGAAACATTTTTAAAATCTTCAAGGATTACATTTTCAATTGAAGAAAAGAAAATAACAATTGAAAAAGAAGGAAGCAATTTACCATCATTTTTAAAGGATAATCCATGGGTAAAAATTTTATCTAAAAAAGGAAGAGGAAGAGAAGAATATGAATGAGAAAATAAAATTTCTAATTAATCTTTTCATTATTGTTATATTATTATATCTTTGGTATATTTTTATTACATATACTGCTGATACTCTCATTACTTTACTAACAAGGAATGTATGGTTTTTCATATCATCAATTATTATTACAATTTCATTAATTTTTTATAGATAAAAAATTTTCAATGAAAGAAAAAAAAGTGACATTGTTAATATAGTGAATCCATCATCAAGCTTTTTAGATAAATCTTCAATTTCTTTAAAATGATAAAATTAAGGGAAAGAAAAATGAAGAAAAGAATTATTGGAGTTTGTTTTGAACGCCATAAATATATTTATTCAAATGAAGAATATGAAGTAAGGATAATCCCTTTCCCTATGGTTATTTCTTCAAAATTTTTCTTTCATAAAAAAAAATGCTTGAATAAGGAGAAAAATAAAGAATAAGGAAAAAAAGTGATTACCTAAAGAAAAAAAGATATTAGAAAAAATTTATATATTACATTTAAAAAAAATGATGAGAAACTATGAGTAAAAGTAAGGATAAAATAATGGAAAAATTAAAAGAACTTATATTAGAAATTGCAAATGTTGAAGATATAAATAAAATTGTTATTGAAGGATTAGAATCTGGAATCGATCCTATTGAAATTATAAATACATTAAATAAAACATTAGAAGAAATTGGTAAAAAATATGAGAATGGAGAATTATTTTTGGCAGAATTAATGATGGCTGGTTATATAGCAACTCAAATAGTAAATACATTAAAACCTTATTTAGTAAAAACTAAAATGAAAACTTTTGGAAAAATAATTTTTGGTACAGTTAAAGGAGATATACATGATATTGGTAAAAATATAGTAATTATGATGTTACAATCTGCAGGTTTTGAAGTAATTGATCTTGGAGTTGATGTATCAGCAGAAAAATTTATTGAAGCTATAATTAATGAAAAACCAAATATGTTATGTATGTCAGCATTATTAACTTCAACAATGGAAGAAATGAAGAATGTAATAGATGTTCTTAAAGAAAATAATCTAAGAAATAAGATAAAAGTAGTAATAGGTGGTAGACCAATAACAAAAGATTTTGCTATTGAAATAGGTGCAGATGGATATGCAGGAGATGCTGTTAAAGCTGTAAAAGTAATTAAAGAATTAATAGGAATAAAGGAGGGATGAGATATTAATAAAAGAGAAAGAGTTTTAAAAACACTTGAAATAAAAGAGCCGGATAGAGTTCCAATAACAGAGTTAAGTATGGATGTCCCTACCATGGAAGCTTTATCAGGGAAAAAATTTCATTATACAATATCACTGCAATCACCAATTATCTGTGATAAGAAAATAGAGAAGAAGAGAATCGACTTGATAATAGAATGTTATAAAAAAGTTGATTTTGATATAGTTACAGTCGATCTTTCTGCACCAGAATATTGGAAACCAGAAATAAATCCAGATGGAACATTAATAGATCTTTGGGGAAGAGTTTTAATGCTTGATAAGCAAAGGAAAGCTTGGGTTCCTTATAGCACTATATTTAATAATCCAGAAGATTTTGAAAATTTTGAATTACCTAATCCAAATGCTCCAGGATGGACATTTGCTATAGAATATACTAAAAAAGTAATTGGAAATGATATGGCTTTAGTAGCATTTATAAGAGATCCATTTGCTCATGCTTGGGAAATGTTTACTCCAATGAAATTCACTATATGGATGTATCAAAAACCCAATTTCATAAAAAATGTTATTGAAAAATTAACTAATTTTAATATAGAAATTATAAAACAAATTTCAGAAGCAGGTGCAGATTTTATTGTTAGTGGAGGAGATTATTGTGAAGAAAAAGGACCAATGGTTCCTATAAAATTTTTTAAAGAAATTATATTTCCATGCTTAAAGAAGCAAGTTGATATTGCAAATAAAAAAGGACTTAAGTTTATTAAACATACTGATGGAAATATAATGCCTATTTTAGATGATTTAGCAAATATAGTTGATGGTTTGCATTCTCTTGATCCTTCAGCTGGTGTAGATATAGGAAAAGTTAAAGAAAAATATGGAAATAAGCTTATATTAATTGGAAATGTTTCTGTAGATAATTTAGCAAGAAAGAGTAAAGAAGAAATAATAGAAGAAACTAAAAATTGTATTAAAAAAGCTTCACCAGGAGGGGGACATATTTTATCATCAAGCAATTCTTGGTCTGCTGGTGCAAAACTTGAGAATTGTTTAGCTATGGTTGAAACTGGAAGGAAATATGGAATATATCCAATAAAAATATAATATAAAAATATTAACCTTTATATTCTTTCATTAAATAAAATCCTTTAAGAACTAATGCTTTATACCATAAATTATTAAATTCTCCTGAAACTGCATTTACTACTTCAATATTATATATACTATTCTTATTAAAATACATAACGTAGAAGGGATAATAGATTAAATCTTTGCTTATTATTTTAAGAGAAGATATTTTTTTCAATTTATGAGTTAAAATCTTTTTTAAAATGTTAAGAGTTTCTTCTTCACCAATCTTTTAAATCGACTCAACAATTTTTTGATCTAATGGTAATACATTTGTATTAGGAATCTCTATTTCGATAGGATTTATTAAATCTTCCTCTTTTCCATCATAAATTGCACTCTCACCTAAAATACAATCGATAACAAACATTATTCTTAAATTTTTTATTTCTTTTTCGTATAAAACATTAACTATAAAAAAATAAATATGTAAAAATGAATTTCTAAAGCCTAAATTTTAGAAATATTCTTTGAGAGGTTTCTCGAAGATTTTTCTACAAGATTTTCAATAAGAAAAAATTTAAATTCAACATGAAATTAGAAAATAGTTATGAGCAATGAGTTTAGAAAAAATACCCTCAGGAGTCAAAGCCTTCCTGAAGAGCTAATAATGCATCGTAAAGCTCTCATGAAAAGCATGGGTTTTACGGATGAAGAATTAAGTAAACCTCTTATTGCAATTGTAAACTCTTGGAGTGAAATAAATCCTGGTCATTTTCATTTAAGGGAAGTAGCAAAATCGATTAAAGCTGGTATAATCGAGGCAGGAGGGCTTCCCATAGAGTTTAATGTTATAGCCCTTTGTGATGGTATGTGTTCTGGTTATATTTTTGACAAGTATACACTTCCAAGTCGAGAATTGATAGCAGCGGAAATTGAAACAGTTATAGAGGCTAACCAATTTGATGCTATGGTTCTATTATGTACTTGTGATAAAGTTGTACCAGGAATGTTAATGGCTACAGCTAGACTTGATATCCCATCTATATTTGTTACAGGTGGTTATATGGAACCTGGAAAGAGCCGATTACGAGAAAATACCATGATCCTAGATGTTTATGAATTTTATGGATGCTTAAAATTAGGAAAAATTAATAAAGAAGAATACGAAAATTTGGTGGATACTGCTTGCCCTACTCCAGGAGCTTGCCCAATGATGGGTACAGCAAATACGATGTGTTGCTTAACCGAGGGATTAGGGCTTTCTTTGCCAGGTAATGCAACGGTACCTGCAACAAGCGCAAGATTACATAAAATAGCAAAGAATGCTGGCAGACAAATTTTAAAACTTTTAGAGGCAGATTTACGTCCATCTAAAATCTTAACAGAAGAAGCTTTCATAAATGCTATTAAGCTCGATATGGCCATAGGTGGATCTACAAACACTATTCTTCATTTACCAGCTATTGCTAGTGAGCTCGGCATAAAAATTGAAATAGAACTTTTTGATGAGATTGGAAGACATACTCCGCAAATAGTTAGCATTAGACCCTTGCACCAAAATTTTACAATGAAAGATTTAGATAGGGCTGGTGGTATTCCGGCTGTTTTAAAAGAAATGGAATCACTCCTTAATCTTGATGTTTTAACTGTAACAGGAAAAACTTTAAAGGAAAACCTGAAAGGTATTAAGATAGTTGATCATGAGGTTATAAAGCCTTTACATAACCCATATAGAAAAGATGGTGGAATTGCTATTCTTAAAGGATCACTTGCACCTCGTGGAGCAGTTATTAGGCATAGTGCTGTAAGTGAAAAAATGATGACCCATAAAGGTCCAGCACGCGTTTATGATTCAGAAGAAGAAGCAAAGAAAGCTTTATTAAGTGAGGAAATTCAACCTGGCGATATAGTTATAATTAGGTATGAGGGGCCAAAAGGTGGGCCTGGCATGAGACATATAGAGTCTTTTATGGCTATTCTTTGTGGAATGAAACTTGATGATTCGGTAGCTGTTGTAACAGATGGACGATTTTCAGGGTCAAATAGAGGAGGAGCTATAGGTCATGTATCACCAGAGGCTATAGAAGGGGGACCCATAGCCATTGTAAAAAATGGTGATATAATCCTGATCGATATTCCAAATCGGAGGTTAGATGTATTAATTTCGAATGAAGAAATTAGAAGTAGACTTAAACAATGGAAACCACCTGAAATTAAATTGCCTAGGCTTTCAAAAGGCTACCTTAAACTATATTCTAAACTTGTTAAATCTGCTGATACAGGGGCAATCTTAGATTACTAATGCTTATATGAATTAAAGGATATTTAGAGCAAAAATATACGAAAGACTATGATAAACTAAAGATTCAAAGCTTATAAACCCCTATTCTAATAAATTCTTTATATATATTATCCATCTTTCTGAAACTTTTAGCTCATAACTAGGAAAGCAAAACATTGAATTGTTTTATCCTTCTTTTCAATTTACTAAACCAAGACCTCCTCTTCCTTTAGTTACTTGTAAAGCTATAACTTCTCCAGTCTTTATTTCTCTAGCAACCTAAAGATAGGTTTTTTAGTTAAATTAAAAACTACAGTTTCATCTGCAACTATGAACTCCCACTTTCTTTATTTTCTTATTTTTTAAATTATTTCTCCAGCTTTTAAGAACCATTTCCTTATTGCTTCTCTACTTATGTTATAACTTTTTTTCTTTTAAGAATTCTCTTACTTATGCTAAGCTTAGTTCTAAAGTATATGCTTTAACTGAAATTGCTTTTATGTATGGATCAATCCTTCTTCTAGGAAATACTTTTATCTGAGAATATTAAATAAAGCGGCCTATGCTTACCAATCTTTATCATCAAATATTCTTTAAGATAAAATACTGGTCTTTAAGTCTTAAGTTGACAGTCTCTATTTTATATGTCCAATTATTATTCCTTGCTTTTATGGCTTTAATCTATTTTCTTCTTCCTTTGAAATATTTTCAATATGTTTAAAGCCTTCAAATCTTCAATTTTATTCTTCTTGCTTTATCTTTTGGAAGAATACTATTTTTAATTATTTCTTCTTTTATTTTTAAGAAAATTGCTTCTTTATTTTTTCTTTTTCTTCTATTTTAATTTCTCTTTTTATATTCTTTAATTTTTCTTCTTCAAAATATGGTTTTAATGAAGCAAAGTAATCGTAGGATATAATTTTCCTCTTGTAGTTTTCATCAATTCTTCAATTTCTTGTTTTCTTATTGAAACTACTTCAAATTGTTTTAATGAAGGTAAAACTTGTCTTAATATTTCACATCCTGTAATATTAATAATAGAATCTATATCTTTTTCACTATCATTCATCATAAACAGCTTTGTTCCCGCATTTCCAATTATTGCTTGATCAAAATCATAAATTAGTTGAGAAGATAATATACAAGCAAGATTATATTTTCTACTTTCTCTCATTAGTGTATTTATTATTCCTTCTTTCTTTGAAATTCTATGAGCTTCATCTATTATCAAGAAAGTTTTATTTTCAATTTTATTTATTATCGTACATCTTAAAATTTTTCTTAATATTAATTCTGCAATTATTGTTTTTAAATCTTCATTTGCTATTTTAGACAAATCAATTATTGAATTTATGTATTTTTACTCTAAAGAAAATGATAACGCCCCCATTTATTAAATGCCCTAAGCATGGCTTCAGCATTTTCTAATGGTACATCTATATTTATTTCTCCCCAAGATATAAGACCACCATTAAAACAACCTAATGCATTAATTATATGTTTAACATGTTTCTCTATTTCTTTTGGTGTTCCAAATGGTAAAAGATATTGTCTATCGATATCACTTAAGAAGCATATTTTTCCACCAAATTGTTTAGAAAGTGTGTCAATTCCAATAAGCTTTACTTGCACATTAATTGCATCCGCACCTATTTCTATTAGATCTGGTATTATATCTAATACATAACCATCGCTATGAAAAAATACATGTTTACCTGCTTTATGTACAAGCTCAAACATTCTCTTGTAATATGGTTTAAAATATTTACGCCATTGTTCAGGTCTGATCATAAGCCTTTCTTGAGTCCCCCAATCATCCAAAAAGTACATACCATCTACATCAAGTTCTAACCAGAGCTTTATCAATTCTATTTTATATTTAAATAACTTATCAAGCAATATAATTAATTCTGGACGCCCTAAAGTGATATCTATTAATGTATTTTCAAATCCTCTTAACCAATGTAATCTCTCAAAAAAATTTTCCGCATCCCCTAAAACATACTTATCATGCGTTTTTATAATACTCTTTTTCACTTCATTAAAATTAATAACTTTAGATGGGTCCGGCGTTTCATATTCTTTTATAATCTCTAATGTTGCATTTGCTAGTGGATGTTTTATTATTCTACCTAGCAATCCAGTTTGAATATTCTTCCATACACAACCCCAACAATCCTTATAAATACCTTTCTCATATATCCTCCAACGTTCAGATACTTGAAGATCGTGTAAATCTATAAAATCCCTAGGATATTTAGAGAAAAGTTCTATTAATTTCTGACCATACTTATTTAAAGCTCCTGGTTGCCAATAGGATCCATTAGGAACTTTATCAGGTCCATTAAATTCTATAGCTTTAATCACTCGTTCTCGAGAATTCATAACCAATAATCCCTCAATCTTATCTTGTCAACATATCTATTTTTAAGAGAAAAACTTTTAATCCAGAATAAAAACTTTAATATTGAAAAATGGAAAATATAAAAGAAAAAGGAAGAATAATACCTATTAGGCATGAAGTAGACGTACTTGTTGTTGGTGGAGGAGTAGCTGGAATAGCTGCTGCGATATCAGCTGCAAGAATGGGAGTTAAAACATTATTAATTGAACGTTATGGCTTTTTAGGAGGGATGGCTACAGCTGGATTAGTTATAACTGTTCCTCCAATGGAAAAAGGGCTTCAAAAAGAAATAGCTAATAAATTAGAAGAATTAAAAGCTTATGTACCTTTGAAAGATTTAGCAAGAAAAACTCCAGAAGATTTATCTCATGTATTTGATCCTGAAGTATTTAAAGTAATTGCTATTAAAATGTTAAAAGAAGCTGGAGCAAAGATTTTATTACATAGCTTAGCTACAAATACTGTGATGAAAAAAGATGTAATTAGAGCGGTCATAATAGAAAATAAGGAGGGAAGACAAGCTATAGTTGCTAAAATTGTGATAGATGCTACAGGAGATGCTGATATAGCTTATTTTAGTAAAGCACCTTATATAAAAGAAACAGTATTCCCTCTTACTTTAATGTTTAATATAGTTAATGTAAATGTAAAGAAATTTATTTCAACTTATGGAAGCTTTGAGAAATTAAGAGAATTAATTCAAGCAGCAATAGATAATGGAGAACTCCACTTATCTCTTCAAGTAAAGCCTATGTTGGGAGCACCAGGAATTTTTGCTCAAACAACAGTTTACGAAGATGAATTAAACATTTGGGGTGGCAATTTAGTTGGTGTAGATGGAACTAAAATTGAGGATCTTACCTTAGCCGAAATTGTAACAAGAGAACAGGCTATAACATTAGTAAATTTTCTTAAAAAAAGAATTGCAGGATTTGAAAACTCACGAATAGTATGTACGGCCACTCAAGTAGGCATTCGTGAAACAAGAAGGATAGATGGAGAATATACTCTTACACTTAATGATTTAAGAGCTAATACTTTTAAAGATGTTATTGCTAAACCTTTTGCTGAATCTGAAATTGCTATCCCCTATAGATGTATTCTTCCTAAAAAAGTTAAAAACTTACTAGTTGTTGGAAGATGTATCTCTGCTACTTCTGATGCTCTTGTTAAATTGAGATTAATTCCAGCATGTATAGCGACAGGTCAAGCAGGAGGAGTAGCTGCAGCATTATCTGTAAAACAATCGATACTCCCAAAAAATCTTAATATTAAAGATCTTCAAAATATATTAAAACATCAAGGTCTAATTGATTGAAGAAACTGTCAACTTAAGACTTAAAGACCAGTATTTTATCTTAAAGAATATTTGATTATAAAGATTGGTAAGCATAGACCAGCTTTATTTAATATTCTCAGATAAGAAGATATTTCAAGAAAATAAATTTATTGGACTAAAAAAAATCAGAAATAAGCATAGGGTTATAATCAGACTAATATAGGATTAAAAGATATTAAAATGATTTTTCTTAATTTATTTAAAGAGAAGAAATAACTTTAAGTTCTTAAATTAAAATAATATTTTTAATGTTATGTCATTAGAAGAAAATTAAAAAGTTTCTTGAAAATGAAAAAATTGAGAAAGAATAAGAACAACAATTAATGGAATATTTTACCATTGTAAAATAGAAAATAGGCTTAAACTGATTAAAAAATATTTTTTCTACAAGCCCCATTTAAACGAAAAATTTATATACTTTTATGTTATAATATAAAAATGATTAAAATGTCAAAAGAAAAGAAAGAAGAAAAAATTGATAGAAGAAAATATATAAAATATGTTGGTGCAGGTGCAGTAGTTGCAGCAGCTGCTGCAGCAATTGGTTATGGTGTTTCTGAATTAACAAAACCACCACCTCCAAAACCTACTACAGTTGTTCAAACAGCTTTAAAAACTGAAACATTACCTGGAACAACAATTGTAAGAACTGAAGAAAGAACCGTAGTTACTACTGTTCCAACCGTAACAACAATAACTACAGCTCCACCGGTGACATCAATCAGGATCAGATTTCCTTTTGATATAACAGCACGCTTAACATACTCTTTTGCTTGGGCTAGATGGTATAATATGTATCAAGCAAAATATCCAGAAGTTAAAACTTCTTGGGAAGTTGTGTCTTGGCCTCAAACTCATGCAAAGAATTTAACCGATACAGCTGCTGGGACAGCGCCTGAAGTTGTTTTTGATGGGCCTCAATATTGTGTAACTTGGTATAAACCAAAACTTTTAGCTACTCCTTTAAATGATTTTATAAACGAGTTATCAGAAGAAGAGAAAAAAGACTTTATAGCGTGGGATTATGTCAAGGAACAGTTAACATGGGGAGGAAATATTATTGAACTCCCTACACAACTATATCCACGAATTGGAATGTTTAGAAAAGACATTTTTGAAGCATTAGGGCTAACACCATTAGATGAGCGCCCTCCAAAAACTATTGAGGAATTCTTGTCCATCTTAAGAGAGATCAAAAAAGTATCCAAAGGGAAAAATCCATTTACAGGTGGGCCCATGTATCCTATGTTAATTTACCATGGCCCATGCGGAACGATGTCGTTGGTATCATGGTATCCAATAGCATATTACTACAATGGTGGAAAGAATCCTGTTTTTAGTGATCCATTTGGAAAGATTAGCTTCAATAACGATGCTGTTATAAGAGCGTATAAAGAATTCTGGAAGCCGGTCGTAGATGAAGGATTAATGGTTCCTGAAGGCTTAACAGATGCATTAGACTCTACAACAAGAGCACGATTTGCCACAGGTATAGCTGCCATTTCACCTCTCGAGCATAATGGATATATTGGTATATGGGAGAAGGCGGGGCTACCTCCAGAAAAAATAGGAACTTATCTACCATTCTGTCCAACATTAACTAATTCGTGGGACGTGCTAATTCCAGCTTCTGTAAAAGAGGAAGATAAAAGGCGAGCCGCTTGGAACTTTATTAAACTTGGAATATTCGATCCTAATTGTCAATATTCACAAATGTTAGAGTGGAATCCAGGTCCATTACCAGTACTAGAATCTGTTCATAATAGACTTATGAAGGAAAGCCCAGAAAGATATGGGCGCTTCCAAAAGACAGCATTGGAAGTACTAAAAACACCAGGTTTACCTCTCCTAAACCAACATGTATATGCTCCTGAGCTTGACGATACTATTGCGAAGATGTCCCAACGAATATTAGTTAAGGGTGAACCCATCGAAACTGTTGTAAAAGAGATGGAAGACGAATTTAATAAGAAATACTTCGGATAGTGCACAAATATGGTATTAAGAATTAAAACCCCACTCTTTTTTTTAATTCCTATGCTTTCAATAATTGGTTTAATAATTTCCCCTATTTTTATATCTTTTTATATAAGTTTCACTAAATCTGGACGCGGAATTTTCGATTTTAATTTTTCAGGATTTTATGCTTATGAGTTCATATTGCATGAAATAAGGTTCTATAATAATATAATGACTACGTTATACGTTATTATAATAAGTCTTGCAATATCCTATACTGTAGGACTTGCTCTAGCATTAGCTTTTCAAAAAATTAATAAGTTAAATAACTTTGTAAGAGCTACTCTTTTAGCAGGATATGTGATGATGCCTGCTGCAATAGCGATCGTATTTAAATTCATTTTTGATCCTTATGGTGGGGTATATACTATCCTACTATCTTACTTTGGTTATCCAGCTACTAATCCCTTTTTAAATACATGGAGTGCTTTGGGCATTATAATTCTTGCCATAACTTGGAGAAAGATTCCGCTAGCTATGATCTTCCTTTGGTCAGGATTGCAAAGTATAACTCCAGAACTTTATGAATCAGCTCGAATAGATGGAGCAGGAAAGTGGGGATGTTTCAGATATATTACACTGCCCCTTCTTAAATCTACTTCTCTTGCAACAATTTTATTATTATTACTTTCTGGAGTTTATCTTGTAGAGTTTCCCCTACTTCTAACAGGAGGTGGACCAGCATATAGCACAGAAACTATTATACTAAGATTATACCAAGAGGCTTTTAACTACCTTAATTGGGGATATGCAAGTGCCATTGGCAGCGTATTAGTAGTAGTAACTATGATTATTCTTTCACCAATAGTTATAGGAGTGTTAAAATATGGGAAATAGTAAAAAAATTATCAAATTTATTGGTGCTTTATTATTAATAAGTATTTATTTATTCCCAGTTATATATGCGATATCTTCATCATTTAAAACACTTGAAGAAATATTCAGTAATACATTTTCCTTGATACCCAATAATCCGACTCTTGAAGCTTGGATATTATTACTTACTCAGTACCCTCTTGCTATGATCAATTTAAGGAATAGTTTCCTATATTCATTAATTATTACATTTATTGCTACTACTTTCGCTTATCCTGCAGCATATGCTATAAGTAGATTTAGGTTCAAAGCAAGAACACCTATAACGTTAACTATCTACTTTCTGATGGTTATCCCTTCTACAGTATTTGCATTTCCACTATTTCTTGAAACTATTATAACAGGTCTTCATAATACTCCGCAAGGATACATTCTCGTCATGTCAGCACTACTCACACCATTTGCTTGCTGGTTATTAAAACCAGCTATCGATGCCATACCTATAGAAATAGAAGAGTCAGCACTTATAGATGGTGCATCTACCCTCAGTATACTTCTTAAGATTATTTTACCACTTACTATTAATCAATTGGGTGCTGTAGCTTTTTTTATATTCACAGCTGCATTTAATGATTTTGCTATGGCATTTGTAATGTTGAATGATAATGAGATACGTACTTTTCCACTTCTTCTTCAAACAGCACTTGGTTTTGTTGAATTTGAACATAGTTGGAATCTAATCATGGCAATTGCTACCGTTGGAATAATTCCTTCAGTAGCTTTATTTATAGTTTTTCAAAAACGCTTTCAAGAAATATTAGTCGCCGGGGCAGTCAAAAGATAACGCTATATACTGTCTAAGAGCCTTGTGCCATTTAATTACTGTTAAAAATTAAAATTTATCATGCATTAAATTAATTATTAACTCCAAATTGATTTTCATTAAACATCTTCTATAAAATACACTTATGATGTACTAGCTTAACATTACTTCTAAATAACTATTAGTAAATGTTTTACATGATTAATAATAAATATTTTTCTTATAAAAAATAAAAAACTCATAAAAAAGAATAAAAAATAAGAAAAATATTTATTATGTTTTATCTTTTTAAAGAAAAAGGTTCCCTAATAAAGTTGTTATCGAAGGATTGAAATCTGAAATCGACCCTATTGATTTTATAAATACATTAAATAAAACATTAGAAGAAATTGGTAAAAAAATATGAAAAATAGCGAATACTTTCTTTCAGAATTAATACTATAATTACTTTATTTGTAATGAACCACTAAGCTTTGATATAATAGAATATGAATTGGATCTAAAGTTATATTTATATATTGCATTCGATAAAAAAATTGTGATATTAAATGAGCATATGGGATAGAGCAGTATTAGTTGCTCTAGGTAAAAAAGCAGATGAAATCCCTATAGTTTTACAAGCATACTCATTAGTTCTTAAAAGATTTTCAAATGTTAAAGAATATGAATATTATCATAATGTTAAATTACAACTTGAAGCAAAAATTGCTTTTCAAAAGAGATTCCCTGAAGTTATAAATATTGGAATGGGTACATTTCCAGAACATGGAGAATTTGTAGGACCAATACCTACAGCTTTTGGAGGAGAACTTAAATGGATGGAAGATTCTCCTCCTTATGTAATAGAGCCAATTAAAAAACCTGAAGATGTTGATAGAATTGTTGAAGCTGGAATACCTGAATCAAATGCTGGAGTAGCATCAGAAATTTTAAAAATGCTCGAATATTTTTATGAATGGTTCCCAAAAGATATTAGAGAAGAATATGGATATGTAGATGGAGTTCTAGTTCCTGGAGCATGTGTAGAAGGTGCTGCTCTTGCTATGGGTTATGATAAATTTTTCATATGGATGCGTCTGTATCCAGATGTTGTACACAAATGGCTTAGAATAGCAACTGATTGGTATTTAAAATATTGTGAAGCAATAGAAGAAATAGTAGGAAAATGTAAAGTATTATGGATACCAGACCATACTCCACATATGGTTAATAAAGAACAATTTAATGAATTTGTATTGCCTTATTTGAATAAAGTTTTTGGAAAATACAAAGGAGCTTTAAGAATATGGCATAATGAAGGGAAAGTTGGTAATAAATTAGAGGATATTGATAAAATAGATGCAGAAGTTTGGCATTTTGGTCCTTTTGATGATGTTATACAAGTTAGAGCTAAAACTCATTTTTGTCTTCAAGGTAATTTGCATCCTCCATATTTTGCAAAATATTCTATAAAAGAAATTGAAGAAAAATGCAAAGAATTGATTATGAATATTGGAATTGGAAAATTTTGGCTATCAACAGGTGGAGGAATGGCACCTGATACACCATTTAGAAATATAGATGCAATGATTAAATTTGCAAAAAAGTATACAGATATATTTTTAAAGAGATAAAAATAAAATAAAAAATATTAACTAACCCATTTTCTACATATTTAAATCTGATAAGAAAAATTCTCCTTCTTCATATTTTTTTTCCAACAATATCCATTCCTTTTGACATCCCTTCCATTATTATTTTATAAGGTGATATTCCCTTATCTATTGCTTCTTTGCATGCTTTCTTTAAATTTTCAATATCAAAATTTATAAGATAATCTTTTATTTTTTCTAATATTTCTTTTTCATTCATATTAAACCACTTTTAATTATGAATAGAATTATTTATTTTTTATAAATTTTTATCTAAAAAAGAGATGAAAAATATGATGAGTATTGAAATTTTAAACTATTTTATAAACTTCTTCATTTTCTTATCTGAAAATATACTATACCATATTGTTTCATTCATTCCTATAATTGCATTAATTTCTTCTTTTATTTCAATTTTAGGAATTGTATTTTCTTCTTTTTTTAATTTTATATTCTTCACTTAATAATTCATCTATTAATGATAATGCTTTTGATAAAATATTTCTAATTTCTAAAAGTCTTTCTCTTGACATAATATTCACTTTTTATTTTCTAATATAAATTCCAAATCCTTTTTTATTTCCATTTTTAACTTTTTCATATTGTTTTTTAAATATAAAAACTTCTAAAGGAATTTCAAAGAATAATGAATTTTTATCTTCTCTATTTGCTTTTTTAAATCTATACCATTTATTATTTATTCTTAATAAGAAAATATTATTATCAAGAATCCCAAATCCAATTTTTATATATTTTTCTTCAAATTTACTCATTTTCTTCACTTATAATATTATTCTACTTCTTTGCATTCATCTGGATATTTATTATAAACATAGCTAATTAATCCTGCAAAAGTATATCTATTAAATCTTTTTACTAATTCGTCCAATTTTACTTTTGTAAGATTATCAAGTTCATTATATATTTTTTCAGCAATTTCTTTTCCTTTCTCAGTTAATTTAATTTTTTTTACTATTTGCCAATCTCCTGCAATTTTTGGTTCATGAATTTTCTTTTCAATTTCTATTAATCCCATTCTTTCAAGTTTT
>Ga0080004_1104211_pt1 | contig 20292 bp, 17 predicted proteins | sample WasSprMetagenome_FD_69207 | JGI IMG/M metagenome (GOLD analysis project Ga0080004, IMG submission 69207) | Sulfidic aquatic microbial communities from Washburn Spring, Yellowstone National Park, USA - WS (SPADES assembly) (version 2) | ecosystem: Environmental > Aquatic > Thermal springs > Hot...
GAATGGATAAGGAAGAGGGCTGTGCACCTCTTCATACATAAGGTTAGGGATGAAAAGCTACCGATCAAGAGCATACTGCGGATGATAGACACAAGCTAAATATAGAAATGCAAACAATCAGCTAACTAAAGGCTTTCCTTCTCATCCTCTTAAGCTTTACATCCATAAGCCTCCTGTCAAGGCCCCTGTAGGGCTCATTTCTCTCAAGCATGTACCATATGATCGTCAGCATCTCCCTCGCTTCACTACCGCTACGATGGCTTTATGATGCCCCCTTCTGGCAGCCACACGCCTGTAGAGGCTTCCGAGCCTCTCATCGCTCATGGAAGCCCTCTGGGCTGCCTGGACGAGGATCCATCGGAGCCCTTTGGAGCCCTGCTCCGTTTCGTTATCCTACCGGCATAGACCTTCTCGCCCGATTGGCGGATAGAAGGCACAAGGCCAGCCCAGGAAACCAGCTCCGAGGGACTTTGAAACCTGTGCACGTCCCCTATCTCGGCCAGGATGAGAATTGCCCCGTCGAGTAGAAGTCGATGCCGGGCATGGTCATGAGGCGCCTTACGGCATCCTCCTCCATGGCTATCGATGCGATAGCCTTGGTTGTGGCATCAATTCGATCTCCCCCTCCAGGCCTTTCAAAAGCCTTAGGTTCGCATCAAGGATGAGCTGGTCCACAGGATTCATTTCGTTACCCAAGCCTTAAGCCTTCAAGCCATTCTCCTCCAGCCTTTCCGAAGAGATCGCTGAAGGAAGGCCTCATCTTATACCATACTTGTCCAGCAAAGCCTGGATGTGGTTCTTTAGCTTAGATCGACGCCCATCCTTACGAGCGCAGCCCTATGCCTTACAAGGCTTCGCCATGCCATTCCCTCTCCTTCCTGGAAGGAACATAGCTCTCTCATCGGCCACAAGGCTCCCCCTCAGAAGGTCTGAAAGGATGCGGGCATCCATCCTAGCTTATCCGTCTTTATGCGGGCTTCGGCTATAAGCCTCGTCTTCACAGGATTCGCGAGAATCGTCCTTACGCCTTCGGCCTCAAGGGCATCGTAAAGCCTAACCCAGTGGTTTCCGGTCGCCTCTATGACAGCCCTTGCTTCCTTCCCTCGAAGCCTCTCTATGAGCCTTTGGGCTCCAAGGCTATCGTTGGGAAGGGAGAGCTCATCCAGGATTCTGCCTCCCTCATCCTTAAGACATGCCCGGAAGCTGCGCTTTCCTACATCGATCCCTACGCTTATCACATTCATCCCATCCCATCACCTCCTCCAGGTTGGCTCCAACGCGGCAGTCATCCATCCGTCCTTAAGGGACAGTAGGGTGGCCGCTCAGGGAAGGCATGGTACAGTACAGTACGGCTCATTCACCTTACCGACCTCAAGGGTCATTACATTACATTACAGCACCAAGCCTGGCCAACCCATAGAAGCCTTGCAGAAGAAGCCTAAACGCTTTTCATGCCCTTCACCTTAAGCCTTAGGGGAGCCCTATCTTCTTTGATGAAACATGATAGCAAAATGCTTCGAAAGAGATAGGACTTCCTTTTTTAGCGTTCTAGGATGAAGGCTCTCCTGACCTCTGGAATCTCCCTAACTTCTTGGATGAGCATCTCCATCGATTCGCCAACGGCCATGAAGCTATTTTCCTCCACAGCCTCCTTGGCAGCCTCAAGCTTCTCCAGGTTTTCAGCAAAGATGGTGAAAAGGGTATCCCCTGGCTTTACGGGATCCCCAAGCTTCTTCTCCAGGAGGATGCCAGCCCCCTTATCCTTAGGGGCTCCAGCCAGCCTAGCAACCTCCACGAGGCGCCCATTATCTATCCATAGGATGCGCCCACCTACCTCGCTAGTAAAGGAGAAGCGATGCCTTCCGACTTTGATGTCCTCAAGGCTTACGCGAGGATCCCCACCCTGTTCAGCGATGATCTCCCTTAGCTTTGCCTCCGCCTTTCCAGAGGTTAAGGTTTCAAGGGCTATCTTCTGGCCACCTTCAAAGCCCGCCATCTCCAGGAGGATGCCCGCTATACGAACCACCTTATTCACGAGGTCTGGAGCCGAGATTTTTCCCATAAGGACGCCAAGGGCTTCCCTCGCTTCCAAGGCCGGCCCGACCGAATAGCCGATGGGCTGCTCCCCATACGTTATGGCAGCCTGAGTCCTGATCGAAAGCCTATTCCCGAGCTCGATGAAATCCCGGGCAAGGAGATTTGCCTCGCCTATCGTCTTTACCTTCGTTCCCCTTCCAGTAGGGATATCTATAACAAGGATTTGGGCTCCCACAGCCTTCTTCTTGCTCATAATCGACGGTAGGAGAAGGGGGTCTATGGAAAGGGGATGCTCAACCCTTACGAAGAGATCGTCCGCAGGAGCCAGGTAGAGGGATCCTCCCCACACCATGCAACCGTTCGTACGCTTTACGACCCGCTTCATCTCCTCGATGCTAAGTTCCACGGGCATGAGGACCTCAACCCTGTCCGCACTTCCGGCCGCTGATGTTATAGCTCGGCTGCTCGTCTTGGGGATCGTAAGACCGCAGGCTGCCACTATCGGAACGACTAAGAGCGTAGTCTTATCGCCCGGTGCACCTCCTATCGAGTGCTTATCAACAACAAGCTTTGCATCAAGCTTTAAGGTTTCACCGGTTTCTACCATGGCTAGGGAAAGGCAAGTAGCCTCTTCCATGTCAAGGCCATGGTTGTGGAGGGCTGTTACAAAGGAGGCGATCTCGACCTGACTTAGGTTTCTTTGTACTACGTCCTTCACGATTTCGTAGATTTCATGGTAGGCGAGCCTCCTTCCATCGAGCCTCCGCCTTATGTACTGGAAGGATCGAGGGGGAGAGGCGGCTGTTACATCGATGAGGGCATCTTCTTCAAGCCTTAAAAATTCCTTGACCCCATCATAAACCCCCAACATACCTTTTGGCACGAGGGCCCTTGCCGTGTTTACGATGGCCGTAAGCTCCCTTCCTTCAAAGCTCAGCTTCACCCTGCCAAGGCTTCTTACGCCCAGGTCCTGGGCATCCTCATCGTTCAGGACGACGATATACTCTCCCCCAGCCTCTAAGCCAAGAAGCCTCGCCCTCAGCTTCAAAGCCTAAGCCCTCCAAATCTGAATCTGAATCTAAGAAAGAAGGGGAGGAAGGCACTTAAAGCTTCTACCATAGGGGACTCTAGGAGTATCCTTATTATTGGGCTTGAAGAGAAAAGAAGGAAGGAGCGAAGGAAGAGAAAGGGATAGGGAAAGAAGGTAAGGTACTGTGGAAAGGCTTCATAGGGAAAAGGATTCGGGAAACGTGGAGTATAAGCTCATGCTGACGAGCGATGACCCTCGAACCCTACAGCATCTGGCTACCCAGATCCGCTACCGTCTCAACGAGGGAGGGGGCGAGGCCTTCTTCGAGCTTGGCGTCTCGGACGAGGGGGAGCCCCTAGGACTTAACGAAGAAACCCTTACTCACTCCTTGGATATCCTCAGACGCTCTTCAGCCATCGTAGGCGCTCAATGCCAGGTCCTAAGGACTGTGGAGGGGAGGAAGGGCGTCATAGCCGAGGTCCTAGTGAGGGCCTGCCGTGAGGGCGAGCTCCCCGTGTATCTCACGATTCCCATGCTGGGAAACGTCGATTCTGGAAAGTCCAGCCTTATAGGCGTTCTATGCACGGGCCAGCTTGACGATGGTAACGGTCTTGCCATGTCAAAGGTTGCCAGATACCTGCACGAAATCGAGATGCGGAGGACCTCGAGCATTTCATCCCACCTATTAGGCTTCACGGGCGATGGAGAAACTGTCAACTATAGGCTTCTCAACCCCTTGGATGAGGCTGAGGTTTTCATGAAGAGTGCCAAGATCCTATCCTTCATAGACCTTGGAGGCCACGAAAGGTACCTGCGCACGACCTTGAAGGGAATCATGGGAAGGACTCCCGATTATGTGATCGTAGTCATCGGAGCCAATGCTGGCATCATAGGAACTACGAAGGAACACTTGGGCGTTGCCGTAGCCCTGAGGCTTCCGATCATTATTGTCATAACGAAGGTGGATATGGTCGCCGAGGAGCAGACAGCCCATGTTGTCGAGGAAGTCCAGCGCCTTTTGAAGCTTCCTGGAATCGCTCGCATACCCATCGTTATCGCAACCTTGGACGATGCAGTCGTGGCTGCTAGAAACATGGCAACAGGTAGGATCGTTCCTATCTTCCTAGTAAGCAACAAGACAGGCTTCGGGCTTCCGCTCCTAAGATCTTTCCTCAACCTTCTGCCTCCAAGGCTTAGATGGAGCGAGAAGTTCGAAAGACCCTTCCTCATGTGGATCGATGATAAGTTCAATGTCAAGGGAGTCGGAACGGTCGTGAATGGCATTATACATCAGGGTAGCGTAGGCCTCGACGACCTCCTGCAAATAGGACCCTTCGATGATGGCAGCGCCAAGATTGTGAGGGTGAAGTCGATCCACGTGAACCGCGTTTCCGTGGCGAAGGCCTTTGCAGGTCAGGATGTATGCCTAGCCCTAGCAAATGTCGATTATGAGGAAGTTCAGAAGGGCTTCGTCCTTCTTGACAAAAGCCAGAGGATGACTCCTGTGAGGGTCTTCGAAGCCAGGATTACGGTCCTTCATCATCCAACGACGATCTGGAGGGGGTACAATGCCGTCGCCCATATCCAGACGATCAGGCAGACTGTCGAGTTCCTGGAGATGTCGGAGGAGCCCCTGAGGACCGGGGTCACGGCGGATGTGAAGTTTCGGTTCAAGTTCAGGCCCGAGTATATTGTCCCAGGGGACTGGTTCGTCTTCAGGGAGGGTAGAACGAGGGGAATAGGAATCATATCGAATGTTTATGCATAGGTTTCCTTCCCCCCTGTTTCATCCATCTTCCTTTTTCTCCCCCTTTGCCTCCCTAACTCCTCTTTCCTTCGCCTTACCTTCCCTTACCTTCTCTTCCCTTCCCTTCCCCTTTATCCTCCTATGGGCCACCTGAAGAAGTAACGTATCCACCTTGCTGCTCGATGAGTTCCTTCAACCTCCCCGCCGTCCTTTCGATGGATTCCCTAGCCTTTTCCAAGGTTTCAGAGCTCGTTGTCAGATGGAGCTCTATGTAACCCCTTCCCTCCTCCATCCTTGGATGGGATTTCACATAAACAGAGGGATTCTCCCGCATGGCCATGTCGATGAGGGGGGCAAGATCGGATTCAAAGATACCTTCAACCCTGAGGCTTTTCTCATGGAATATGCTCTTCGAAAGGCTTTTTATGATGGGAGCGATGCTATCCTCGAAGATCGCCTCCATCTCCGATGGAACCCCTGGAAGGGCCACTAGGAAGCATCCATCAAGCTTAATCAACACTCCAGGAGCCGTTCCAAGGGGGTTCCTTATTGCCAAGGAACCCTCAGGAATCCTAGCCATTTTTAACCTAGCAGGCGTCATCTCATAGGTCTGCCCCCGCACGGTCGAAAGGTGCTCGTAGCGCTCCTTTACCATCTTTAAAGCTTTGTCGTCTAATACGAGGGGTCTGCCAAGGCCCTTTGCAATACCCTCCAGAGTCTTGTCGTCAAAGGTCGGACCTAGGCCTCCTGTCGTTATTATAACATCGGGCTTACGGCTTAGGGACTCTTTTACCGCCTCGGCAATAGCATCGACATCGTCGCCCACTACCGTAATCCTCGTCACCCTTCCGCCGAGGCTCGCAATCCTTCTGGCGAGGAACTGGGCATTCGTGTTGGCTATCTTTCCTATAAGAAGTTCCTCACCGATGCTTATCAGCTCCACATGGGGATTCATAGCTATTCTTTCGCCTCCCCTCCCCTTCTTATCTTAGCTTCCTTGAAGGCGTAAATTAAAAAATAAGGAGACCTCTTAAGGTTTCTCGAAACCAGATCCCTATTGGAGCAGGGAAAGAAGATAGCCTCATGTTAGAAGCCAAGGCTCTTTAAAGCCTCAAAGAACGTTCCTTGGGACCGGAGCCTTCGTCTCCTTAGCCTAAGGATGAAGGATTAGCGCTTTACCCATAGGTAGACAAGGATTAGGAGAACGATGGCTCCGACAATGAGGAGTGCCTTCAGGATACCGTTGCGCTCTAGAATAGTCAGGGAGGCTGAAAGGCGTAAAAGAGGATTGGAAGATGCCAGCATCTCTACGAGAACCCTGACTTCCTCCATCGTAAAGGATCCTCCATCCACTAAGACCTTCCCATCCTTCCTTTCAAACCTGTGGTGGCCTAGACGGAAGGGGCCTTCGAAGCCGGACCTCAACCAGAGCTCGAATTCCTCTAGGACCTGGCTCATAGCCCAACTAACCGTATTTCACAGACAAGTAGTTAAGTTTCACTATTCCCCTCTCGGCTTCCATGGTTCCGAAGCAAACCATGTCTGAGCCAGAATACCAGCAATAGACCTCCTTCAAGGTGCCACCCTCAACATAATTCAGGATGAATTCATCTATAGCCAATGAGACTTGGTTCCATTGTTCCTCCGAAACATAGGTCAAGTTTGCGATAAGGATCTCGACATTAGCCCGAAGGGCTGTGGGCTCTATAATCTTTATACCCTTAGATGTGAAGGCTTCCTTAAGCCTTCTGAGCCTTCCCTCCTTTCCAACTTCCGTGGTAGGAGTCGCTCCTGTAAGAAGAGCGTAGGCTTCTGCTGCACTATTCCCGGCAACAACCTTCGTTCCTGTTAGGGCATCGATGGCGACGATGAATGCCATCTTTGTAGTCACAGCCTCCGCAACCCTCGTCAGGATGTAGACAGGGATGAAGTAGTAGAGGCTCCCACCTATGGAGTATAGGAGAATGTTTCCAAGCCTGTTGTTAGGAAGGAGACTCCTTTGCTGCTGAACGAACTTATCGGTTTCGACGGCTTGGAGGGCTGCTGAGGGTCCGATGAGTTGCATTGATGCAGAACCCGTAACCTTGTAAAGTTCGATCTTTCCTAGGAGGGGCCCCCCATAAGCGATGTAAAGTCCTGCCAGGTTTCGGCCTGGTGACTGCTCGAACTCGACAAGCTGTATGCCGACAAAGTGGGGCTCCTTCCCAACCATCATAACGATGTAATGAACCTGAGTTTGGAGGGGTCTTTCGAAGAAGTCTGACCGGGAGCGCCAGACTGTAGGGTCATCCACATGGTAGAGAAAATGAACATCGAGCTGCCCAGCCCGATCTGGGAGACCTAAGAGGCGCTCCGGGTAGCGAAGCTGGGGTATGAGCCACGAGGGGATTTCACCCCAGGATCCATAATAGCTACGGTAAAAATCCAAAAGGAATCCATCGGGTTTTCCGACTATGAAGCCTTGGAGCCTCCCATCCTCCATATCCACGAGGACCACGGCGAAGAACCTCATGTAGGATGAGCCGGAGAACTCCGTATGGAGCGGATAATTTATGCATACCTGGACTAAGTAATAGAGTCTTTCCCCATCGCTAACAGGATAGGCATCGGGATCGACCTCAAGCCCATAGATGAGGATGTCTTCAACGCGCTTTAGGATGTCACGGTTGTATAGCATGGCTATGCTCTCCTGGGGTGGCGTGAAGGCGAAGCCAAGCTGCCCTTCGGAAAGGAACCAGAGGGCTCGCTCCCACCCGGAAAGCACATAGTCGGGCTCCCCCTTGTATGTAACATTCTCGATCTCGTTGAAGCCCTTCACCCCTGTATAGATGTTCTCCCTAAATCCTTCCCCATAGTATATGAGGGGCTCATGCTCTAGCCCAAAGCATTCCTTAACGGAGACAAATTCCCCTGAATGGCTGTCGAGGATGATGATCCTCGAGGCATGAGTATAGATGAGATGCCGGCTGATCCAGTCATCGCTTGGATAATAAATCGTTGTTGGGGCAACCCAATATTCCCTTCCGTTATAGTATATGATGTCGGAGTCGCTGAGGGTCATCCAGTTGACGCCTATCTGGCCCTTCATCTTCGTGTAGGCGGCATCCTGATCCCATTGTCTCACGAGGGAAAGGAGCCTCTCCACATTTCCCGTGGGAGCCTGTTGGATGGGGTACTCGGCGATTTTATCGACACCCGATGCCCATCTTGTGACCTCTATTTTGTTCTTGGTCAAGGGCATCCATTCGAATTGGATCCAATTGTTGTTCCAGTTAACCCTGTACCAAGCGATGATGCCTGCATCGCATAAAAAGGCAGTGGATACCATCAAAGCGATGCCTGTCAGGAGGATCCTTCGCCTTTTACCGAAGGAAAGGTTTCCTCCAAGGACTCCAAAATGGAAAAGGGTCGCCATGGTTGTGAAGGCCGCCAGGAGAATGACCGTAAGGGCGAAGTCGTAGGGCATCGTTGCATCCATGGGCCAGAAGGGGGAGCCCAGGATGATCCCTAGGACGATGAGGGATAGGACGATGAAGATGTCTCGAATCCAGGCATTTCCCTGCTCAAGGAGGAATTCACCTACGAGCCTTATGGAGAGTCTTAGGGCAGCCATTCCAAGGATAGATAGGGCAATAGCGTACAGAAGCCTGTACTGGCCCTCCAGGGTTGGTATCAGAGAAACAAGCTCTTCGCCCGATGGTAGAAAAATCGGCAGAGTTACGATTCTGGGCAAAAGTTTCCAGTCTCCGAAGCCCTTGAGAACCATAAGCATAGGAACCGTTAGGTTTCCCAATCCAGGAAGGCCGTTGAAATAGCTAAGGAAGGCGAAGGCGATGGACCATTTTAGCAGTTGCCAGAAGATCCATAGAGACCTTGGAACCCCGAGGCGGATGGATATGGGTTTTGAAGGGCCCATGCCAATCCTCCTCTGAAGCCACTCGCCCCAGTTGGATATATCGTACAGCTGACTTTTCTGAGGTCTAGGATTTATAGTAAGGCATGCGAAGAGGGCTGCAAAGATGAAGGTACAGCCTTCATAGAAGACCGTTTTAAACCAGTCGATACCGGCCTTCCGAAGATACATTGTTTGAAGAATATTCCATCGAAGCCAGACAAGGCCTATGATGAGGCTTAGGGGAAGGACTAGAACAAGGGCTAGGACTAGCCAAATAAGGAGCCTCGAAGACCTAGATTGGTACGACATCACTACAACGGTAAGACCTTGGGTAAAAAATATAGAATTACTGCCCTTTAATAGGATTTCCCTTTTTCTAGAAAGGCTTCCCTTCTATAGCAGAAAATTGATCCCCTTTTACCACCTTTCCCTATATTTTTCGCATCCTTTTTCGCATCCTGCTCCTATTTCCTTTCCAATGAACTCTGCAACACTTAGGAGCCTCCGCCAAAAATTCCAACGGTTGGAGTTAAGGGAACCAAAAGGACCTAAATTAAAGCCTTCGAAGGCTTTAATTCGGATGATTTTTCCGAGCTTTTAGCGGAATAAGAAAAAATAGGAAAATACGCTTTTTATAGGCATGAGAATTCCTTTCATAATTCCTTTCGAAGGGTCTTTTTGATTCCCTTTTTGGGAGGCATTCAGAACCTACCCCCCTCCTCTACTCTTAGATGGCCTTTCTGGAGACCCTCAGTTCCCTAGGTTCCTAGGACCCTTCCGGAGAGCCTTAAAATTTCAATGCCCCTTGGAGAGGATTTCGTTTGTTTTTTTCATGAAAAGGTTCCCAAGGCATGAACAGAGCTAGGATGGAGATGGCTTAGCAAAGCCTTATTTTCCCAATTAGAGGATTATACACTTAGGTTCTGTTAATGCCTAACATCAAGACGGCCATCATAGGGATTGGCAACTGCTGTTCCGCCTTCGTTCAAGGTCTTTACTATCTTATGGAAAGGAGCCCCTCGGAGGAAAACCTTGGCTTTCCCTATCCTGAGGTTGGAGGTTATAAGGTTTCGGACATCTCCATCGTTGCAGCCTTTGATGTCGATGCGAGGAAAATTGGTAAGGATCTTTCCGAGGCTATTTTTTCTGCGCCAAACTCAGCCTGGAGGTTTCAGGAAGTTCCCGAGCTCGGAGTGAAGGTTATGAAGGGCGTACCCCTTGATGGCATCAGCGAGCCCTTAAAGGGCATAATCCAAATGGACGATTCTCCAGCTGTAGAGGTTGGGAAGGTTCTTAAGGAAAAGGGAGCCGAAGTAGTCCTGAACCTCATACCGAGTGGGGCCATAAGGGCTTCTAGGCATTATGCCCAGGAAGCCCTAAGGGCAGGATGCGCCTTCATAAACGCAACCCCTACTGCCTTGGCCAGCGATGAAATATGGGGAAGGCGCTTTAAGAAGGCTGGCCTCCCCCTAGCTGGCGACGATCTTATGGATCAGGCTGGCTCAACAGTTCTCCATAGGGCTATATTAGAAGCCTTACACCTCCGGAATGTCCGTATCGAGAAAACTTTTTCCCTAGATGTGGGAGGAGGGACCGAGGACCTCAACGCCCTCGAAAGGCAGAGGAACCTTCTCAAGCGTAGGTTTAAGACCGAATCCATAAAGACTACGCTTCCCTATGACTTTCAGATAGCCGCCGGAACAACGGACTATGTAGGCTCCTTGAGGAATCAAAGGGTAAGCTATCTTTGGCTCGAAGGTCGATACTTCGCTGGAGCTCCGATAATGATGGATATCAAGATAACGAGTCTGGATGCCCCCAATGGAGCAGGTGTCCTCATGGACGTGGTGAGGGGAGTCAAGATAGCCTTGGATAAAGGCTTGGGAGGACCCCTAGAGGTCGTTTCTGCCTACGGGTTCAAGATGCCCCCATCCCCCATGTCCATCCCAGAGGCCATCAGGCGCTTCGAAGCCTTCTCCAAAGGAAGGGAAAAGGAGGCTCCCTGATGGGGACTTGGATGGGGAAGGGAGAACTCATGGAGCTTGCCGATGATGTGGCAGGCATAGCCCGTCGATGGCTAGGCTACGACTATGCAGGAGTTCTCATCCGCCAGTCAGCCCAGCGCTTTCCAGAAGAGAGGATGCTCCAGAAAAACCAAGCCTTGAAGGTTCTCTTCCTAGCCTACGACACTTATGCCGAAGGCTTAGACCCCCCAGGCCGCGAAAGCCTTCTTGTTCTCAAGATATACGTGCTCCTTGAGGTTGGCAGAAGAAGACCCGAATATCTATCCAATACGAGAAAACTTGCGATTTATGCCCGTCTCGCCTACTATAAGGCAAAGGTTTTCTGGAGACTTTATGGAAGCAAAAGGAAGGCTGGTGGGCGGGATAAAGGCGTAGGATAAATAAGGGTCAAAAAACCTTAGGATCAAAAGCTATAACCTGTTGTATTGCTCCTATAACAATCGGTCACGGGAGAAATGCTGTGTAAGGTAGGCCTATCCTGATCGGGAATGGCAAGAAAAGTTCCTCCGCTCAGTTTCAGAATTTACGATCTTCTATATTTCTAGCTCGATTTGCTCTAATTTCTCTAAGGCCTTTTGAATCTCGCTCCGAAGCCTCTCAATCTCCGTTTCGGCCTCGGTCTTTGGTGGGGCTGGCGCGGCCTCCCCTTCGCCCCCTGCAGCCCTTTCCCTAGATCGTCTGGAGGGGGTGGCTTCTCCCTGCTCAGCCTTTGAAGTCCCTCTTACAGAAGGCTGGGCCTTTGGGATCGAGGCTTGAGCTGGTGCTGGGGCTGGGGCTTGGGCTGAGGATAGCGAAACCCCATAACCTAGCCTGCTCCTAATCTCTTGGATCCTATTCTCAAGCTCAGTGAACTTTTCGTTGAACATTTTTACGAGCTCGCTTTGGCCTACTTCGAGTTCCCTGAGGGTTATCAGCATCTGATTCCTGAGTATTCGCTCCTCTACAGACTTCATCTGAGCCTTATACCGCTCGGCCAAAGAGTCCCTCTCAGCCGCTGTCATAAGACCCCCCGCTTCGGCCTCGTAGATCTTCATAAGCGCATACTGGGCTATGTCCTTCTCGACCTCGAGAAGCCTTAGTTCCTTTCTTGCCTTCTCGACCTCCTCCTGGCTTACGCTTATCTGTGCCTTAAAACTTGGATGCCCCGCCATAATGGCCCTTTCCTTTTCCCCGCTTTCTTCCCTTTTCCTTCCGAAGATTCGCACCATTATGTGACACCATGAACTACGGGGCCCAAGCTGGGTTGATTAAGAAATCTAATTGGCGGAATATGAATATATACGTAATTCCGCAAAACCGAAAGAATGATGTTAGGAGGACGAACGGAAAAACCTCCCAAGCCCTAAATCTTCTTTTTTCGACATCGCCCATAAGGTTAGAGGAATTTTTCCTGTTCCTGGAAGCCGATGAGGAGTTCCTTTAGCCTCCCCTCATCGATCTCAAGACCTAAGCCCAATCCCTCTGGAACATAGAGCTCTCCATCCTTAAACCTAACACCCTCCTTTACGACATCCTTCTCGTAGAAAAGGGGTCCTGCAGGATCGCAGGGGTAGTGGATGTTGGGAGTCGAGGCTATCAGATGGGCTTGTGCCGCGGTTCCGATGTTAAGCTCTTGGGTCGTCCCTACTACGCATTCGATACCAGCGGCTTCAGCTATCGAAAATAACTTCTTAGCCCTGTAAAAGCCCCCGCCAGAAATGGAGATATTGAAGATGTCCACAGAACGGTTCTCGATCATCTCAAGGGCTCTTTCTGGCGAGCCTACATGCTGGCTTATGGGCGAATCCACGGCCCTTCGGACCTCCGCCATCCCCTTCAGGTCTTGGCAAGGACTTTCGAAGTACATGAACTCAAAACGCTCGACTTCCTTGATGAACCTAATCGCCTTCTTGGCTGTGAATCGGTTGCTTCCATCGAGGGAGCGGATGAGGAGCCCATAGCCGAAGGTGTCCCTCAAAGCTTTTAGAAGCCTCTTATCGACCTCGGGGTTTGCGCCCACATAGATTCTTATGGCCTTCACGCCTCGATTTTCCATCATATAAGCGACTTCTTCGATCTTGCGCCCGATTTCCTCATCCCTAGAGATCGCCCATAGAGGGAAGGCTATAAGGATTTTTTCGCGGACCTTTCCTCCGAGGAGCTTATAGATGGGGACCCGGTAGAACTTTCCTAGAAGATCGTGGAGGGCGATGTCGAAGCCCTCACATAGCTCCCCGAAGGAGAAGCCTTGGATGACCCTCTCGACCTCATGGATGTTTGTAGGATCTTTACCTACGAGATCCCTGTTTGCTCTTTTCTCGACGAACCTCACATCTGGCGTCTCGTGGTGCAGGATGTCAGAGGCCTCACCAATACCAACTATGCCCTCGTCCGTATGGATCTTCGTTATGTAGAAGAGGGATCTTGCATAGACACGCTCCTTGATGATCCTTCTGGTGACAATGGGAAAAACTTCAATTCTAGTGATGAGCAAAGGATGCCCTCCAATATCCAATTGAAAAACTGATTTTCTCCCTTCCATAATAAGGATTTTGATATGCCTAAAAAAGGCATAAGGCTAACCAACTTTAGAAAGAAATTGTAGTTTGTAATCAAGAGATTAAAATAAATATTCTCACTTCTTTTTAAAGAAGTTATCATTGGAGCTTCTATGGGTTGGCCAGGCTTGGTGCTGTAATGACCCTTGAGGTCGGTAAGGTGAATGAGCCATAGTGTAGTGTAGGGTACTCTCCTGTACCATACCTTCCCTGAGCGGCCACCCTACTGTCCCTTAATGATGGATGAATGACTGCCGGGTTGGAGCCATCCTGTAGGAGGTGATGAGATAGGATAGAATGTGATAGGATAGGCATCGGGATCGATTTGGTTTGATGTAGGAAAGCGTAGCTTCCAGGCATGCCTTAAGGATGAGGGGGAGAGACAGAATCCTAGAATAGAATGCCGTTAATAGGGGACCTATCGTCGCTTCAAGGCTTCCTACCCTCTTATCTTAGGCGCAAGGAAGGTTGAAATGCTGCTCGACTCATCATCCCTTAGCTCGCAAACTCCATAACAAAACTAAGGAATAGAGGACTTAAATATTTTGAAATCACCTTGAGCTATAAGGTTTTGCTTTGGGGTGGTGTCATGGATTATAATGCAGCGATTGCCCTAGTAATATTCGTAATCACGCTATATATGATGATACGACGTCCACATGGTCTTAGCCTAGGTCTAGCCGCTGGGATAGGTGCAGCGGCTTCGCTTTTGTTTGGAACGGTTACATTGAATGATGCTGCAACAGCCTTCATTGACATTTGGGATGCCGCTTTAGCCTTCATAGGAATTGTGACTTTGTCAGTGACGCTTGACGCCATGGGATTTTTCAAATGGGCAGCTCTGAAGGTTGTTAGGTTAGCTGGAGGAAGCGGATTAAAACTATACTTTTACATTTCGCTTCTCACAGCTTCCGTAAGCATACTCTTCGCAAACGACAGCGCAGTTCTCATATTAACGCCAATCGTTCTTGAAATAATCAGTCAACTAAAAATAGATGCTGACGGAAGGCTTGCCTACCTATTCTCAGCTGGACTTATTGCTGATACTGCGGCGATGCCTCTCATCACAAGTAACCCAGTGAACATTGTAAGCGCCGACTTTTTCAAATACAGTTTCATTGACCACTTGATTTTCATGGGGCCTGTAGCTGTAGCAACAATAGTGAGCAGCCTTCTGATGGTTTACCTTTTCTTTAAAAAGAAGATTCCAAAGTCATATTCAATGAAGCTTATTGAAGCCTTAAATACTGATGGACAACCAATAACTCCTTCACTTTTGAGGATAAGCATAATCACACTAGTAACAATTGATATTGGTTATGTTTTAGCTTCATTGAATCGAATTCCAGTTTCGATAGTCATATGCTCGGGAGCTATATTCCTTTTGGCGGTATACAAAACAACATTAGGAGAGCATTCGATTCTAAAAGAGGAACGAAAAGGTATGAAAAAAATAGCGAAGGAGATTAATTGGGACATAATCCTCTTCATGATAGGAATATTCCTAGTAGTTCAGGGATTAAGGCATACTGGAGCTGTGGAATTTTTTGCATATATTTTTACAGAAGCTTTGTTCTTGCCATCAATTTTTTCTGTGCTAGTTCCCAGCCTCATCGTTACAATAGGTGCAAGTGCAATGAACAATTGGCCGATGACAATACTTGGGCTTTTGTCAATCAGACAAGCTGCAAGTATTGCAAGATTAGACACGCGGCATGTAACAAGTTTAATATTCTCAAACATTATTGGAAACAATTTGGGACCACACTTCTTTCCATTAGGATCTTTGGCGATATTGATGTGGCTTGAAACTATGCGCCGAAAAGGTTTGACAATACGACTTGTGGATTATTTGAAGGTTGGTTCAGTTGTATCAATTTTGGAGGTTACGGTGGCATCCTTGATTTTGTGGTTTGAACTAACCTTTTTGAATTTGTGCTTGATTGTTCACCTATAAAGCCATGCGAAGCGTTGTTATAAGATTTCTTGTGAGTTTATTTTTGCAGAAAGGCTAGCTTCCTGTAAAGAAGTAGCTTATTGAAGCAGAAACAACTGTTAGACTTATAAAGCTTGGACAACTGTTTCATAAGCCAGAGCTATACCTGTCAGTAAGCTCTTGCTTGTTACAGCCAGTATAGCGCTCATCACAAATGTAATATATTAAACAGTTTTTCGAGTCCCTTTATTTGCGATAAATGAGCCCAAGCGTTCCACCAACATAAAGTGTGGGGATATAAATGTAAAGTCAAGGCTATTATAAAGAAAGCCAAGGCTATTATAAAAAATCGATCCATTCTTTATTTTTATCCTTCTTTTATTGAAACGAAGCCATTTGTTTTGTCCACTTTTTTCCAGAAGATTTATCTGCAGTGACCACGCATTATATTAACTTGAGGTGAAAAATAAAATGGGTGAAAGGGAAACTAAACCTAAGCCCGAGCATAAATCCGAATCGGATGCCGAGGAGCTTGCCCAAATCCTGGCAACGGTTTCAACACAGATTCCTAACCTCGTCAGAGGGCTCATCTCGAGTGTATTCTCTGAGGAAGCCGGAAGAAACCTTGGAAGGGCGGCAGCAAACTACTACAGGGAACTCAAGGAAGGGGGTATCCCCGATGAGGAGGCCTTAAAGATGACTAGGGATTATGTAGCGATGCTAACGGAGATCGGTAAAGCCCTTGGAAAAATGACCGGAGAAAAGATGCCTTAGAGGTAGAAAAAGGAAAGGAAAGAGAAGGAAAACAAACTGAAGCTAGAATAGGGGCTTCCAAACCTTTCGTGGGAATCTCATGCCTTCTTTTATCAAGATAATGAAAACCCTTTACTACGCCTGTAATTTATTTCTTTCCTTATTTTTCTTTTCACTCTATCTGCGATGGAGCCTATGGCGTGCCAAGATAGGCTTCAAAAAAGAGCTGGAAAGGGAAGGCGTTCCAAGGAATGCTGCCCAAGAATTGATCTCCTTTTATGATGGGCAGAACAAGAAGCTCATCAGGCATCTCATTCCTTATTCAACATTCTTCATTCCTGATAACCCTAGGCTGAGCCCTACAAGAGCCCATAGCCCCTAAGGATTGCCCTAAGCTTTTCCCTGGCATCGGCATCCATAGGGCCCACGGGTCCTCTGCAAGGACCAGCTGGCAGGCCAATCATGTTCATAGCCTCCTTTATGACAACAGGAAATGTTGATAGGGCAAAGGCCCTCCTAAGCGGATTGAGCTTCCTTTGCGCCTCTAGGGCAGCCTTTAGGTCCCCTGCCATAAAGGATTCGTATATTTTTACGACAACCTTTGGAACGACGTTCGCCGTCGCCGCTATGCAACCCTTCCCTCCGCTCATCAGGGTTGCCAGGATGAGGGTATCCCTTCCCGCTAGTACGGAGAAGCCATCGCCTCCCCTCTCGATGTACTCCGTCGTCAAGGTAAGGTTACCACTGCTGTCCTTTATGCCCACCACATTGCTGCATTCATTAACGAGCTTCTCGATTACCTCTGGGGCTATATTTACCCCCGTCCTCTCGGGATTATTGTAAAGAACGATGGGCATATCGACCTTGCTGGCAATCGTTTTGTAGTGGTTGATGAGCTCGGAGGCCTTGGGAGCCACATAATATGGGGAAATGATGGAAGCCGCATCGCAACCGATATCCTTCGCCATCCTTGTCAGCTCCAAGGTTTCCCATGTAGACTCAGCCCCCGTTCCCGCATAAACAGGAACGCGACCACTCACTTCATCGACGACGGTTTCTAGAACCTTCTTCTTCTCTTCCTTCGAAAGGGTCCAGAACTCGCCCTGGCTTCCCACGGCAAAGATTCCATGGACACGGGCTTCTAGGATGAACCTTGTTATCTGCCTCAGGGCTTCAAGGTTCAGGGATTCATCTTCCTTGAAGGGGGTTACAATCGCAGGAATGACACCCTTAGGCTGGAAGACCAAAGAAAATTCCTCCGAGGATTTTTTAGGACTTGAGAATATTTAGTCCTTTCTGTTTTTTAAAGCGCGGGAGGGCGTAGAGGAATTTAAGAATCCTTAAGGCTTTACCCTTAGAACCGTCTCGATGGTGCAGTTCTTCGGAGGATTTATTCTATTGATAAAGTCATCCCCTATGGCAAGAAGGGTATAAATGCCTACGACCTCAGCCTTGCACTTCTCGACTATGTTCATGAGGACCCTCTGGGTTTCCCCTGTCCTTATGACGTCGTCCACTATCAGGACATCATCGGCTCGCCTGATGGAGCCTTTAGGGACATAAAACGTGACGAGGACCCCGGAGTTCGAGGGACTGTATGTTTCTTCTACGAATTCCCTTACGCCCACCTCCCTTGATGTCTTCGCAATGACAAGGTCCACGCTTATTGCATGGGCTATCATAGTTGCCAGGGGTATGCCATCCACTGCAGCCGTCAGGACCTTCGTTATTCGCCTTCCTGCGAAGCGGGCAAGGGCATCCTGGGCAGCCATCTCAAGGATTGTAGGGTCTCCTATGATGGACGTGTTGTCGAAGTATCCTCGCTCGTCGAACTTAACGATCTTTCTGAGCTCGCTTTCCAAGCCTACGAGGGGGTTCAGAACCTCCCATATCTTTTTTGCTCTCTCGCTACTAGGAAGGACATGGCCCTTCACGTATCGGCTTAGGACCGTTATCTGAAGCTGCACTAGCTGGGAGAGCTTTCTGTAAGTGTATCGCTTCTTAGCGAGCCTGAGGAGGTCTATAACCATCAAGCGAAACTTTAGATCATGAACGTGAGTCGAATCCCTCAATAACCCTCCCCCGGAACGAAAAACATTTTAGAATTGTTCCCTAACGTTTATAATCTTTAACGTGTGATGATTTGGCCCGAGCTTATTCCAAAAGTTCCAAGAGGCTATGGATCCATAGGTTCGAGATCCGATGCTCTTGTCCTATTCAGATCTAGATCTATACGGGAAGCCTTAACCCAGTTTCGTTCTTGCCCTTCCTCGAAGCCTCAAGCCTGGGAAGAGATTTACTTAAAGAAAATAGGCCATGAGATTGCTTTAAAAGGAAGGCTATGAAAACGAGAAGTAGAAGGAGTTTATTGAGGTTATCGCTATGGCCATGGTCATGAAAATGGGTATGGAGAAAGAAAGGAAAAAGGCTATCGTTTCGATCGTTAGGGGTCAAGACATAAGGGAGAATGTTGAGCGCGCCTTAACCCTCATTGGCGGTATGGGGAAGGTCGTGAAAAAGGGCGACAAGGTTCTCTTGAAGCCCAACCTTGTCGATGGAGCCCCAGCCGAAACGGGAGAAACCACCCATCCAGAACTCATAAGGGCTGTTGCAGAACAGGCCTTCGCCGCTGGGGCTAGGGAAGTCTATGTAGGCGAGGGAGAAAGCTACGATGGACCCAGGGCAGCCCTCTACAAGCTCGTCGAGAAAACCGTAGCTCCCATAGGAGCGAAGGTCATCAATTTTAACGATGAGCCCTTCGTTGAGGTATCAGTTCCCAACCCCGTTTACTTCGATAAGGTAAGGCTGGCAAAGGCAGTATTAGACTGTGATGTATTCATAAACCTTCCTACCCTCAAGACCCATGGGCGTGTCGGCATAACCGTTTCGATCAAGAACTACTATGGAGTTATCCCAAGGGAGGACAAGGGGAAGTACCATCGTCTGGATAGGGTTGAGGAGGCCATTGTCGACCTTAACCTGGCAAGGAAAAGCGACCTTACCGTCGTCGATGGAACCTACTCTACAATCCACTGGGGTCCTAGGGAGGAATTCCCTGAGACCCATCGCCTAGACTTGGTCATAGCAGGCTTCGATCCCGTAGCCGTGGATACAGTTTCAGCGAAGGTTATTGGCGTCGAGCCGAGGACCTTGAGGTTCCTAGCCTGGGCAGAGAAGCGCGGTCTCGGAGTTGCTCGCCTAGAGGATATAGAAGTCCGAGGTTTATCGATATCTGAAGCCTTCCAAAGGGCCACAACAACTGCCGTAGAGTACGACAACCTTAGGCATAGGCATATAAGGCTTATCGACTGCGGAGCCTGTACGGGATGCTCTGGCAGAATTGCAGCCCTCGTCTTCGGGCTCAAGGATGATGGAATGAAGGAAGATGTATATGTATACATGGGACCGGAGGCAAAGCCCCATAAGGGTCCAGGGAAGGTCTTTCTATGCGGAAGATGTGCAGCTCCGACATTCTACAACGGCCTTGAAGGGACCTACATACCCGGCTGTCCTGTGAACCTCGAAAGGCTGGAAAAGGAATTAAGAGCCCTAGGGGCTAGCTAGGTTTCTAGACCCAAATTATGACAATGGCTTCCCTCATCCTTCTGGAGCTTAGCGATCTATGTGCAATTCTTTTCTTCCATGCAAAAATTAAAAAGGAGATGAATCTAAAAGCCATAAGGGATCTGAATTGCAAGGAAGCGATTCTTCGTCTCCATCTTCATTCCTATCTCTATCTCTATCTTTATCACAATCTGCATCACCGTCCTTTGAGCCAAAAGGAACATCCAAGCCAAAGGCCAAGTATGCCTTGAGCTTCGATGCCTCCATCTGTCGTTGGTGTCGATCCTGCGAGCTTGTCTGCTCCCTCTTCCGTGAAGGCACGCAAAGCCCACGCCTATCGAGGATAAAGCTCTGGGTTAATACCCTCGACCTCGAGGCGAGGGCAGAATTCTGCATGCAGTGTGGAATCCCTAAGTGTATGGAAGCCTGCCCCGTGGATGGAGCCATGATTATAGATCCCAAGACTGGAGCTAGAATCATTGTTGAGGAAAAATGCATCGCCTGCGGGAAATGCGCTGAGGCTTGCCCCTTCAATTCCGAAGGAACGATCCTTTTCCTCAACGCCAGGGGAAAAGCCTATGCGAAGTGCGATCTTTGTGGTGGGGAGCCCAAATGTGTCGAATACTGCCCCACAGGAGCCCTAAGCCTGAGGAGCCTAGAGTAGAGGTGGCATAGCTTGGCGAGATCTTCTACTCCCTACGGCTGGGTAGGAAGCATCCTTCGCATAGACCTGAGCTCAGGAAGGATATGGAGCGAAGATACGATGAAG
>Ga0080004_1132930_pt1 | contig 20239 bp, 20 predicted proteins | sample WasSprMetagenome_FD_69207 | JGI IMG/M metagenome (GOLD analysis project Ga0080004, IMG submission 69207) | Sulfidic aquatic microbial communities from Washburn Spring, Yellowstone National Park, USA - WS (SPADES assembly) (version 2) | ecosystem: Environmental > Aquatic > Thermal springs > Hot...
TAAAGGAACCGCCAAGGTAACGATTGGAGATAAAGTAATGTATGTTCATGAAAACGAATCTGCCTATGTGCCTAAATGTACTCCGCATAGACTTGAAAATCCAGGTAAAATCCCTCTTGAGATAATAGAGGTTCAAAACGGTGAGTATGTAGGGGAAGACGATATAGTAAGGTTAGATGATGAATATGGTAGGTTTTAATAACATTACTTGCACAATCTGCGGAACTGAGGTAAAAACAGACTCTTTCAAAGAGGTTTATGTTTCCCCTTACAACAAAGAAGAATACAAACGCTATGAGTGCCCAAACTGCGATGTTCATTGGTGGGAGCCACTAAAGATAATCCCAGAATTCTACGAAAGCGAGGTTTTTGAAGATTATATCGCCTTCCACGAGGGCACAGGAACACGGCTTAATGAAAACCACAAAGTTTTTTTTAAATACTTTCCTTCCAACGTAAGAGGTAGGCTTTTGGATGTGGGATGTGGAGACGGAAGATTTCTAAGATACGCTAAAGAACAAGGCTTTGAAGTGTGGGGAATAGACTTTGATAAAAAATCTGTTGAGAATGTAAAAAGAAACCTTGGTATTGACACCGTGTTTGCCATGAGCTTGGAAGAGTTTTATGAATTCGCTATGGAGAAAAACTTAAAGTTTGATGTAATCACCTTTTTTGAGGTTTTAGAACATCAGGATAAGCCAAGGGAATTTCTTGAAATGGTAAAAGGGCTTTTGAAAGAAGGAGCATACATAGCAGGAAGCGTGCCAAATAGGGCGCGATTATTTGCAGAAATAACTTGGAAATACTTTCATGGGGATTATCCACCTCATCACTTTTTAAGATTTTCAAAGCCCTCCCTTGAAAAAGCTTTGAATTTTGCTGGGTTTAGAGACGTTGAAGTTTATGAATTAGATTTCCCTTTCATAGAACTTTTTCCATACCTTGAGAAAAAGCTTTTTGGAGACTTGGACAAGCTTAAAATAAAGCTAAAGGGAATGGTGCTTGGGAATGAAAGAAAGGCAAGGGTTTATTCGGTAGAGGAGCTCGCGAAAGTTAGCTCAAGCAAAGGAAAAGCTTACATACTTATCATACTTATGATGCTTAAATATCTCAAGAATGCTATGCTTTTGCCCTTTGCTTTGGGGTATATAGGAAGGTTGAAAGAGAAAGGAACTTACTTGTATTTCCAGGCTAATAGATGAATAAAAAAGTTATCTTCATAATCCCTCGTTTAAGAAGCGGCGGTGTAGAGCGTAAAGTAGATTGAAATAAAAAGCAATTGCAAGATCAAATCCTTCATATACTACACAATATCTAATGAAACTAGAAAACATGTAGAGATGAGTAGATACTTTTCATCTTTGAAAAAGGAAAATTCAAAATGGACAAGCAGTTTTAGATCTAATGTAACTTTGGCATTAGCTTATTGATACATACTTGCTATAAACCTTGCTGTATATTTCATCCCATTCTTCAAATTCTTCTCCAAGCGCTTTCTCTATTTTCTCACAACTCATTGCTGAAAAGTCCGGTCTCTTGGCAGGAAGATTAAAGATTTCTTTTTCTACTGGTATTAAAACTTTTTCTATTCTAAAAAGCTTCAAGGTTAGCTTTGCCCATTCATACCTTGAGGCGTAACCTCTTGGCACAAGATGGTAAAGACCAGTTAAGCCTTTTTCCAGAGCCTTTAGTGTTTTTTCCACTATAAATCCTGTGTAGGTGGGAACGGAAACTTCGTTGAAAGCAATCTGAAGAACCTCTCTTTCCTTCGCCCACTGGAGAAGTTTATAGATAAAGTTCTGTCTACCTTCTCCGTACACCCAGCTTACGCGCAATATAAGATAGTCTTCAAGAACCTGTTTCACAAGCTCTTCTCCCAAAAGTTTGCTCCTCGCATACTGGTTCAGCGGGTTGGGAGGGTCTTCTTCTGTATATAGTCCTTTTTTTATTCCGTCAAAAACATAGTCTGTGGAGTAGTGTATAAGCTTGGCCTTTATCTCTCTGCAGGTTATGGCTAAGTTGTATGGTCCTATGGCGTTGGTGCTAAAGGCTTTCAATATTTCAGTTTCCGCTAAATCTACTTGATTGTAGGCAGAGCAGTTAATGACTATAGAAGGCTTTATCTCTTTTAGTGTTTTATAGACCTTTTCAAAGTTAGTAATGTCTAAGTCTTTTCTCTCTAAGGCTACAAAGTCTATACCCTTTGAAGAGAGGACTCTTACAAACTCTTTACCAAGCTGTCCACCAGCTCCTATTATGAGGAATTTCTTCATGTTTGATAAACCAGTTGCCAATACTCACGAATTTCTTTTTCTTTTTTGCTCACCCAATCAAGATGGCTTAAATACCACTCAACGGTTTTGCTTATACCTTCCTCAAAACCCACCTTTGGCTCCCAAGAAAGCTCTTTTTTTATTTTCTCAGCCTTCATAGCATACCTATAGTCATGCCCTGGTCTATCCTTCACAAACTTTATAAGACTTTCTGGCTTATTCATAAGCCTAAGTATAGTCTTTACGACTTCAATGTTTCTTTTTTCCTCAGGTCCAGCCACATTGTATATTCCCCCCACTTTTCCATCTTTAATTATTTTCAAAACCGCCTCCGCACAGTCTTCTACGTATAACCACTGCCTTACGTTCATCCCATTTCCATAAACAGGAATTGGCTCATCCCTTAAAGCCTTCAGTATGATAACGGGAATTAGCTTTTCAGGATACTGCCATGGTCCGTAGTTGTTTGATGGTCTAACCGTTATCACCGGTAGTTTGTAGGTTCTGTAGTAAGCCCTCCCGAGCATGTCTGCGCAAGCTTTGCTAACCGAATAGGGAGAGTTTGGGTTCAAGGGAGATTCTTCGGTAAAATAACCCTCTTCTCCCAGCTCCCCATACACTTCGTCCGTTGAGATGTTGATAAATTTTTCAACTTTGAACTCCCTTGAAGCATCAAGCAGATTCAAAGTGCCTTCCACATTTGACTTTATAAACCTCAATGGGTCAAGGATACTTCTATCCACATGGCTTTCCGCTGCAAAATGCACAACTACCTCAGGGCGAAAATCCTCTAACGCATCAAAAACAGCCTTTCTTTCTACCAAATCCACATGATAGAACTTGTATTTTCCGTCTACTTCTTTCAGCCTTTCTAAGTCTCCTGCGTAAGTTAATGCGTCCAAAACTGCAACATCCCAACCCTCTTTTACCGCCTGCCTTACAAAGGTGCTTCCTAAAAAGCCTGCACCACCGGTAACTAACACTTTCAAAACAGGTCCTCCTCGGAAAGTTCTTTTAGCGTAGGAAGATTTTTGTCCTTGTTAGAAAGTATAACTTCATCTACCAAGTGAATGGGCCATTCTATTCCAATGTCTGGGTCGTCCCATTTTATACCGGCGTCATGGGCTGGTGAGTATTCGCTGTGAGATACTTTATAGATGACTTCAGCATAACCAGATACCACCAAGAATCCATGGGCAAAGCCTGGAGGGATCCAAAGCATGTGTTTGTTTTCTTCTGAAAGATACACGCCCACCCACTTACCAAAGGTCGGACTTCCAACCCTTATATCTACTGCTACGTCAAAGATGATACCCCTTACGCATCTTACAAGCTTTCCCTGAACTTCTGGTTTCTTTTGGTAGTGTAGCCCTCTCAGAACACCTTTTTTTGAGGCGGAGTGGTTATCTTGAATAAATTCATAAGGTATTCCAGCTTTTTCAAACTCAGACCTCTTGTAGGTTTCCAGAAAAAAACCCCTCTCATCGGAAAAGACCTTAGGCTTTATAAGTATAACCTCAGGAATGGCTAAAGGCTCAAATTCAAAGGGCATGGACCGGTTCCTCCGCCAAACTCTTTAAATACTTTCCATACTCTGTTTTTGAGTACCTTTTGGCAAAGTGCAAGAGCTTTTCCCTGTCTATCCAGCCGTTCCTGTAAGCTATCTCTTCCACACATCCTATCATTAAACCAGCTCTTTTTTCTATGGTAGCCACAAACTCTCCCGCTTCCAAAAAGCTGTCATGGGTTCCGGCATCAAACCAGGCATAACTTCTTCCTAAAAGCTTAACCTTAAGGTTTCCTTCTTTCAAATACTTTTCAAGCAAAGAAGTAATTTCATACTCCCCCCGTGCGGAGGGCTTTACCCTCAAGACCTTTTCCAAAACCGTTGAGTCAAACATATATACCCCTATGACCGCATAGTTAGACTTAGGATGCTTGGGCTTTTCTTCTATGCTTATCACTTTACCCTCTTCGTCAAAATCAACGATGCCAAACCTCTCCGGGTCTGGCACATGATAGGCAAATACATAGGCACCGCCTTTTTCTACCACTTGTTTTTTAGCCTCTTCCAAAAGTTGCGGAAGCCCATGTCCAAAGAGAATGTTGTCCCCTAAAACAACCATTACCGAGCAATCTTTTTCTAAAGTTTCGCAAGCAGTTTTTACTGCATGAGAAAGCCCCAAGGGCTTTTCTTGTTTTACATAGCGTATATTCATGCCAAGCTCGTTTCCATCTCCTAAGAGCTTTTTAAAACCTTCTTCATCCTGAGGATTAACCACGATTACTACATCTTTTATCTTCGCAAGCATAAGTAAGGATAGGGAATAATATACCATTGGTTTGTTATATATAGGCAAGAAATGCTTGTTAACCGTAAGGGTCACTGGATAAAGCCTTGTCCCCGAACCCCCAGCAAGTAAAATCCCTTTCAATTTTAAGCCCCTCTTATTTATCTTGATAAAACTTTTATCATGAAAATAGGATGAATCACATCTGAAATTGTACTTAAGAATTTTTTCAAATCAACAGTTGGAGCTGTGGAAACATAAATAATATCTTTATCCCTAATCGGGAAATCCCTAAGAAGTAAAACAGTTGTAGCTTGAGAAAGGTCAAAATTATACACTATAGGAACTTTACCATCTTTTGTGTAAGCTTTATACGGAACTTTTATTTTATCTAAAAGTTCTTTATCTTCGTAGCGAAAAACAAAAACTCCTTTAGCATGAGCTATTTCATCCCTTAAGCCCCCAGCTCGAGCTAAGGCTTGAGAAAGTGTTATTCCAGTTGCTTCAAAATCTAGCTCCATATTTTTACCCGTTGCCCCTAAAATAGTTACTGATTGGTCTTGATATATAACCGTGATAATGTCTCCGGGCTTAAGATTTATGTTTAATTCAGGATGTTTTATCAATTCTTCAAGAGGAAAAGTTATTTCTTTAGAACCTCTTGATATCTTTATCAAAGTTTTATGGAGAGGAGCTGTAGGTCCTCCGACTGCTCCTAAAACATCGAGTAAAGTAGAAATATTATAGGTTAAAGGAACGGTCTTACTTTCTTTTACATGCCCCAGAATAGTTACGGTAGATGAGTGAAAGGAACTTAAGGACACAATAACTTGAGGTTGATTAGCTTTGCCTTCGAGCCTTTTTTCAATCTCTTTAGCTACCTCTTCTGGAGTTTTACCTTTTACAAATACTCTCCCAACGAAAGGAACAGTGATATAGCCTTCGTCATCCACAATCTGTTTTGGAAGGGCAAAAGTTGAAGGACCTTGGGACTGAAATGGTGCTATAGGGATCTGTGAAGCAGAAGAAAAAAGCACAGCCGGAGGGGTTTCATAAATGAATACTTCTAAAACATCGCCTTTATCTATCCTCGGCGAGTATTTTTCGCTCTCAAACTCTTTTAACAGTGTTCTATAATCTTTTTTAGAGATAACAAAATTTGAAACTAATGAAGGAGTAACTTCTACAACTGTAAGATATTCGCTATCTGCACTTTTGATTGCGTGTGTGGAAGGACCTGTCTGAGGAATTAAATAAGAAAGCTGAGCACAACCAGTAACAAAAAAAATAATCAAAAGAAAGATAAATTCTTTTTTAACCACGTCTAAAGTAGTTACCATAATTTTTTTATTTTTCAAGAGGTCTGATATAATTTTTGAGCTAAAAATAGACTTTTTACGGAGTTAGAAACAAAAGCTTAAAATGAGTTCCGTTTCGATCTTCAAAAAAATTATTGACAGATCTTTTTAAACTGTTATAAAATTCTCTATCACTTAATGGAGGGATTTCAAAATGAAATTAAACGATTTAATTAAGCGGAACTGGCTAAATAGGAATTTTAAAAAACTATTCATTAGTTCTTTTAAAAACAATATTTCTTTTTTCATTCTTGTAATTTTACCTTTTTTTCTTTCTCTTGTATATTATACAATAATTTCTACTAAGGTATATGTTTGCGAATCAAAAATAGTTGTCAAAAACCTTAGTGAGTCAGGGAGCCTTTCTGGTCTTGGTACTCTTTTAAAAACCTTAGGTCTTGTTGAAGGAACAAGCTCTTATGGAAATATTTTGGTAAACTATATTCAGTCAAGAGATGTGATGTTAGCTTTAGAGAAAGATTTCAAAATTAAGAACTATTATTCTTCTAAAGAATGGGACCTTTTAAAGAGGTTTGATCCTTTTCATCTTGACCCAAGTTATGAAAATTTTCTAAAGTTTTATAGAAAATTTGTAGTTAATGCCTATATGGAACCTAAATACAATATTGTTATTCTTCAAACAAGGGCAAAAGACCCTGATTTCGCATTTCAACTTAATCAACAAATTCTTAAGTTAAGTGAAAATTTTATTAACGAAATGAATAAAAAGGTTTATAGTTCAGCCTTAAGTTATTTTGAGAGCAGGTTAGAAGAAAGTAGAAATAAAATAAAGGCACTTTCAGAAAAAATTGCTAAATTTTTAACCAAAACAGGTGTAGTATCTCCTGAACAACAGATAGGAGTTTTATTACAACAGACAGCCAAGCTTCAAGAAAGTCTTATCTATAAAGAACTTGAGTTATCAAGATTAAAAATTTTAGCTCCACAAAATCCCAAAATTAAAGACTTAGAACGGGAGATATTTCAATTAAGAAACGAGATAAACAAAAACTTAAGCAAAATAGCTGGGACATCCACTTCTATAGGACCTCAAGCTGTTGAATTAGAGATGCTTAAAGCTGAGATGAATTTGTTGATGAAAGAATTAGAAGCCAATTTAAGTGCTTACTTGCAGGCTAAAAACCAAGCTATGATGCAACTTTTATTTGTAGAAACGGTTGAAGCACCTATTAAACCTGATGCTCCAACCGAGCCCCGAGTTTTAAAAAATTTATTTACCATTTTTGTTTTATGCTTCATCATCTGGGCTCTCTATTGGTTCATAACTTCAGCTGTGAAAGAACATGCTGAATAGCGGCACGAAAATTTTTAAAAATTTTGATGGACTAAAAGTAATGATTAGAGTAATAAAAGCTTTGGTGATGAGAGAATTAATTACAAGATATGGTAGAAAAAATGTGGGATTTCTCTGGACTTTTTTTGAACCAGCATTTTTTGCTTTCCTTGTAACCCTTGTTTGGACTTTTGTAAGGATGCATGAAAGGTCTACTTTTCCCATTACTGCTTTTATTTACATAGGATATTCTAATGGGTTACTTTGGAGAAATACAATTAATCAGTGTTTTCATGCTATAAATGCTAATCAAGGTTTATTATACCATTCGATCGTAAAACCGATTGATTTGGTTATTAGTAGATGGCTTTTAGAATTTTTATCTGTAACAGGAGGTGCCATAGCTTTAGGTCTTTTATTCGGTGGTTTTGGCTATGTTCCTTTCCCTCATGATTTATCTTATTTACTTTTGGGATGGATTTTAATGGCTTGGTTCGGTTTATCTATGGGACTAATATTTTCAGCTCTTTCTGTTCTTTCTGAAGTTGTAGAGCATTTTATTCAAGCATTTTTGTATATTTTTTGGATTTTATCTGGTTCCCTTTTTGCAGCTGAATTTCTTCCTCCTAATGTAAGAAAATATTTTCTTTATCTTCCCACTCTTCATATCGCAGAAATGGTAAGGTATGGTCTTCTTGGACCAATTATAAATTACTATTATGATATTATTTATCCTGTCTTTTTTAATCTTATTGCTTTAGCGGTGGGCTTTTTCTTGTTAAAAATTGCTGAAAGAAAAATTGAAGTAGAATAGATAATGGGAAAATTTGTAAAACTTGAAAATGTAAGTAAAGCCTTTCCTATTAAAGGCGGAATAAAGTATGCACTAAGAAACATAAATCTTACCATAAATTATGGAGATAGAATTGGTATCTTAGGGTTAAATGGTTCAGGAAAAAGCACTCTTATAAGAATAATCAGTGGAGCAACCAAGCCCACAACAGGAAAAGTAATAAAAAGAATGAAAGTTAGTTGGCCTTTAGCTTTTCAAGGAGGTTTTCAAGGAAGTTTGACAGGACTTGATAATCTTAAGTTTATATGCAGGATCTATGGAATAGATTGGAAAGAAAAAGTTAAGTTTGTTCAAGATTTTGCCGAATTAGGAAAATATTTTTATGAGCCTGTAAAAACTTATTCTTCTGGAATGAGAGCAAGATTAGCTTTTGCCTTATCCATTGCCATTGATTTTGATTGTTATTTAATTGATGAAATTGTTGCAGTAGGGGACCAAAGATTTCAACATAGATGTAAACTCGAACTTTTTGAAAAAAAAGGAGATAGAACTTTTGTAATAGTATCTCATAGTCCACATCATATTAAAGATTTTTGCAATAGGTTTTTCGTTCTTTCAGATGGGTATCTTTTTGAGTTTGAAACCTTTAATCAAGCCTGGAATTTTTATTCAAAATTATAAAGTATTCTTCTACTTCTTACTTTCGCAAACGGTTCTCTATAACTGCCTGACTGCTATCAACCCTTCAGAGATATTTCTTGATATGAAACAGAAGAGGTGATTAATACCCAAAGATTCAAGAAATGGTTTTAAACTTCTTGATAGGTTCGTATTGAGCAACCATTCTATTTCTTTACTGTCGCGATTATGTTTGAAGAAAGAGAAATTTACTTTGAAAAGACAGAAAATTATGCAAATGGTTTTTACCCTAGTGATTTACTCGCAACCTTAGGTAAATTTGAAGTCCAGTAATTTTTATATAACCATAACCTGTTTCTGAATAAAAAGGTTAATCCCAAAAGTTATAAGATAGCCTTGTTTGGCTACCTTTTCAGCTAACTTTACATATTCAACAAACTTTTCCACCGGCTTTATAATATGGTCTGAAGGACAAACCAATAAAACTTCAGAAGGCTCAACATTAAGCCTTTCTAAACAATATCTTATCTAAAGGGCTATAGCAGGGGCAGTGTTTAAAGCAATATCTTCAGGAGATAAAATTTTTAAAATCCTTTCAATTGTTTGCTGAGGGAGAAATTTTTTGCCATTAAGTTTCAAAAATTGCTAAGGGGAAGTTTCTCTTGATGCAGGCCAAAGCCTTGTTCCTGAACCACCAGCAAGAATTAGGGCTTTCATCTACCCCTTTAAAAACCCAAACAAGGTTATAAGAATAGCAAGAAAAGAAAACCCTACTACTATTAACCACTGCATAAAATTAAAACGCTTATCTAAAGCCTCAAACCTCTTATCCATTGCCTCAAATCTTCCATCCATTGCTTCAAACCTTGCATTCATCTCCCTAAGCAAAGATTCAAATCTCTTATCACTCGCCTCAAATCTTACTTTCATCTCTTCTCTCAAAGCCTTAAGCTCCTCTTCCACCCTAATAAGCCTCTCAAGCAAAGAAATAACCTTTAATTCTTTTTCCTTTTCCTAAAAATATTGAGATAAAACCTCAGGAAGAAGGGAAAGTATAATCTGCTTTAATTGTTCCTCAGAAAATTCCTGCATAAGAAAAAAATAAAATACCTGTTAGATTTGTCAAGAGAAAAAGGGATATTTTTTAAAATTTTAGTTTATATGATACGTTTTGTAGCGATACTATTTTAGGTGGGAGGTATAAAGAAACGTTAAATCAGAACTTAAAACAAAAAGCGTGGGAGACCTTAAAAATATACAGAAGGCTTATCATCGCTCTTTAGTTGTATCAAACTTTAATGAGATACCCCTCACTGAGAAACGCTTGCCTTGGCTTCTCAACAAAACTTTCCTACCTTTCTCTACGGGATTAGCGACTTCAGAGTTAAAAATTTAGATGCGAAGCTTTTAAAAGTTCTCATGGATGCGATAGACATAATTCAAAGGGTTTTAGAGCTTGGATGTGAGCCTACTATAAGGGTTTAAAAACCCTTAGGATAAAAATAAGACATCTAGTTAAAAAGTTATTGGTGGAGAAACTGGAAAAGGGTATGTCGGATAGAGCCATTATTTGGATCAATAAAGTTAAAGCTTGGTTCAAGCTTTAAGGTAGTGAGGGACGAGATAGCTAAAAAGATTGCATTGGCTTGTGCAGTTCTCTGGAACTTTTATATGATTGTTCTTTATCTGTTTTGGATAAATTACATGATTTCATTTTTTAACAAAAATGTTTACCCAAAGATCATTTGTAGGGAAACCAAAAGCAAATGTTTTTTGAAACAGCCTCATAAAATTTTTAGCTATTTTTGAAAATTAAATGCTAAATATTTCAAATTTTAAATTTTTTTTTAAAAAAGTGAATATTTCTTTGCGCATTCTATGAGTAAAAGTAAAACAAAAATCGGTAGTGTCTCATTAATTGTGTAAAGACTTGAAAAGTAAAATGGGCATGGTAGCTTCCACAAGAAATACCGGCCTAAAATCACTAAAAAGAGGGGAAGCTACCATGAAACAACCAAACAAAATAAACTCACAATTCAAACATAAAATTTTAGGCTTCTTGCAACAATTAGTGAAGGCGTTAATTAGAACACTATTAGATAGAAGCGCTTATGGTTGAAGAAAGAGAAAGAGGTATTTCCGGATGAAGGATCAGTGGAAGATTATCATATTTGATCTTGAAAGAGATGATGAGAGGTTAAACTCAAGGAGGTTAAGGGGGTTTAAGGAGACTGAATCGGAGAACCACCATGCTCTTCCCGAAAAAATTTTTACACAATAAAAGGGACACTATGAAATGGGCGCTAAGCTTCTTGACATATTAGCCATTCTATTTAAAATTTTTTCTACAAAAGGAACTACCAGACTTAGATTAAATGCAGACTTAGATTAAATGCCTAACCCTTTAAAATCACTTATACCTTTACTGGAACTTATTGGAAATGAAATAAAAATTCTACCAGCTACAGGTGGCGCGGTTGAGGAATTACAACATCCAGATCAAGATGAAATTGAAGATGCTATTGTAAATAAAGGACAAGAATTAATAACTGCATTCGCAGAAATACCCGAACCAGACCCACAAAATATTTACAGACCTACTCCTCCTCTAAATCGAACAGAAAAACATCTTTTCTGTTATTTTATAGATGGAAGTATTCGTACATATTTTTTAGGAACAGGAATAGAAGGAACACGGTCCTTTCCAATAGAGTTAGCACAAATTGGTGCAGCTGTAATAAAAAGGGATGATACCGGAAAACTTTCTGTATTTGCGCACAAACAGAAAATTGTCTTATTATTACCTAAACAAAATCAAGGTATCTCAGATACTGTATGGAATAAAATTAAAAATATTGAGAAACCTGAATGGCTTGAGGTAGTAGATTATACACTACCTGACCCTCTCTCTGAGAATAAAAGAGACTTAAGAGATAAAGCAGGAGCAAAAGCAAGAGCCATTATGCATAGATTAGAAATAGAACTTATAAAAGCCACTGACGAGTTTAGAAATGAAAATAGTTGGCTTATATTGGACGGTGCAATTAAATTTGTTGAAGAAGATATTTGGGCTTCTTGGGAAGATACCCCCTATGTTATTGGCGTGGCAAAATCTTTTAGAAAAGACCCTATGTTCCAATTTGGAAAAAAAACCTCCCAGAGAAAAGATATAACAACTATTCTTGCCGGTTTACCTCATGAACATAGAACAGTTGCTTTTAGTTCTCATGAAGGGAAGGTAGCTTTCTGGTATGTAAGACTAAGAGAACAAAAAGAACTCGATTATCCTTTAATGGGAGTAGTTAAAGTTGAAATACCAAGACCCGACAAGAAACCCATGCCCTCGGAACTTGTTGATTTGATTTCAAGGGCACTTGTAGCGGAAAGGAATGTCACTCCTTATGGGTTAGATCGAAGATGGCATGCTTCGCTTTATCCTATTTACATTTGTGAACAGGTAATTAAAAATAGATTTTTTTCAAGAGATGTTTTGATGGGTTGTATAAAATGGCCAAAACCCCAAATTGGAGGGTTAGAATGAACGAAGAAAAGATAAAAGAGATAGGTAAAACATCGGCAACTGATAGAGAATCTAATACATCAGATAAATTTACATTTTGGTTGGCGCCAGGTGTAATTGTCAATCCATTTGATATAGTAGAGGTGGAACAAGTAAGTCATGAAGGGGTAAGTAGAACATTTGGACTTGTAACAACACTTGAACATAGAACTGATGCTCCAACTCATCTTTCTAATTTTATATCAAGTAATTTTGGTGAATTAACTGAGGAGCCAAATACACCTCGTCAAGGAACAACTATTGCACATGTAAATGTCTTAAGTAATGATAAAGATATTTATATGCCTGTTAAAAGTGACAAAATAGTAAAATTTGCAGATGAGGAAGGCATCCATTTAGCTCTTGGTATAGATACTATGGAACCAGAAAATAGAATACCTGCTGGACTTATAAAAATGAGTAACGGGACTACTGCAATAGCTTATATTGATCGTCGCTATGTTTTGGGACCAGAATCTGCCCATGTAAACATATCTGGTATAAGTGGTTTAGCAACAAAAACATCGTATGCGCTGTTTCTTATTTATTCTATCTTACAAACTACTCCAGAAGAAAAGAAGAATAAAATCGCAATAATTCTTCTTAATGTGAAGCATGGAGATCTTTTACAAATAGACAAACGGAGAGAAAAAGATTTAACACCTGAGGAAATGGAATTATGGGAGCAACTTGGATTAATTCCAGGACCGTTCCCCTCTGATATAGTTCATTATTACCTTCCAAGAGGACAAGATGGTAGGCCAAATAGCCATTTAATACCTGACATCTATAATATATATGCCTATGACCTTGAAGCTGGCGTAGATAAACTTGATTTATTGTTTTCCCAAATTCCTGATACATATTTTACTCTGGAATCAATCATAAGCGAAATTAAAGAGGGCATAAGAAATAACGACCCAGCCTTTAGACAGGTTCATAGTTGGACCAATCTTCTTAATGGACCGCCACTTATTGACCCTAATACTCGAGCTCCGGAAAGAGAATGGCGAGGTATAAGGGGTTCTTCTATAAGAGTATTTAGAAGACATATGAGGCGAATGGTGCAAGTTGGCCAATCTGGAATTTTTGTAGATGCGAGAGCGAGTAATGAAAAGGTTTTAAGTGAAGAAATTTTTAAAATTAAGGGTGGACATATTTATGTAATTGATATAGCTCGCCTTTATGAGCATGAACAGATGCTTGTGTTTGGTGATTTATTGAAATCAGTGTATTCTTTAAAAGCTGACCCTCCTGAGGATAGAAGCGAACCCGTTCCCGAAAAAATTGTCTTTTTTGTTGACGAATTAAATAAATATGCTCCAGGTGGACCACGTCCATCGCCTCTCACTGAATTGGTCCTTGAGATCGCAGAAAGAGGGCGATCATTAGGTGTAATATTAATCTCAGCTCAACAATTTATGAGCGCGGTTCACCCAAGAGTAACCGGAAATTGTGCTACTAAAGTGATCGGAAGGACAGGCTCAGCAGAACTTTCTAATCCTGATTACGGTTTCCTCGATAAGGAAATTAAAAACAACATAACGAGACTTTCTAAGGGTGAACTTATCCTTTCTCATGCGATTTATAGACAACCTGTAAAAATAATTTTCCCCAAGCCAGTTTTTAAACAACAGGAGTTTTAAAAATGGAAATAATTGATTTTGATTTTAAAGAAAAAGCCCATGAATTAGCAAACGAAATTAAGAAGGCAGCTCAATTATCTCATAATGAACCTGAATTAAGAACTAAAATCAGTTCACTTTTAAATATCTGTGCGAAAGATGCAGGTTTAAATCTACATCCTCGAGAAGAATATACTCTCATAAATGGAAGAGCTGACGCTGTGTATAATCGATTAATAATTGAATATGAACCTCCATTTAGTTTGAGAGAAAGAAATTCTTATAGAACAAATCAGCATGCGATTTCTCAGATAAAACGATATATTGAAGGACTTGTAAGAAGAGAAAGACATAGACCAGAAAGAGTAGTTGGTGTTGTTCTCGATGGAAACTATTTTATTTTTGTGCGTAAAAAAGAAAACTCTTGGCAAATTGAAGCCCCTTTAAAAGTAGATGAATTTTCTACAGAATATTTTCTTAAGTTATTATTTTCTTTATCTAAAGAATTAGCTCTTATTCCAGAAAATTTAGTAAGAGATTTCGGAGAAAATACTGTTGTTTCAAGAAAGATGGTAAGTTCCCTTTTTAGTAGTTTAAATTCTACTGATAATCCAAAAATCAAAGCTTTTTTTCACCAATGGTCTTTACAATTTAGTGAAGTGTGTGATTATGAAGAAGCTTCAAAATTAAAAATAGAAAATTTTGCTCGCAATTTTGGAATTATTCACCAAAAAACTACCCCTTTTCCTTTCTTTTTCTGTTTACATACTTATTACGCTACCTTTATTAAACTTCTTGCTTTCCAAATAGCTCAATATTACACAATACCTAAACTTGGAATTAGTTTAAAACAAGTTGCTACATTTAAAAGCGAAGAACTTAAAGATTTCTTCAAAAAACTTGAAGATGGGCTAATTTTTAAAGAACTTGGCATTAACAATTTTATTGAGGGTGATTTTTTCAGTTGGTATCTTGAGGCATGGAACGATAAAATCTACGATAGTTTTAAAGCCTTAGTCTCTGCTTTAGCCAATTATTCTTTATTAACCCTTGATGTAGATCCAGATACAACGAGAGACCTTCTTAAAAAACTTTATCAAGAGCTTATGCCTAAGGATTTAAGGCATAATTTGGGGGAATATTATACCCCTGATTGGCTTGCAGAACGATTGCTTAACATGCTTGGATATGATGGTAATCCAGATAAAAGAATACTTGATCCCTCTTGTGGTTCAGGAACTTTTCTTGTTTTAGCCATAAAAAGAGCTCGTGAATATATAAAAAATCATCATATTAGTGAAGATATTGCCCTTGATAAAATTTTATCTAATATTGTAGGTTTTGATCTAAATCCTTTAGCAGTAATTTCAGCAAGAACAAATTATCTTTTAGCATTAGGGAATTTGCTTCAGTATAGAAAAGGAGAGATTAATATTCCTGTTTATTTTTGTGATTCTATCATGACTCCTCAAGAAGGAAAGGATATTTTTACAAAAGATGTCGTTAAATTTAATACTGCTGTTGGTCATTTTGTAATTCCAAAAAGTTTGATCCAAGCTCAATATATTGATATTCTATCAAATTTCCTTGAAGAAGCAGTAAAACTAAATTTTTCTAAAGATCAATTTATAGACAGATTGTGTGAAAAATTGCCTTTAATAAAAGGTAAGGATGATAGAGATATAAATATTCTTTACGAGTTATACGAGAAGTTGCTAAATCTCGAGAGGCAAGGGATAAATGGAATATGGGCAAGGATCATAAAAAATGCTTTTGCTCCTTTATTTGTAGCACAATTTGATTATATTGCAGGGAATCCTCCATGGATAAATTGGGAACATTTACCAGAGGGGTATAGGCTCGAGTCAAAGCCTTTGTGGGAGCATTATGGGCTTTTCCCGCATGGTGGAATGGATACAATTTTAGGAAAAGGAAAAAAAGATATTTCAATGATATTAACTTATGTTTCCATAGATAAATATCTTAAGAAAAATGGTAAACTCGGTTTTGTAATAACTCAATCTGTTTTCAAAACAGCAGGTGCTGGGCAGGGATTTAGAAGGTTTATTCTTCCAGATTCTACACCTCTCGGCGTTTTATATGTTGATGATATGGTAAAACTTAAACCTTTTGAGGGTGTTGGGAACAGAACTTCAATCGTAATCCTTCAAAAAGGAAAGCAAACAAAGTATCCCATCCCCTATAATTACTGGGTAAAAAAGGTAAAGCGTAAAGGTATAAAAGATTCTATGAGTCTTGATGAAGTAATGGAAATAGCTACTTATAAACAATTTTATGCCGAACCAGTAAATCAAGATGATCCTACTTCCCCTTGGATAACAGGAAAACCAAAAGCAATAAAAGCAGTAAGAAAAGTATTAGGAAAATCGGAGTATATTGCACATGCGGGAGTTTGTTCAGGTGGAGCGAATGCTGTTTACTGGGTTAACATAGTTGGGAGACGACCCGATGGTTTGGTAATAATTTCTAACATAACTGCAGGACAAAAAAAGGAAGTTGAAAGCCTACAAGTAGCTATTGAACCAGATTTACTTTATCCGCTTTTAAGGGGTAGAGATGTTAAAAGATGGAAAGCAGAACCATCAGCATACATTTTAATGGTGCAAGACCCTGTAAAGAGGAGAGGCATTGATGAAAATGAGTTGAAAACAAAGTATCCAAAGACTTATTTATATCTTAAGAGATTTGAAAAGATTTTAAGAGAAAGATCTGCCTTTAAACGATATTTCACTCGCAAAAGTATTAACGGGAGGATTGTAGAAACTGGACCTTTTTATTCAATGTTTGATGTAGGAGATTACACCTTTGCACCTTATAAAGTAGTGTGGCGATATATAGCAGCAGATTTTATTTGTGCAGTAACTTTACCTTTTAATGAAAAACCAATTATACCAAATGAAAAATTAATTCTAATTGCTTGTAATAATGAAAATGAAGCGTATTACATTTGTGGCTTATGCAATTGTTCACCAACAAGATTTGCTGTAATCAGTTATGGAGTCGAAACTCAACTTGCACCTCATTTAATTCAAAACATCCATATCCCCAAGTTTGATCCAAAAAATGAACTCCATATTTATCTTGCTAAACTTTCCCTAAAAGCGCACGAAGCCGCTAAAAAAAATGAACAAGAAATTCTAAAAAATATTGAGGAAGAGATCGATAAAATTTCAGCCCAAATCTGGGGATTAACAGAAGAAGAATTGAACCAGATAAAGATATCGCTAAAAGAATTGACAGAATGAAAATTCTTTTGGTAGAACCTCAAAAATCAAGATATTATCATACTAAATATCCACCATTAGGATTATTAAAGCTATCTGCTTACCATAAAGCAAGAGGTGATCAAGTACAGTTTGTTAGAGGTTGTAAGGAAGTAGATTTTTATCCGAATATAATTTACATTACAAGTCTTTTTACCTACGCTTGGAAACCAGTTCATGAAGTTATTTCTTATTATAGTAAAAAGTATAAAAAATCTGAAATAGTAGTTGGAGGTATATATGCTACTTTATGTGAGGATCATCTTAAAGAAGCGTTTAAAAATAGAATAAGAATACATAAAGGATTAATGGAGGAAGTAGAGGACATTTTACCTGATTATTCTCTTGTTCCTGAATGGAATGCGAGTTTAATCTTTGCTTCACGAGGTTGTATAAGAAATTGTCCTTTTTGTTCAGTGAAAATATTAGAGCCTCACTTTAAGCCCAAAAAGTCTATAAAACATTTAATTTATCCCGGCCATAAAAAAATTATTTTGTGGGATAATAATATTCTTGCTTCACCATATTGGGAAGACATTTTCCAGGAACTTGAAGAGCTAAACTTAGAAGTAGATTTTAATCAAGGCTTAGACGCACGACTAATAGATTCAAAAGTTGCTTTAAGGTTAAGAAAGCTAAAAATTTCCATTATTAGGTTAGCTTATGATACCAAAGGGATAAGAAACTATTTAAAAAAAGCTATCGATTTATTGAAAGAAGCAGGTTTTAGAGGTAGACGAATATTAGTTTATTGTTTATATAATAATCCCTTTGAAAAAGATACTCCTGAGACATTTTTGGATCGTTTAAGAGATTTGATGGAATGGGGGGTAGTAAGTTATCCAATGCGATATGAACCACTTGACCCGAGAAAAAAAGGCACCTATGTCTCACCTTACTGGACTGCTGAACAATTGGAAATGGTTGCTAAAGCAAGAAGGGTTATAGGTTATGGAGGTGCGTTCCCCCCATACGAAGGATTAAAAAAGAAATTTTTTAACGCTAACTCTTTTGAAGAGGCTTTTAGTTTAAGACCCAAAAAATACAATTCTAAAAAAGTAAAAATAAATACCAAGGAGTTTATGAAAAGTGAAAAATAATAGGTAGTATCTCATTAATTGTGCAAAACTTTAAAGCCAACGAAAGGAAATAGTAGTCTCTTCAAATAACACTGAACGATAACTATTACAAGAGGATTATAATAAGGTGAGCCGATGAACACGGCATCAAAGTAGTTGTCTGGATAGGGAAGTTCAGTTGCTGAGGCTTGAAGGACTGTGGGGATTATGATTTTCTTCATCCTTTCTCCTTTTTCAGTATTTGTTCTAACTGTTCCTTAAGCTCAGGTAACTCTTTTTTTATAATTTTCTAAACAATACGATAATCTATAGTAAAGTAGCCATGGATCATTCTGTTTCTCATTGCTACAATCTTACCCCAAGGGATATGATTGTATTTTTGTTGTATATTCTTAGGGATTTTGTTTGATGCTTCTCCTATTATTTCAAGATTTCTTACTACAGCATCCTTAGTTTGTTCTGCCCTTTCAAAAAGCTCGTAATCCATTCCTTCAGTATACCTTTCAATCTTATTGATACTTTCCAAAATGTCTAAGATTAATAGTTTCCAATCCCTATTAGGTTTAGACATAGACTATATTCTCCTTTACTTTTTCCCAAAGCAAAGGCTTCTGTATAAGTGCGGTTAGTGTTAAAACATCTACTTTTGTTCCAAAAAGATTTTCAATGTATTCCCAAAATTCATAAAAATCTAATCCAGCTGGTCTATCAAGTTCTACGATAATATCTACATCGCTTGTTTCCTTTTGTTCTCCTCTTGCATAGGACCCAAAGACGCCAACTATTACTACTCCATATTTTTCTCTTATTTCTGATTTATGCTCCGCAAGTATTCTCTTTGTTTCTTCAAGTGTTTTCATTCTTTATAATCTCAAGAGTGCCCTTCTTTTAAGGCTTCATAAGTGACAGTTCCATAAAAGTTCTTGTAAAGCTCAAGCTCTTTGGAAGATTTTATTATCAAGTCGCATGGTATAAGGTAGTGGGATAGCTTTTCAGTTATGCTTTTAAAAAGTTCATCTTTTAGTTGTTGGGTTATTTCTTGCTTTATCACAAGTAAAATATCCCAATCGCTGTCCTTTTTATGGTCTCCTCTTGCCCTGGAGCCAAAAAGGATGATTTTCTCTGCTTCCAAGTTGTATGCTTTTAATGTCTCATTGATGACCTCTTTTATTATACTTTCTGCCATATCTTCCGTTACAAGCTCTTGATTAAAGGTTTCCCTGTAAAGCTTTCTGGCAAGGTAAGAATATTGCGGGAATTCCTTTATGAACTGCAGGTAAAGGTTTCTTACGCAATACTCACATCCCCCATCAGCGGTAAGCATTATCTCTAAAACCTTTTTTGCAGTCTCTTTATCCATTTTCATTTTCCTCAACCTCTACAGGCGGGATTTGAGTGAGGTGAGAGAGAACATTAATAATTTGTCCAAACATACTGTCCCAAGTCCCTGTCAAAATTGGAGAAAATAAATTTAATTCTGCATAGTCCCACGCCATTGGTAATGCTTGCCTTGCAAATGTATTGGGGATAAATTCCCATTGCGGATGCCATCTGCATAAATTACTTTCAAAGTCTGCCATTCTACTTATCACCAACCCCAAATAACTCACAACCGCCTTAGCATAATCCTTATCGTATCCCTCTTCTATCATATTTTTATACGCAAGACGAACTTTTTCAGTAAAGGTAATCAGCGCTAACTTCTGGCGAGAGTTGAAAAGGTCACCCCATTTTAGCATTCCATATCTTTGAACCCTGAAGCCAAGAGTATTCTCCGGAGGGAGATCCTCATCCGGCACAGGGTCTATTCCCCACTCTTCCCAAAGCTTTTTCCTCTTTTCTTCTAAATACTCTTCAGCTTTTCTATAAAATTCAATATCCCTTTTAGTTTCTAACCTGTAGGCTTTGCCTTGAGGTCTACTTAAGACAACGGCTACCATCCTTTGCCCAGCCTTCCCTTCTTGAAAAAGCTTCCTTACCTGTTTATCATCAACCATTCCCCCACAGACAGGACAAACCGCAATAGCTCTGGAAACTGTCCCTT
>Ga0080004_1238971_pt1 | contig 20226 bp, 12 predicted proteins | sample WasSprMetagenome_FD_69207 | JGI IMG/M metagenome (GOLD analysis project Ga0080004, IMG submission 69207) | Sulfidic aquatic microbial communities from Washburn Spring, Yellowstone National Park, USA - WS (SPADES assembly) (version 2) | ecosystem: Environmental > Aquatic > Thermal springs > Hot...
ATTCGTCTCGTTTCTCAAACTATTTATATTTTCATTCGTTTCATTCTTTAAACTTTTGGTGTTTTCATTTATCTCGCTTTTCAAGCTACCAATATTTTCTCTTATGTCACTTCTCAAACTGCCAATGTTCACACTCATTTCGTTCCTTAAACTGTTGATGTTTTCTCTCATTTCATTCCTTAAGCCGTTAATATTCTCATTCATTTCATTTCTCAAATTACTAATCTCAATTTCAATTCCTCTAAGACGTTCGTTTACTTGATTGATAAGAATCTCAACTTTTCCTTCAAGAAATGAAACTCTTTCCTCTAAGGGCTTTGAATTCATCTTGTTTCCTGTATTCATTACTTTGTTTAACTACTAATAAGCGCCAATATTTTAAGTTTGTGCTAAAGTTACGTTGTCATGTTAACTTTGTTCAAACAATGAAACCGCATCTTATTACAGCTCTTTTAAAGGCTTCTTTTACTTTAAAATTAGTTGACAAAAAAGCAACTCCTAGATTCTCAAACGAGCTTGCTCCATGGAATCAAAAACTCATTTATAGTACTTTATTGGTAATATAAATGAAAGTTACACTTATGATATCTTAAAGCATGCTGCAACGTGAGTACTGCCTATTTAATTTATCTGTCTTCTTCTATTACCTTGAACCCAAGTAACCTTGCTATATCTGCAAATTTTTCTCTGAAGTTACCAACTACGCTAACTCTATGCCAACCAAAATCTGCTTCTCTGTTCCAGTTGTTTAAAATTAAGTTTGCGTTAACCTCTGCAGCTACTTTAGTTCTACAGGCTTTTTCTTCTTTCACGTTCTCTACTATTTTTCCACTGTGCAATGACATAGCTTTTTGCATTACATTAAATTTTATTGTCGTTATTTGTTCTCCTAGAGGCCAAAACGCTTGCAAGGCTGCTCCCTTTCTATCCTCGGCATGAGTTCTAATATCGTATGGCGTACTGCTTTTTTCTTTTCCGTAAACTTTTGTTGCAGCTAAACAATGAGCATAAATTATTTGATTCTTCGCCTGGTCTATTACTGGGTCTGAAACAAATCCAGGCCTACCTGTTGAAAACTCTATAGTTGCTTGCGTTATGCACGAATCTAGGTCTGCTTCGCACGTTGCTATGAAGCCATCGTTTAGGAGCTCTACATAACCTAAGCAAGGGTATGCTGGTAGCTTGTTTGAGTAGAATAGCCCCAAGCAGTCAATAGTTATGGCTTTTGCATCGTACTTTTCTATCAAATTTTTCATTGCAATATACATCTTCGCAGACCTAACAATTTCTTCCTTCTTTGGTTCTACAAACTGAGCTGAAGTTATCCAATTCTTCGCAATTTCTTCAGCCTCTTTTTCGTTTGCTTTTTTATACTCTTCTAAGAGTTCATCCACTTTAACTTTAACTACTTTAGAGCCAAAAGTCTTTTCTAAAGCTTCTGCGTAGTCTTCGTACCACTTTGGAAAACTATCTCTCACAAGCAAAATCTTTAATTTTTTCAGGTTATCTAAGGCTTCTAGTAATTTTACTTTCTCGACAACGTCGTTGAAGTTTGAAGATGCTACACCAACAACATTGTAATTTTCCTTTCTTGCTCTAGCTAACGTTAGGAGAAATTCTCCAGTTCCTCCATAGAGGTCGTCAACTAAGATCGTTGGCTTCTTTTTTTCACTAATTACGTACCATGGCACATTGTTCCAAATTCCTATAATATAAACAACAAATCCAACAACATCGTCCATGTTCTCTAGAGCCTTCTTTACTTCTTCTACGTTTTTAACTAATGTTTCCTTAAACTCAATTTGGGGAAGTGCTTTCCTTAATGCTTCAGATAGCTCAGAAGCTCTAGCTTCATAGTTATAACCAACGTAAGGCCACGTTGGAACTTCAGAAGGCATGGCTGAAAAAATTAATCCTACTTTTGCAGTCATCTTTATCCCTTTTTTACAGCAGAGTGTAATTCTTATTTAAATCTTCACTTTCTTTTTGACGTTACTTATTGTTCTGAAACTCTTGGCTTATAAGTAGGAAACAAACGTTGAACTATCTTACTCCCTTAAGTTGACAGTCTCGAAATAAAAAATTATAAAAATTTATATTCTCCTTAAGCTAATAGAAAAAAAGCGAGGTAAAGTCCTTAATGGTACCTAAAATGATTAAAGAGCTTTTTACAATAAAAAAGCTAGATTTAAGCCTAGCTATATTTATTGGTGCGCTTCTTGTAAGCCTAATTGGATCCATGCGGTATTCAGATCCGCTGAAAATGGTTGGTTTTCCAGAGCAACCTCCATCTCGAGAGTTTCCATTGGGAACCGATAGTTGGGGAAGAGACTTGTTAGCACTCTTGCTTAATGGAATCAAAAATTCAGTTTACATAGGCGCTACTGCTGCAGCAATAGCATGGATCATAGGAGTTGCTATCGGCGTGATCTCGGGACTAAGAGATGGTCTTACAGACGAAGTTTTAATGCTTATAACAAACATTGTGCTCGTGCTTCCTTCTATTTTAATCATGATGTTAATAGCAGCTTATCTAAAAGAGAGAAACACATTCTTTGTTTCTCTGGTAATAGGCCTTACCTCATGGCCTTGGGTAGCTAGAGCTGTAAGATCTCAAGTGATGAGCTTAAAGGAAAGAGAGTTCATACAGATGTCAAAAATGGCAGGATTAAACGAAACTAAAATTATATTAGAAGACATACTACCGAACATGGCTTCCTACCTTTTCATGACTTTTGTTTTACTAATGTCGGGTGCGATGATAGCTGAAGCAGGTCTAAGTATGATCGGACTTGGTTTAACAAGAGGTGTTTCGCTCGGAATAATACTGTATTGGGCACAAACCCTCGACTCCGTAAGGCGTGGGATTTGGTGGTGGTTTATCCCACCAGGCTTGTGTTTAGTGCTACTAACAACCTCTCTTTTACTTCTATCAACAGCTCTTGATGAGTATTTTAACCCTAGGTTGAAGGGCGGTTGAACAAAAGATGATTCTTCTGAGTGCTGAGAATGTTAGAGCATACTACTTTTTACCACAAGGTGTAGTAAAGGCTGTAGATGGAATAAATTTATCATTAGAAAAAGGCATAACCCTTGGACTGGCTGGCGAATCGGGTTGTGGTAAGTCTACGTTGGTAAACACATTGTTGGGCTCCATAAAGCCGCCTTTACGTTTAGTAGAAGGTAAGATACTACTTGATGGTAAAGAAATATCAAAAATGAACATAAGCAAACTCAAAAAAGACGTATGGGGCGTAGAGGTTTCGCTAGTTCCACAATCCGCACTAAATGCACTAATGCCAACCAAGAAAGTTATAGACTTTATAAAAGATGCGTTAGTTCAGCATAAGAAGTTTTCTGATTCTGAAATTCTTTCTCTAGCAAAAAAAAGGTTTGAGGAACTGAACCTAGATGTAAAAGCTCTTTACATGTTTCCACATGAGCTAAGTGGGGGTATGAGACAAAGGGTCGTTATAGCAATCTCTACGCTCCTTAACCCTAAGCTTTTAATAGTGGATGAACCAACTTCAGCTTTAGATGTTTCAAGTCAAAAACAAGTTCTCAGGACTCTTTTAGACCTAAAGAAAAGTGGAATAATTCAAAGCATGATTTTTGTAACTCACGATATAGCAGTACTTAGACAAATAGCGGATAAGATTGGAATCATGTATGCTGGTAAGTTGGTAGAGTTAAGCTCTACTGATAACATACTCTATAATCCTAAGCATCCTTATACTGTTGGGTTGATAAACGCCATAGTTACACCTGAACCCGAAGTTAAAAGAAGGAAAATTATGTCCATACCAGGGCAACCTCCAAATCTGTTGAATCCTCCAAGTGGATGCCGTTTTCATACTCGTTGTAAGTTTGCTATGGATATATGCCTGCATAAAGAACCTCCTTTATTAGAAGTTGAAGGTGATACGTTAGTTGCCTGTCACTTGTTTTCTTCGAGCAAAGGGGGGTGAGCTGGTTGCTTCTTAGTGTAGATAACCTAACTAAAATTTTTACAGTAGGGTTACTTAGAAAGAAGGAAATAGTAGCAGTGAGAGATGTATCCTTTCAAGTGGATTCTGGCAAGTTTGTATCGCTGGTAGGTGAAAGTGGTTCGGGTAAGACGACTACGGCAAAGATGATCTTGAAACTAATTCAACCTACTTCAGGTAAAATATTCTTTGAAGGTAAAGATGTCACCATGCTTAATAAATATCAAGACCTGAAAGAATACTGGAGCAAGGTGCATGGCATATTTCAAGACCCCTATGCTTCCTTCAATCCACTTCAAAAGGTAGACAGAGTTCTCTATCAGGTTTTTGGACTCATAAAAGACCAAAATGTTGACAGAGATAAAACTGTCCGTGAGGCACTAAAAGAAGTTGGTCTAAATCCGGAAGAAGTACTAGGTAAATATCCGCATGAACTTAGCGGTGGGCAAAGACAAAGGATTATGGTGGCAAGATGTTACTTGATTAAACCTAAGCTCATAGTGGCTGATGAGCCTGTCTCTATGATAGACGCTTCTACTAGAGAAGGAGTAATTCAGCTCCTTTCTAACTTAAGAGACGAGTACAAAACCTCAGTAATATTCATAACACATGACTTAGGACTAGCTTACTATGTAAGTGATGAAATGCTTATAATGTATAAGGGGCAAGTAGTTGAGAGAGGCTCACCTGACGAAGTAATGGATCACCCATCTTCTGAATACACTAAAAGGCTTAAAGCTGATATTCCACTTCTTTACAGAAAATGGGAGGGCTTTTAATAGAGATGAGGCTCTTGAGCGTAAAACTTTTAACTTATTGCTTTTATTATAAGAAGAGGTGGTATTGATTGAATCCGCTTGTTCGATACCTTTCTAGGCGTTTCTTATTTTTCTTGATAACTTTCTTTACTTTCTTACTTATAATATTTGCTTTACCTAGAGCAATACCTGGGAATCCACTTGCTCAAATTCTTTACAGCATGTTTCAACAAGCTCAAACTAATCCTGAGCTTATTCAGGCTGTTTACAAGCAACTTATGGAAGAATTTGGTATAGGGAAACCCTTGCATGTACAACTATTAGAGTTTCTTGTTAGGTTGTCGCATGGTGACTTAGGAACATCAATCGCATTCTATCCACGAAAAGTAACTGAACTTGTATTCCTTTACTTACCTTTTACCTTAGGACTTCTAATACCTGCAACTCTCGTTTCCTGGATCATAGGCAACCTTCTAGGTGCTCTGGCAGCTTACAAAAGAAAATCTATTATAGATAACACTTTGCTTCCCATCTTTCTAATGCTCTCTCAAACCCCGTACTATTGGCTTGCGATGATTTTAGTGTATGTTTTTGCAGTAACATTTGGGCTTTTTCCAGTTGGTGGAGCATATAGCGAAACACTTGTACCCTCTTTCACTACAACTTTTATAATGGACTTTCTATATCACTATCAACTTCCATTCTTCTCAATAGTTCTTGCTGCGATGGGTGGTTGGGCCATTGGTATGCGTTCCATGGTGATATATGAATTAAATGCGGATTACGTAAGTTATGCCGAATCACTCGGCTTATCAGATAGTAAGATTTTAAGATATGTTTTTAAAAATTCTATGCTCCCTCAGATAACAGGGTTAGCTCTCAATCTTGGAACGATTGCTGGTGGTTCTCTTATAACGGAACTCGTCTTTAACTATCCTGGTACTGGCTATCTTCTGTTTAGAGCTTTAAGTACTCTTGACTATCCTCTGATACAGGGAACGTTCATAATTCTTATATCTACGTTGTTACTTGCCAATTTTATAGTTGATTTAATCTACTCGTACATTGATCCTAGAATAAGAACAGGTTACGCCAGCAGCTAAAACCTCTCTTTATTCGCATCTTTTCAGACTGTTTGAAAGCCTTATTTTATTTTTGAAATTATATAACTTTTAATACTTTCATGTAAAAATTTTAGTTAAGTTTAAATACTTACAAAAGAAATAAGTTAGTAGGTGAAAATAAGATGAAACAATCGTGTTTAAGTAAGAGGCTGTACATAGTCGTCGTTTTACTACTGCTCCTTTCAACTTTAAGTCTTACTTCTCTAAAGACAGTAAATGCTCAAGAGACATACCCGAGAGACCAAACTATCTTTCTCTCAGATCCTTGGAACATCCCTGGTTGGAATCCGCTACTATCGTCCGTCAACGCTATGACTGGTATCATGTACCCGAGTTTATACTTGTATACTCCATACACAGATGAGTGGATACCTTACGCTGCTTCCAGTTACAAATGGGTCGATAAGTATACTTTAGAAGTTAAGATTAGAGACGAAGCTAAGTGGTGGGATGGACAACCTGTAACTGCTGATGACGTGGTATATACTTGGAAACTAGGAACAAGAATGGTTGTTCCCTTCATAACTCCTTATTGGGATTATTTGGAAGACGTCGTAGCTGTTGACTCAAAGACAGTGCAGTTTAGAACAAGCGAAGCAAAACTGAACTACTTTCAAATGTTGGGTGTTCTTCCCCAGATAATTTTACCAAAACATAGGTGGGAAGCACTAGAAGCTAAATACGGCATAAAACTAACCACTGACTTCAAAGATGATAATGCATCAGAAATTATTGGAGCAGGTCCTTATAAAGCTTATAAGGTTACAGAATCAAGCTTTTCGTACATTAGAGTAGACGATTGGTGGGGAAAAGACATATTTGGAGTTCCAACACCAAAGTATATAGTTTACATAATTCCAAAGGATAACACAGCAGCAGCTCTAGCTTTTGAACAAGGACAGCGTGACGAAATGACACACTTTATTCCAAAAATATGGGAAATGTGGGAAGTTAAGAAGTTGCCAGTAAGAACCTATTACGCGCACCCACCATATTTCGTTGGTGGAGGTATCGACTTCCTTTGGATGAACTACAAGACGAAGGGCTTAGATAATCCAGCAGTAAGAAGAGCTATTGCTTATGCTTTGAACGTAAGTGAGATGATAGAAAAAGCATACTACAACTATGGTCTAATGGCCAAACCAGTCCCAATAATTCATACTAGTGCAGCTGCTAAGTATATCAACCAGACCTTGTTAAATGAGTATGGATGGTCATTTAATATAGAAAAAGCCAAGAAGATACTAGACGACGCCGGTATAAAGCCAGGAGCTGATGGCATAAGAGTATTACCCGATGGCACTAGGCTTTCCTTCACGATAGAAGTTCCATATGGATGGTCAGATTGGATGATGATGTGCGATATGATAGCTTCGTATCTTAAAGAAATAGGAATAGAAGTCAAGACAAACTTCCCTGACTTCAGTGTTTGGTGGCAACACTTAACAGACAAGAAGTGGGATCTAGTGATAGGATGGGCTGATGCTTCGCCTGGTTTTGCTCATCCATGGAATGCATTTAGATCAACGATGGATCCAAGAATAAGTCATCCCTCTGGTAATTGGGAAAACTACAACAATCCAGAAGTTGCTAGTCTAATCGATCAACTTCCTAGGGAAACTGATCCTGCAAAGGTACAGGCAATTTACAGCAAACTTCAGGAGATATGGTTAAAAGACATACCTGGGGTACCTCTATTCTATGGTGCAACATGGTATGAGTATTCTGAAGTTCAGTGGGTCGGTTGGCCAAACGAGGAGAACGGGTTCTGGTTCGCTAACTTTTGGAGTTGGCCTAGCAACATGCCAGTCCTCTTTAGATTAGCTCCAAAAGGTCAAACACCAAAAGAAGTTCCTTGGGTTAGTAGTACAAAATTCTCAACCAGTAAAATATTTGGAGATTTGGCAGCTGCTCCAGCTCATGGTTTTCAAGTAGTAACGACTACAGTTACAGTTACGAACACAGTCGTTAAAGAGGTTACTGTTACTACCACACAAGTTGTTCCCACACTTGATGTAGCTAGCGCAGGAGGTATTGGAGTCGTAGCCCTCATCATAGGTGCTGGAATTGGGTGGTTGGTCGCCTCGAGAAAGAAGTAATAAGAAATTCACTGGAGCATTGTATTTTTTTTATTTTTTTACTTGATTAACCGAAATATTAATCTTTTTATTTTATTAACTAGCTGGGGGAAATCAACTTGTATGAAAGAGTTTTGTTAACGATTCTTGTATGGGGCCTTATTTTAGAAGTCTTGACTTTGGTATACCTTAGTACGATGACATGGAGGTTTGAATTTTTATACACCTTTTTTCTCCTAATTATAACTCTAATAGCTTTAGTGCTTTTAGTAAGACACACAAAGAACGAACTTAAACGAACATCGTCTTCCAAAGATCAAGGTAGCTAAGCAGGTAGTTTAAGAGATATGAGGAAGTCAATGAGACCTTTAGGTTTAACTGGAAACCACAATACAAACCAACAAACTTGCAAGAAGACAATAGGTATCCTAAAAAGTTTGGAATACTTATATTGATTTAAGTAGCTGGATAGCCCTATATATAACCCTGGCAATGTTAAAAAGAAGTAAAAAGGATAAACCCATCTCGACAACATGTATGCCATGAAAACATAAGGCAAAAAACTAGAAAAAATCCAAGTGAGAGCGAAAAGATAGGTTTTGGAGAATCTTTTCCTCTTTATGAATTCTCTAGTAATATAAAGTAAGCTAAATGGTACAATTATCCATATACTCCACCAAACTGGTGTATAAATCTCATAGTATGCAATTGGACTATACTCTTTCAGAACATCATCTAATTCTTTTACCTTCATGACATAGAGTGGTATGGGTGTAAAGGGATCGAGTGGATTTATCCATTGTAGTGGAAGAATTACATTTTTTGGCTCTTGGTACTTCAAACTACTATGATAAGTGATCATATAGCTGATGTGTACCAGCGGATTTTTTGCAAAGATAGAATACCATGCATCATAAATCCATAATCCAAGTAAGAATACAACAAAAGCCATTACAATGCTCCTCAGGCAAGACCTTGTTAGTTCCTTAAGCGATCCTTTCGAATCTTTTTTATATAAGTACAAAAACATTATAGTACCAAAATACACAAACACAGAGTCAAGTTTACTCAAAGAGGCTAGGCCAAGAAAAATACCACTAAGGTCATACTTCTCTTTCAAAATCAGTATAACTGCAATAAGAGTAAACAACATTGCTGGAGCATCAAGAATTGCAATTTGACCTATGTTGAAAGCCATTATATCAAAAGCAAACAATGTTGCTGATAGAAGAGAAATATCCTTTCTGCCGGAAAGATGTAGGGTAAGTGCATAAATTAATACGATGGAAACTGAGCTTGCAAAAATGGTAGAAATCCGCCAACCTGCTGGATTATCTCCTAGTAGTATTATTCCTAATGCGATTAACATCTTTGCTAGAGGCGGATGTTCGTTGTTTGTTGCTTTGCCGTACAGCATATCTTTAGCTGCATTTACATAATACTCCTCATCAAAGACGAAGCTTCTTGGATATTCAAGAATATCTAACCTTAAACCTAAAATAAGAATAATAAGAATTAACAATGTTAGTTCAGGAATTTCCTTTTTACTCACTCTAAAACTTAGTATTTTCTTGAAGGCCTCGCAAATTCTATATTTTAGTTTTCTAAAAAGTTGTTGTGTCTCCTTATACAGTACGGGCAAAGAAATCACATTTACTTTTTTTATGCTTGTTAGTAACACCAACACAGTTAGAACTACAGAGCTTGTCTCATTAAACAAGCTTAGAAATGAAGGTTTTGTTTGAAAAATTGTTATTGTTCCAATAGTATATAAGTAGTAATTAAAGTACCAGTGCATAAGTATAGAAGCATAGAGGCCATAAAGAGCATAAGATACTGCCATAAAGAGTCCTTGAAAGAAAGCTATAGTAAGCTTACCAATATTCCAAGCATTTGGGGCTAAGCAATGTGAAAGGGCAAATATTCCTGAAGAAAGAATAATGATTATCCATTCATCGAACCCAATTTTTCTTTGAAATTTTAACGCATTATCTTTTTCCAAATTTCCCTTTGCTTGCCTTGGACTAAAGAAGGAAAGTAAGGCTGTACCAAGTTTTCTATAAGTAGAAGAAGACTTAGCTTCCCTGTTTAAGTAGAAAGCATAAAAAACACCAAGTGGCAGAGCTCTGTAAACAAATTCTTCAACTATAGGAGACCATGCCAGCTCAAGGTAAGCTGATAAAGGATCCGAGCTTAAAAGAGGAACTCCTATTGGTATCTGAAAATACTCTTGAATCATCTCGACAATTCTTAGTAGCACATAAGCTAAGCTTGAAATGATTGGCATGAGTAGCAAGAAGTTTTCAGGTAAGATTTGGTTTGTTTTATGAAGAAAATTATAAAGAGATCTTCTGAAGTTTTCTTCTAACTTCCAAGCTAAGATAAAACACAAAACGTAAATAGCTTCAGCTAATGTGAATAAAACATACTTTAAGTTCTGAATTTCTAGAAAAGTTGAACTGTTAGAGATCGCTTCCATTATAAAAAGTATCATACCTACTGGAATTGAAAGTAGATAAAGGAAAAGTAATATGAAGCTAATGATCACCATAGATGATTTTATCAATAACACAATTCGCTTTAAGTGTTCACTCATTTTTATGTTACTTCCCGGCTGAAGTCTATTATTTGGTACAATAGTAAAATTTAAAAATATTTTGCTCTTGTAAGTGTGTAACTAACTTCAAGAAAAGTTTGTTTTTATCCTAAAGCTTAAGCAGAAAAACAAGCGCAAACACTAAAATTTCTTTGTTTCTTTAACCAAAGTATATAAATGCCTTAAGTAGTTCAACATTTCATGTAACCCAAGTTTGCTTTTCCCCATGGTTCTACGCTGAAAACTGTAAGGAACTTCGCAGACTTTTATATTTCTACTTTTTACAAGTATTTCAAGCAAAATCTTATAACCGATGGGGTTCAACTTTATCTTATAAGTTACATCTTTATTTAAAGCGAAGTACCCAGACAATGGATCGGTAATATAACGTAATCTTGGAAATAAAATATATACAAGAACAGTAGCTCCTCTTGAGACTAATCTTCTCCACAAGCTAAGTCCATAAATTCTTCCACCTTTTATATACCTTGAAGCAATAACTACATCGTATCCTTCTCTCAGTTTTTTAAGCATGTAGGGCAGGACCTCTGGAGGGTGTTGAAGATCGGCATCCATAACAACTACTATTTTTGCTTTTGCTGCGCTTAGCCCCTCTACTATAGCTGAGCCTAAGCCAAATTTCCCGTGTCTTCTTATTACTTTTATGTTCCTAAATTTTTTCCCGAACTCTTCTGCAATCTCAGCTGTTCCATCGGGACTGTTATCATCAATAACGACGATTTCAAAGTTTATATTTTTTAGTACTTCTTCCAATTTCAATATAAGCTTAGGTAGTGTTTCAGCCTCCATGTATGTTGGCAATAAAACTGATAGTTGAATATTGTGTGAAGTAAAATCATTAAATAGCTTAGATTTATTGACTATTTGTTGCCCAACTTCCTCATTTTTATCCGCTACATTTTCCAAGAAGGGTATAGTAAGTACAAACATAAATGTCCTTAATTAATGTTTACTCTTCTATTTCAGAGGTTGCTGATTTAAGATCACAGCTTACCGTCTTCCTGAAAGAAACCTTAGGGTTTGAATTCATGTGCAGGTGTCTAAGCTTTGTTGAAGAGAAGTGCAGTTAGCACTTCTTTAGTAACAGCCAGGTATCAAAGAAATCTTTATATACTAGTTATGGGTATCATTGATACTAGGCGAATTTAAATGGAAAAAGCGAAAGAAATCAAAGGCTTAAGCAGTAAGGAAGCCGAAGAGCTTCTGAATAAGTACGGCCGAAATGTAATGGCAATAAAAAAACATTCAAGGACAAAAATATTACTTTCTAAATTCTGGGGTTTGGTTCCATGGATGATTGAGCTTGCTCTTATTATAGATTTGGTTTTAGGACGATGGATCGAGGCAATTATAATTTTTGCTTGGTTAGTTTTTTCTGCTTTCCTAGGATTTTACCAAGAAGATCGTGCTCAACGAGCGTTGATGTTGCTTAGGCAACGTTTAGTCGTGAATGCTCGTGTAAATCGCGATAATGAATGGAAGACAATTCCTGCGTCTGAGATTGTTCCTGGCGATGTTTGTTATCTTCGCACTGGAGACGTCATTCCAGCCGACATCCTCATTTTTGATGGCCAAATTCAAGTAGATCAATCACAGTTGACAGGTGAGTCGCTTCCTGTTGAACTAGGTCCCCAAAACATAGCCTATGCTGGGTCTTTAGTCACTCGTGGAGAAGCAATAGGAAAGGTCTTAGCAACTGGAGTCAGAACTCATTTTGGAAAAACAGCTGAATTAGTTGGATTGGCTAAGGCTCCTGCTCGTCTTGAGATTCTTATAACAAGTATTGCTAAGTATCTTACTCTATTTGATGTTGCTCTTGTTGCCGCTGTTTTTGTAACTACAGTATTTCAAGGGCTGTCTTTTATTGCAGTGTTGCCTTTCATCTTTCTACTTTTAGTAGCCTCTGTTCCCGTTGCTGCGCCTGTAATGTTTACTATGTCGGCTACCCTTGGCTCCCAGATGTTGACGAAAAATGGAGTTTTAGTTACTCGCCTTTCAGCAGTAGAGGATATGGCAACGATGGATGTACTTTGTCTTGATAAAACTGGTACTCTTACTGAAAATCGGTTAGCTGTTGAAAAAGTAGTGGCATTCGCGCCAGCAACTGAAGAAGAAGTGCTCTCCCTAGCGGCTCAGGCTTCAAGCGAAGCAGCACAAAATCCAATTGATGCTGCTATTGTTAATGAAGCACGTAAGAGAAATCTTATCAACAGTCAGTTATCTCGTTTGAAGTATTTTCCATTTGACCCAAATAAAAAATATTCAGAATGTTTAGTTAGTTACAACGGTCTTGAGAAAAGGATTATCTTAGGTGAACCATTTACAATCGCCAAACTTACAAATTCTTCTTCGAGCATTATTGACGAAGTTGAAAAGCTAGCTTCAGAAGGAAATCGTGTTTTAGCTCTTGCAAGTAGTGAAAACGAAGATCAATCCAGTCTTAAAATTATTGGATTGATTGCTTTGAGTGACCCAATAAGGCCAGATTCCAAAGAGTTAATTTCTAAGTTGCATCAAAATGGAATAAGAGTTCTAATTTTAACTGGAGACAATGAAGCAACTGCTAAATCAGTAGCTGCAAAACTAGGGCTTGTTGGAAAAGTTGCTCCAAGAGGATTATTGAAGAGTAAAACTGATGCAAAGGAGATCGAAAAATATGAAATTTTTGCTGAAGTTTTTCCAGAAGATAAATTTTTCTTAGTGAAAGAACTTCAAAGAAATGGCCATATAGTTGGTGTAACTGGTGATGGAGTAAACGATGCCCCTGCTTTAAAGCAAGCTGATGTAGGTATAGCTGTTGCAAACGCAACTGATGCAGCGAAAGCTGCTGCTGGTATTGTCTTAACAGAACCAGGTTTTCGAGGAATTGTTGTAGCGATCGATATCAGTAGGAGAATTTATCAAAGAATGCAAAATTGGACATTAGCAATGATAACAAGAAAACTCAGTATACCACTGTTTCTCTCTGTAGGTGTTCTTTTCTTCAGAACTTTTGTTATAAGTCCTCTTCTAATGGTTCTGTTTATGTTCACAGGTGACGTAGCGACTTTTGCTCTCTCAACGGATAAAGTTGTCCCTTCTCCAAAACCCAATCGTTGGAATGTTCAGTCTCTAGTAAAAACTGGTTTAATCTTTGCTTCACTTCTTTTCTTATTCAGCATTGGCATATTCTGGAGCGCGAAAAATGTATTTCGATTAAGCGAGCTGGAAACTCAAACTTTAATTTTTGTCTGGTTAGTGTTCAGCACAGGCCAAGCTGCTCTTTATACAACACGTACTCGTAAGTTTTTCTGGGAAAAGCCTTATCCTAGCAAATGGCTTATTCTTGCTACAATCGCCGATATTTCCCTTACCATAATTTTAGCTATTCAAGGTTGGCTCATGGCTAGAATAGAGTTTTCCATGATTTTACTAGCATTGCTTTTAAGTTTTATATATCTAACAATTTCTGATTTAATCAAAGTTCGACTTCTACCATTTGAAGATACCACATAAGCCTTGGGCCTTGGTTGGCAGAACAGAGAAATCATTTGAAAGTTCTATGAAACTGCAAATGTGAATAAATTTATGGTCTTTATTCTTTTTTATTTTAAAATTCTCGCTCTTTTGGTTACTTTGCATGACGCTACTAAACGGTAGCCTGCTAACTTCAATCAAAAGTAAAGCTGCCGGCATCGCATTGAATTTTTATTAACATCTGATTAAAGATTAAAGCTATGAATAGTTCAGAGGATTCTAAAGTAGCTTTTTCTCAATTTGTTTACAGAGCAAACAAAACCAAAGAAATCTCTTTTCCAATTGGAGGAATAGGAACTGGTTGTATAGGACTAGCTGGAAACGGTAGGCTAATAGACTGGGAGATCTTCAATAGGCCTAATAAGGGAGGCTTAAATGGTATTTCACACTTTGCTGTGAAGGCCGAAGCTAATGGAAAAGTACTGGATGCACGTGTTCTAAATGGTGATCTACTACCTCCGTATACGGGTGAGTTTAATAAACCAGCGTTTCAGTCATTTGGTTTTGGTCCGCCAAGAGGCTACATGGCTGGTCTACCTCACTTCAGAAATTTCGAGTTTGAAGGCACTTATCCAATTGCAAAAATAAGGTTTATGGAAAAGAAGTTTCCAGGAAAAATTCAAATGATAGCCTTCAATCCCTTCGTTCCACTTAACGATCTAGACTCAAGTATACCTGCTGCTTTCTTTGAGATAGAAATTGAGAATACGAGTAAGCAAGAAATCACGTATACTGTATGTCTTGTCGTCCAGAATCCGTTGCCAGCTGGAACAACGATTAACTCTTATGGAGAAAATGACGGAGTTCACTTCATAAAAATGTCATCAACAAGTCTTCGGAAAAATGAGCCAGATTTTGGAGATTTAACAATGGCAACGGACGCCGTAGATGTTAGCTATCAGGAGTATGGGTTCAGAGGCTCGTGGTTTGATGAACTATACATCTATTGGAAGGATTTCACACTACCTGGAAAGTTCAGGAACCGCAAATACTCTCAACCCCAGGAAGGAGTGAGAGACTACGCTGTACTTGCAACACATATAAATGTTAAACCTGGTGAAGCTGGAAAGGCAAGATTTATTATAGCATGGAACTTCCCAAACTGCTATAATTATTGGAATCTTGAAAAAACCGAAAAACCAACTGTGTGGAGAAACTACTACGCCACGTTTTTTAAAGACTCTGTTGAGACAGCCTTTTACTGTCTAAAGAATTGGAATAGACTTTGGGAGGAGACTGTTGCCTTTAGGGATAGTTTATTTGATTCAACGTTACCTTCTTTCGTTATAGATGCGATTTCAGCTAACATTTCAATTCTCAAGTCGCCCACAGTCCTACGTCTAGAAGACGGTTCACTTTATGGGTTTGAGGGTTGCCATCCAAACTCAGGTTGTTGCGAGGGAAGTTGTATGCATGTATGGAACTATGCGTACGCTCCCTTGTTCCTGTTTCCAAAGCTTGATCGATCGATGTGGGATATGCACTACAAATACGATCAGCGCGAAGACGGGCGAATAAGCTTTCGCCTACAGCTACCTCCTGGTAGAGGTCAATGGGCTTTTCCACACGCAGCAGCAGACGGCCAGTTTGGTAGCGTGATTAGAGCTTACGCTTATTGGAAGTTTACTGGAGACGATAAATGGCTAAAATCAAATTGGCAATCAATAAAGAAGTCTATTGAGTATGCATGGGCTGAGACCAATGAAGATAAGTGGGACTTTGATAAAGACGGCGTATTAGAAGGCCGGCAGCATAATACGCTCGACATGGAGCTCTTCGGGCCAAACTCTTGGTTAACAGGCCTATACCTTGCGGCTTTAAAAGCTGGAGCTGAGATGGCTAGATATTTAGGCGAATCTCAAAAAGCTGAGGAGTACATTCTTTTGTTTGAGCGCGGTAAGCAATGGGTTGAGAACCACCTATTTAATGGAGAATACTTCCATCAGCTTATTGATTTGAAGAATAAGTCAATCTTAGAGGAATATTCTTCCACAGATCCGTATGTTGTAAGAGTTTACTGGGACGAAGAGCATGAAGAGATAAAATACCAAATAGGCGAGGGTTGCATCATTGACCAAGTACTAGCGCAGTGGCATGCTAACGTATGTGGCTTAGGCGAAATATTAAACCCAAAAATGGTTAAGAGCGCGTTGAAGGCAATTTACAAGTATAATTTTAAGAGAAGCATGCGTGATTTCTTTAACCCCTGTAGAGTATTTAGTTTAAACGATGAGGCTGGAACAATAATCTGTAGCTGGCCTGAGAAAAAGCAGAAACCAATCATACCAATTCCATATGCTGAAGAGACTATGAGCGGCTTCGAATATGCTGTTGGATCTCACATGATCCAAGAGGGATTAGTGGATGAAGGGCTAGAGATAGTAAAGGCCATTAGAGAGCGATACGACGGTGAGAAGAGGAATCCATGGAATGAAATTGAGTGCGGAAGCAACTATTCTCGATCTATGGCGTCATACGTACTACTCTTAGCATTAAGCGGTTTTAAGTTCGATATGACAAAGGGTGAAATAGGGTTTAACCCATTAGGGGTAGTCGATGGTAAATTTAGTTGCTTTTGGTCGACTGGGACAGGTTGGGGGAAATTTGACATGCAGCTTGACAAAGTTGCAATAGCAGTCTACTACGGTATATTAAAAATTAAGACGCTTGACCTTCCTTTCCTGATTAATAGGAAAATAAAGAAGATAACTGTTGAGAATAAAACTATTGAGCGTGAAAGTTTTAAAGGTAAGATTAACTTTAACAATACTATAACCATAGAGAAAGGACAAACCCTCAGTATCTTGTTGGCTTAATCTAGGAACGAGTAGCGAGTAAATCTGTTTCTTATTTCTTTCTTCTTTAAATCTATTTTATATTTATATTAAAAATAGGATATAACATCATATTACTTTGTAGACCTGTAAACTCTAAAGTTTGATTTACTTCTCCATTCTTCCCCAACTTTTGGAATCCATTTGTCAGCTGTTATGTAAAGAGATATCCGTCCGGTCTTTGCATTTACTACATACGCACCATATCCAGGAGTGTAGGCGAGCCACATTATACCAATCATATCTGGATTTGGAAAAGCAACCTTGTAAGGAGGTTCTTCCTGCATGTCGACAAGAACGTAAGGTCTAGGTACCTCACAAAGAACTATCTTTATAGGTTCTGGGAGATAAGCTCGAGCATCTTTCTCGAACTGTTCTTTGGACAAAGCCAGTTTCTCTTGCATTTGGTCGTAATTCAATGGTTTAAGTTCAATGAACCTACCTCCTCCAGTTTGATAGAACCTCGGGAGGAGAAGCATAGACTCCACATACTTTTTGAGACTTTCTGAAAACTTAGCTACAGCATCCAGATACCTCTTCCCAAGTTCCATCGTTCTTCTGCAATCTGAGCTACAGGGTGCATGGGCAACTGCCCAAAACTCAATTGGAATAGATTGATCTCTTCCCTTTTCTAAAAACTCTTCATAGGCCATAGCTCTTGAAGCAGGTCCTTTCCTTACGTGTAACTCTACGCAACACTCAGGATAGCCATAAATTGCTCCCTCCAGCATAGTTAAAGCCTTCATAAGTTCATCGTAGGTTTTCTTACTACTCGAAATAGCAGGATTTCCTTGAATGGTAGCAAAAGAGGAGCGAAACTCTTCTATTTTCCTCTTCAACATAGCAACTTCTTTATCGTAACAGACAGTCATCCAAGTTTGGTACGAGTCTTGTGGTCTTTCTTCAAAATGGATCAGGTTGTTCTTATCACAAAATTTCTCAAACCAATCTCTAACTTCTAAGGGTACGACAAGGCTTGCAGCAGGCTTCTCTTTCATCAACACTGCCACTAAGGAAACAATATCTCTAGCGTGGAGTTTTGTGATAAGTTCTAGGTCCTGCATTTGACCCTATATTCTCTTGGCTGTAGTTAGATTTTAAGCGTTTCGCTGTTGAAGCTAAAAGTTATTAGTCTTGAAGAAGTGTTGTTGATATTTGTTTACTTAGTATACTTCAAAAGAATGTCTCATGTTCAATAAGCTCTATCAAGAAAACTCTTAATTGGATAAAACTGAGAGTAAGGTAATCTTCACAATGGAGCTTTGAAAATACGAAACTAGCTGATCTCTAGCTAAAAGAGACTGAACTGAAGTAAAGGCATGTCTTAAAACTATTTTTGCATTACTTTCTTAGCAACTCTATAGCCCTCTCTCTTTCTCAGCTGAAACAGGGTTTTTGTATCTATCGTAAAGCTCCTGCCAAAATTTGTGAATTCCTTCTAACACTTAAAGTAGTATGGGACTGTTCTATGTTTTACTTAATAAGACGGGGATTTTTTAAATAGTAGACCAAAATATTTTTTCCAAAAGAAGACTTATCATGAAAGTTTTTATAGGAAATCAACGATGAAAATAATATGAGCCTAAAAAGCAAAAACTCGTCTCCAGGTGGAAATGTTGAAGCTTGGCTAAATGCGAACTTCTTAGGTAATGCTCTTCCACCTTTTTCTTTTGTTTACGATGGCAAGCATTCAAGCGATTTTATAAGGAATTGGAGGTTTTCAAAAGAAAAAATTAATGAAGATGAAAGTAAAGTAAAATGGATTTTTGCTTTTTCTGCTCCGGACAATAGTTTGGTTGTCCGTTGCGAAGCTGTAGCATTCAAGGATTTTCCTGCAGTTGAATGGGTGCTAAAGTTCAAGAACGAGAGCAAAACTGATACGCCAATAATTGCTAACGTAAAGGCTCTTGATTGTGTGTTCAAAGGAGAAGGGAATTTTATCCTTCACAGGGCAAAGGGAAGCAACGCTCAAAGAGACGATTTTGCTCCCGTAGAAGAATCGTTAGACTCAAACACACAACTTAGAATCACTCCCTTAGGTGGCCGTTCCTCTAACACAGCCTCTCTTCCCTTCTTCAATCTTGAGAACAAAGGAAAGGAAGGTGTAATAGTAGGAGTAGGCTGGTCGGGACAATGGGTGGCAGAATTTGCAAAGGATAAAAAAGGAGTAAAAGTGTCAGTAGGAATGGAGCTTGTCAATCTAAAGCTTTACCCTGATGAAGAAATAAGAACGCCACGCATACTGCTTCTTTTCTGGCAGGGAGATGATTATATAGGTTCGCAAAATCTTTTCCGCAAGTTTCTTGTAGTGCATCACATTCCAAAGGTTAACGGCATACCTGTTACATTACCTTTCTCTTGTAGCTCGTCCGGACCTCCAGATGAAGCCAACAATGCAAGTGTAGAAAATCAACTTGAATTTGTTGCTCCTTTCGTTAAATATTATGGCGTTGAATATCTTTGGATAGATGCAGGTTGGTTCGTAGGTGGGTGGCCAAATGGAGTCGGCAACTGGTTCCCTCGAGAAAATGGTTTTCCCAACGGATTTCATCCTCTCGTTCAAGAGATAAAGAAGATGGGAATGAAGGGACTAATTTTATGGTTTGAGCCAGAAAGGGTTTTTCGGGGAACTTGGATCGATAGAGAGCACCCTGATTGGGTTCTTCGTCTTCCTGGTAATCCCAATGGTCTTTTGAATCTTGGAAACGAGGAAGCTCTTACATGGTTAACGGACTACCTTTCTGAGATGATAAAAAGGGAGGGGATAAGCGTTTATCGGCAAGACTTTAACATGGATCCTCTTCCATACTGGCGTTCGGCCGATTCTCCGGATAGACAAGGAATAACGGAAATTCGCTATGTAGAGGGCTTATATAGGCTTTGGGATGAGCTGTTGAGGCGTAATCCTGGGTTAATCGTAGACAACTGTGCTTCTGGAGGAAGAAGAATAGATCTTGAAACCCTCTCCAGAAGTGTTATGCTTTGGAGAACGGATTATCAATACTACGAACCAAACGGACAACAGTGCCACACGTATGGAATAAGTTTTTATCTCCCAACAACTGCAACAAGCTGTGGATATCCTAACGCCGTCATCAGCAGTTTCAAAATAGATAGACTTAAGTAGATTGTTCAAAAACATTTGTGCTTATAAGTAGAACTAAAACAATAAAGTTGAAGAATTGCAGCAAATTAGAGCCTACAACGTAAAGCATAACTACAACGTCAGCAGCTTTCTTGAAGATTACAGACGCTTACTTCAAAGGGCAGTAGATGAAGTATGGAAGAACATAGTTTGGATTAATAAAACAAA
>Ga0080004_1140896_pt1 | contig 20218 bp, 16 predicted proteins | sample WasSprMetagenome_FD_69207 | JGI IMG/M metagenome (GOLD analysis project Ga0080004, IMG submission 69207) | Sulfidic aquatic microbial communities from Washburn Spring, Yellowstone National Park, USA - WS (SPADES assembly) (version 2) | ecosystem: Environmental > Aquatic > Thermal springs > Hot...
AGCATCGTATCAACATACTCCAGTTGACACTGCTAAACTTCTTCATTCTCTCTCTCGACTCTTGGGATATCCTAACACATATAACGCTAGACGTATTGAATCCCTTGTAAAACAATGATGTAGAGCAAGTATATAGATATACCTCACATATGGCAAACAATATTAAGTAGAGAACACAATGTAGAAACCCCTGTAGAGAACATGCCTATAGTCCACGTATACATGTGAAGTGGAGTATCAAGAGAGGCTAAGGAGAAGATAATCAAGGGCATAACAAGGATCTTCGAGGAGCTTGGAATAACCGGACAAGCAGTGGAAGTAGTAATACGTGAAGTACCTAGGGAAACTGGGGAGTAGGGGGTGGACAAGCAAGCGAGAAATTCAAGGAGATAAAGCCACCGTAATTAGAGCTGGATTATGAGAGTATTTATTGTACCTCCAAACGATTTATTGAGGCATCCATTACCCAACCGTGTGTACCATATTGCTAAAAGACTTGCTGATAAATACGAGATATACTTGTTATCATACACGGGGCATCCACTTGCTAAAGAGAAAAAGCGGGAGTTAAAGGCTATTGAAGTACCTGTGAATAATGCGATTAGGGTGGGAAACCTCGGCCTTTACTATATCATAAATACACCGCAGATCCATGAGGCAATAAAATCTGTGATTGATAAGTATGGGATAGACATTGTACTACATGGGAATATCTTACCCAGTTTCATAGCGAGTAGATTATCCAAGAAGTACAGAATACCGAGCGTATACGACTTCTTAGACTACTATCCTCAATCAGCATCTGCGTACTACTCGCGTGGAAAATGGATTGTAGAGGAATATGTGTGGATGACCATCCATAAAGTCATATTGAATAGCAATGCCGTAGTAACACCATCACACAGTTTAAGGAAAGTAGTGGAAGGCATTGCTGGCAATACCCGAGTATATGTTATCCCCAACGGTGTTGATGCAGAGTTATTCAGACCCATAGACCAGAAAATTGCGAGAAGGAGTATAGGATTAAGTAGTGAACACCATGTAGCCCTACTAGCAGGTTCTCTCGATGCTTGGCTAGACGTAGAAGGCGTTTTCAAAGCCATTAGTAAGTTGATACGTAGCGGTCTTGATTTACGATTAGTAATCGTGGGATACCAGCATTCACGTTTCTACCTATACTACATGTCAAAGTTAGCCAAACACTACGGGATATATAATCACTTATACATATACCCCTCTCAACCACACGAAAAAATGCCATTATTTATTAATTCAAGCGACTTCGTCTTGGCACCCTACAAGAAAATGATAAAGAACTATACAACACCAGTTAAATTCGCTGAATCGCTTGCCTGCGGAGTTCCAATAGTGACAACTAATATACCAGAGTTCAGGTTCTGGTACGGCCAAGGCATGTTTCAATATGATACAAGCGGGGAACTAGTGGAAGTAATCAAGGGCTTACTGAGCCGGGTAGATGAAGTAAAGAGTATGCTGAGAGAGAGAAGACTCAGATATATTGAACTCTTTGATTGGGACAACATAGCCAACAAATACTCGAAAATAATTGAGAGCCTACATAGGAAATGAACGTTATACTAGCGTATAGTTATTACAGCCGCCCTTGGGGCATGAAGAGCGGTGATGATGTACGAATACATATAATGCTTGCTAAACTTGCAAAGAGCTACAAAGTTGTTGCAGTTAATCTTAGTGCTTTTACAAGTTCTTATCATGTACATAAACAGGACGGCGTTATTTACGTTACTACACCTAGGAAGTTCTATAGGTTTATCTCGAGTTTAGTTAGATGGAGTGACCACTACGACTTGAACCCATTGATGAAATTAACGCATTACATAGACGAGTTCATTACAATGTTAAAGTTCATTAACTTGTTTAGGAGTAGCAAAGTAATAATTATCTTTGGCTCTATGACGCTCTCCTCATTTATGCTCAGAGTTCTTGGAGAAAAGAATGTCACTATTGTTTATGATCCTCTTGCAAACTATGCCCAGACCCTCCACCTAAGATCAAGAAAGAGCTTTATAGAGCTACTAAGATATGGGCTTTACCTGGCATTACATAAGCTACAGCTTAGATCATCGAATATCGTTGTATACCCCTCGTACATAGATTTGGAGAACGCGAGAAGAATGTTTAGAGTAGCGAAAGCTGTTGTTGTACCTAACCCCACACCCATATGCTACAATAGTATAGAGGAGTACCTAGAGCTCAGAGATAAACGCAAAGATTTTGACAAGCCATACTTCATATTACTAGCTGGTGGAAGAGGTAAAGGCAACGAGGAAGCTGTGAAAATGGCTATCGAGGCGTTCAATGAGCTACCAGCAGAGAGGTTCAAACTCTTAATTACGGGTCCTTGGCGAGATATGGAGAAGTATGTAAAAAACCCGAGTATAGAACTGCTGGGGATAATATCAAGGGAAAAACTTAAAGAACTACTAGCTATATCAGACTATGGGCTCTCACCAGTATTTAGTCATTCCGCTGGCACGTTTGTCAAGGTCTTAGCGTATCTATCGGCGGGGCTAAGAGTGATCGCTTCTCAATACTCAGTTATAGGGTTAGACACTGCTTACTACTCGAGAATACACGTGGTTAGAGATAAAGAAGAGTTCTCTAGGAGAGTGCGTGAAATCATAGAGTCTTATAAACCCGGTGAGAGCGAAAAACCCCAGGTGAAAGCATGTAGTGAGCTGTATAGAGACCTGGATAACCTCGTAGCGTTAGTCGTCGCTGAATCAGAGGGAAAGCACCTAGGGATTACGGGTTTTCTGTGATGGAATATTGTAGCGTCTCAAGATATGTTACTACTGCGTTATACGACTTTTTCGTAAAATGGAAATGCCCAGGTGGACTATTCCGGGAGCTAACCTCGTACTTGTTCTCTAGAGAACTCGAGTTTCTAAGGTTAAATAAGCTTGTAGTAGCACTGGGTCTACTAATGGAGAATTGCTACTCGGAAACCAATGATTTGGCCTCGCGGAGGGTTAAGAGATACCTCACATACATTAACGAAGCACGGAACATATACGAGAACCTTTTTGACAGCGGTATTGATGCAGTCGTAGTCAAGACTATTGGTAGTTTTCCAAAGGACGTCTCGGATATAGACGTTCTTATAGCTTCCAGAGAGGATCTCGAGAAACTCCCACAAGTCATGAAGAGAATAGGGTATTACCTCGCGAAGTCCGGGCTGGAGCAATACCTGTGGAGGCGTATTGTAAATGGCGTAGTAGTTGACGTAGAGATTCATACCAGTATAGCCGCTGCCGATTACGAATACTACCCCAAGAAGCTGGTTTTCGAGAGAGCAGTATTGTGGAATGGCGTGAAAGTGCCGTCTCCAATAGACTCTATATTGATCACCGCATCACATATGATTATGAAGGACTTCTATATAACTCTCTCAGATATACTAGAGCTAGAAGCTACACTTGGGAAATACATTGATGACGAAGAGGTATTACTCGATGAAGCCAAGAAGCTGGGTCTACTGATACCACTACTATCTATGCTGTATTACAGTAGCCTCGTGAATCCACGTGTCCATCATAAAATATCTACGTGGCAGAAAATAATCGCCCCTCCAATTCTGCGCAGATACTATGCTAGGCCAATGCCCTCGACAATAGCCCTATCCTACCTTTACTCAATCATAGGCAGAGTAGGGAGAGAGCCTCTGCGTGAAATACTAGGAGAAGTCATGAGCCTCCCAAGAGGTAAAGGCATCGACGCATTCGTCTATTACATTTTGGGCTTCAAGCCCGTAGTCAAGAGATTCGAAGAATAGAGGGCATGTACGCTTATCTATTCCTAGGCTCTATCTGCACCGGCAAGACAACAATTATAAGAAAGCTCGCAGGTATCCTGCGGTCTAGGGGATATGGTGTTATATCCGTAGAAGTTAATATTAATCACGGGCTAGCATATCTAGTAACGAGGTTCATAGTATCTCTCACACGGTATAAGTATATTGGGAACTACTACCTAACTTTAAGATTCAATAATCCACGTGCATTCTGCAAGTACCTGCCACTAATGATGCTTCTTGATGCATTATTTATACCATTGAAGTACACCGCTATACTACTTCGAATTGCATTGTCTCCTGAAAGAAATGAAAATATTATTGTCCTGGTAGACGAGTACTACCCAAACGCTATTATAGACTACGAGTACTTCGTGAATGGATTGTGCAGAGAGAAGAAGGGTTTAACGAGAGCAATCTACAGCTTTTTCTATAGAGTAGCAGAGTCTCACACTATAAGAATGCTCGAGAAATTAAAGTCTACACTAGTAGTCCTCATCTCTAAAAACCCACTGATCTCCATGGAACTATGGCGTAGTCGAGAGCGTACTGGAATATTTGACTACACACACTTCCTCCATAGAACAGCTGGAAGCATTGTTCTAGCGAGTAAGCTAGGAGAGTATGCTCATGTCCTACTCTATAGAGTTGATGATCCCAGGAGAAATAATGCGAAAATCCTTAAGTCGCTAATTCAGGACATATAGGTGAGATAAGAGTGCTTAAGCCTTTAATACTCTTCACAGGGCCCGATGGAGCTGGTAAAACTACAATGGCTTTAATGATAAAGAAATACCTCGAGGAGAGGGGGTATAAAGTCAAAGTAGTCCGCATGAGAGGAACACACACGCTCGCCTACATACTCATGTTGTTCCTTAGAGACATTCTAGGATTGAGGGGAACTGAGCTACACTACTATAGAGTTAGAATACCGAAGAGGCTAGCAGGGCTATGGATATACCTAGAGTTCCTCTCGCTAATACCCCTGATACTCTGGTACTACGTGCTTCTCAGGATGAGATACGTAATAGTGAGCGAAAGATCTATTCTTGACGCGCTCATATGGATAATAACCTCATTCAAGGACACACTAGACACTACCAGGCTAAGTAGGTTTAAACTTTATCTCCTGCTTATACTCAAATACTCCAAATGTACAGTCTACGTTACAGCTTCCCCCGAAGTCCTTGTAGAGAGGAAACCAAGTGAAGAATTCTTAGTGAAGAAGATGTGGATTTACTACAACGAGATCGCGAAAATCCTCAAGCTGAAATACGTTGATACGTCGTCTTCTCACTCTATTACGACACTACAAAATGTGTTGTATATACTTCGTAGGAGCAGCTGTATTAAGATTCAATCCTAGAATAGTGGCTAGGTGGCTTACCTAATGCCTCGTAGAATAGTGTTGATATCAATGCCGTTTAACATAGGCGTGGGGGGCTACAAAAGATCTTATTTCGTACTACCCCGTCTAAGTAGAGAGCTCCATAGTGAGGGGTTTGAGGTAGAGCTCTACATCCCCGCAAACGCTATTAGAACAGCGTTGAAGTATTTCATGCAGGAAACATGTGGAGGAAGGGGAGTAGACTACGCAGATTGCCTTGAAGAAGCCCTATACAGGGTATTAGAGACGCTACAAAATCTCGAGAAAGAGTCACACTATGCTCTCCACATCAATGAGAAGGCACTGGGTAAGATTCTATCCCTCAACACAAAACTTCTCACATCAAAGCAAACCAGCATTAGGGGAGAGGCTTCAATAGGCCGATACATTATCGAGAGAAATAGAGAGGCTCTAATGCCGATATTTGAAAGGATTACTTGGGATCAAGTGAGGCAATACTATATCCACACTAGTAGCGAGGAGTTAACTATATATTCGCATCATGAAACAGTTGATGCTCTATCCGTTATGGGTTTCCTCTCGAGATATGCTAAGGGGATAATTCTATTGATGCAGTTGGACGTCAAAAGCTTTATCGCAAAGAGTATTCTTCACAATATCAGGTCTAAACTACTTGGTATCCTAGCTGTTTCACTGCAACCAATCATAGAATCCCCATTCATAACAAGCATTACGAGGAATCTCAGAATACTCATCCCAGCACTAGCACTAGACCCAGTCCTCTACACTATTGATAAATCCGAGAACCAGCAAGAACGATACTCGGCTGTTTACTTCGGTAGATTAAGTAGAGAGAAGGGATTAATAGATCTTTTACGTGCTTGGGATGTAATCTTGCAGAGAGAGCCTAAAGCAAGGTTAACCTTAATTGGCATGCCTGAAAGTCGTGATATCCTCACAATTATGTACAGATATCTCACTAGGTTCAGAAACATAAAATACTTGGGATACTTACCACCTAACAAACTATATCAAGAGGTCGTAAAACACCATGTGCTTATTTATCCATCATACCGAGATTCATTCTCAATGACAGTCCTTGAAGGTCTTGCCCTAGGACTTAAGGTTGTGGCATATGATATACCCGCTATCAGATACATATATTCATGTAGTAATATGGTACATCTAGTGAGGAAGGGTAACATATCTTCTCTTGCTGAAGGTGTACTACAATGGTTTTATGTAGATGTGGAACCAAACAAGTACACAAAAGCATTAATATCGTTGTACTCTTCATGGGAAAAAGTGGCTAACACAGAGGCACAGACAATATTATCAATCTTGCAACAACCCATTGTAAAATCGAAGAAATAGTATAGTGATGAATATGAAAATTACTGTAGCTGTTGTCACATACCGTAGGCCACATTTCCTAAAGTTGTGTCTAGAATCATTGCTTAGACAGACAGTACTTCCGGATGAAGTTTTTGGTTGTTTGGAAGCTTATACTTACATTCTTCTTGGGAAAATGTGGCTCATGCGGAGTTTGAGACGTTAATGTCTGTTATATCTCATTAAATAATGCAAATAAGATGGTGAAACGTATGTTAAGCGATACAGTTAAAATTTCTAAGCTTTCGAATAATTTAATCTCCAAAAGTTACTACGATTCCGAAGAGTTATTGTTAGGTTTACTTAGCAGATTGATACAAAACGATGAAGCAGTTTCGAGGATTTACTCAAAAATAATATACAAACGAGGTTCATTCATAGCTGAAAGAGGGACTCTTCTTTATTTAAAATACGACAACTTGAAATGGGGTGTTAGGAAAAATATTTACACGGATCTAAGTTTTGGTCCCTTACTTTGTCTTGTGGGGGAGCCTTATCAGTGCTGGTATGGTTTAGGAAGTATCTAGATATGATAGAGGGCTTCATAGATGTAGGAGCTTATATTGGGGGATATAGTGTAAGGGCTTGCAATAAAGGTATTGATACTTATGCCATAGAAGCGAACCCAGAGAATGCAAGGCTTTTATTGGAGAATTTAGCCATGAACTGTGATGACTCAGCCTTTAATTTTCTTAGCATTGCAGCAGGTAGCAAAAGGGAGAGACGGCCCATGAATATAAAGGGATGTAAAGATGGTTACTTAACTTCAAGTCTCGTTGAGCACAGTCGAGAGCATGATGACAGAACTAGACGGATCGAAGTCGAGGTTTATCCTTTGGATAGCATTATTGATGCTGAAAGATTAAGACCACCTGTCCTGTTAAAAATAGATGTTGAAGGCTTTGAAATCGAAGTGATTAGAGGAGCAAAAAGACTTCTATAAAAAGTCAACTACATCATGATAGAAACTTCGAGCACCAATAGAAGAATTGTCGATAAGCCTCTATTTAATTTCAATTTTAAAGTAGCGGACAACTATAAATCCTATTTATTGTACGAAAGAATGACACCTTGACTTACAATTTTAACAAGGCTAAGATCTTCGAGATTAACATCAATTGAAACTTAGTGTAACATGAAAAAGAAAGTTCTGGTGGTTGCACCTACATATTGGCCTGAAGGTTCCGGAGGTACATTAGCCACTCACTTAATTATTAAACATCTTTCTCAAGTTGGAAGATTCGATTTAGCCGTGTTAACAGGGACTAGAAGTCCCGAGATTGTGCCTGGCGTTAGGTATATTGTTGATCCTTTTGTAAAGCTTGTGGAGAAGAAGTTTTCTATACGGAGGCTCGTCCAGGAGAGATATTGTAACCTCATAGAGAAATACGATGTGATTTATACGGTCTACGCTTACACATTTATACCCGTTGCAAAGAAGCTTGGTAAGAGGGTTATAGTTCATCTCCACGACTATAGACCGGTATCGCCATCCTCTGTTATACTTGCTAACCAGGCTGAGAATCCTACTTTATCAAAATTAGCGCTTGATAGCTTTAAAGTGAAATGGTTCGAGCGTAAAGCCTTGAAATCACTGTTCCTCAATATAGGCGAAGTATTACGCACTCCGTTAATAGCAAAGTGGGTAAGCGAAGCAGACGTCGTTATAGCCGTATCGAGACGACACGCCGAGTTACTAGCGACGGCGCTACCTCCATTGAGAAATAAACTCGTAGTAGTCTACAATCCACCGCCCCCGATACCCAGAATAAAGAGAGAACCAGGTGAAACACCGGTATTTCTGTACGTGGGAGGCGAAAGCTACCTCAAGGGCTTCTACGTACTCATAGAGACCATAGAAATGGTCTTGAAAGAGGGGATAAGAGTGAAATTTATATTCACTAACAAATATAGTGGTAAAGTACAACGCATCATATTAGGGATAAACAAAATCTATGGCAACGTCATATACCTCACTGGCAGAATACCATACACAGAGGTGTTAAACCTTTATAAGCGGGCATGGGCCCTGCTCTTTCCGTCAATATGGGAAGAACCTCTTCCATACTCAGTCGTAGAATCTATATTATTACAGACAACACCCATAGCGTCAAAGGTAGGCGGAATACCTGAGTTGCTTAGCCCATTTATCGATGACACACTATTGGTGAAGCCTGGAGACGTTAAAGCTCTTCAAGAACGGATTATCAGGCTCTCATCTCTGCAGAAAGGAGAATTACATGATCAAATCGTGTACCTTAGCGATGTTGGCGAATATCTACTAGATAAGTTGCATGAGAGCTCTAGGTCGTTAAGTCTAATCATTGCTGGGGAATGACCTGCATGAAGTTATTAGGTTAATTCCTTAGGATAGTGTTAGAGGATTAAAGGATATGGTGTTGTTAAGGTGCCCACGCTATGATAGGTAATAGGGTAGACAATAGTACTGTGTTCTCTACGAGATTCGCGTTTGGTATACTGTTGTTCTCTGTATTGGTCTGGATTTCTATACATGTAAGTCTCGACTCGATATACTCTTCTCTCAGTCTACGATACTTTATGATGGTATTGCTACTATGCATAAGCGTATTACTTATTAGACTACTGACCAAAGTTAGGAGAAGTGGTGCCTTTATATTAGCACTCTTAGTATTAGCGTTTGCCGTAAAGTATCAATTCTACGTAAACTTCTCCTATGCATATGATAGAGACAACCCAGCTCTGTTAGGAGCTGTTGAAAGGATGATTGAGTATTCGTCTATACCTCCTAATAGTGCATTGAGTGTCTATCAGCAGTTCTATTATAAACATCCAGGTCTTATTTTGACCTCGTCAATTGTTTATATAGTAACGGGTTTTGCACGAATAGAGATGCTAGTTGTCTTGTTTCTCGTGATCTTTACACTCTCATATCTCTTCATCCTCATTTACATATCAAAATACTATGATTATCTTACCGGTTTAGTGTCAATGCCACTAATACTCTTCATGAGTAGTTATGTGCAATACGCTGTCTTCTCTCGCGGCACTATTCCTTTTATCTTCATGTTCACGTCCCTCATTCTGCTCAACTATGTCTTCAAAGAGAGAAAGATAGCGCATTCTGTACCGATATTAGTTATTTTTATTTCGCTAACGATAACACATGACATTACGGCAACAATGTTAGCGAGTACAATGGCTGTAATAGGAGTAGCTTATCTCATCATGGATCTTACCGTGAGAAATGACAAATTTAGAGCGTATAATTCAGCGTTATTAAACTTAATATTAATTAGTATAAGTATAATAATAGCCTATGATATTTACGAGAGTCACCTCATATTTGAACAATACCTTCCTGAAATTCTTAATCTAGAAGAGTCACAAATAAGACCCCAAGTAATATTACGCCAGCGCACTCTTCGTGGATGGCTCTCTCTCATCTCCCGAACAACTTTCTGGTTTTTAGCGGGAATAACTGTGCTCATTCATATACTTCACCATGTATTCAAGCAAAAAACATGCCCTAGAGGAGTCTATGACTTATCGTTTGGAATAGTTAGCGGGGTGCTGATCATTGTTTCCCTTATTAGTGGTTTTCTACCACCTAGGCTGTGGTTATATGGGTACATGCTATTGATTCCGCTCGCCGTTCATGCTCTCTTATTTTCATTTAGCAGTAGCAAGAAAGCAGAGTATTTGAGAATTCTCGGAATAGTACTAGTAATATCCTACCTGATCTCACAATTATCTTCGTTATCACCTTTTATGCTATCTCCATTTAAATACCACCAGCAAGAATATGCAACGGGCGACTATAAATATAAATGGTCATTACGTGAAATAGAGGGAGTAGATTGGTTCTACTCAAAGCTTGGCCAATACAAGAACTACACGATAATAGGAGATCTCGCCGCCCACTTGATCACTTCACGTTATCCTATACGAACTACCTATTCATTAAACAACATCAAATCAGCAATCGAAGGGGCAATAAGAGAAGAGAGAAGCATTATCATTCTATATCGTGCCGAGATGGAGCACATTTTAAGGGGTTCTGATGGTTTCGCTTTACCAAATAACGAAACCTCTAAGAACCTAGACAAACACTATAGCAAGTTCTATATGAATGGAGAGTTCTCATTATACTATTCATAAGGACAATACTTGTTTATCTAGGAGTGCGAGATGACTCACTAAGATGGCTTTGCATATAATTGAGACATATACTCACAGACTACATTGCCTCGCCTCTAAAGGGTGAACCAATGAAAAAGAAAAATCATGATGTATACGGGATTTCGAGGGCTATGGATTACTGGACTATTTTGATGTATTTAAAACTTGTTCTTGACGCGTAGAGTAGGTGTTGAGTCTTGAAGGTATTAAGTATAGGTAATGAGATAAGGCCCGGTTTCAGCTTTGCAGCTTCGATGGCTCTTAGTGGGCATAAAGTTCTTCACATTCATATATCTTCCTTTTCGAGATCGCCTTCCTCGAAGCGCGCAATAGTGGAATTGGATTCCGGTACTGTAGGCTTGAAATTTATTGAGTTACCAATAAATTTCTATAGAAGCAAAGAGTTAGTGAAGAAGATCTCAGATATTATAGAGGAATTTGATGTAATAGTGTCAACGCCTCTACCTATTTTAACAAGGTTCTCAATTAATAAGTCGGGGAAGCCCCTCGTTTTGCGATTCTATAGTATTGGTTTTTTCGATATAGTAAATGAGTTAAAGACTCCCAGAATATTCTTTGAAATGCTTCCTTTTTATAATATTAGGATAAATAGACAAGCTCTTTTGTCCACTTTATTAGTGGCACATAGCAATTATGTTGCAAAATTCTTGAAAGAAAGGCTAGTACTAAGACGTCCTGTAAACTTCGTGTATCCCACATATGCAAAGGTATTCTTTTACAACGAAGATCACGTAAAAAACGATGCTATAAAAGGTATTCTCGAGGATGCAAGTAAGAAGCCTATCGTCTTAGGAATAGCACAGTTGTGGAGACCTGGCTTCTCTAGAAAGATCGATGAGAAGGTTGTCAAGGTTCTGTACTATATAGCTAGGAAAAATCCGAAAGTTAATGTTGTTATATTAGGTAGCAATGGCGAAGAAGTAAAAGCAGTACTACGTAGGGATCTTCCGCAAAACTTGATTTCATCAGGTCTCATCACTCATGATACAATTATAGAGCATGTTTATAGATTATCGGATCTCGTCGTTGTACCGGTGAGATTCAAGTCTGTTAGTATAAGGTTATTAGAGGCTTTATTCTATGGAAAAGCTATTCTAACTACAAGTGCAGCTAGAGAATTGTTTCCAGATCTAATTAATTTGTACCATGTCTACATTTCCGATGATTTTCACAGCTATCCATACATAATTGATTCGCTGTTTGCACGTGATTTGATAAATGTACTAGAAGAAGGAGCTAAAGAAGCATGGAAAAAGTTTTTCTCGGAAAGTGCTTTTAGAATAAAAATGGACAAAATAGTGGAGTATGCGTGGAAGCTTCAATAGAGTGTTTTACATGTTCTCACGGATAGGTACCTCAGGATTGTTCTCATGGATGTATCTGGATAGTGAGGTACGGTCATATCGTACCGCCGGAAAAACCTTTGGATTGTATTCTACTCGTCTAGGCGATGAGCTATTACTGATGATCTACTTTCCTGAATTGTGGTCAAATCTTGATGATCCTAATGATACCATGTAAAAATGCTCTTAGCATGAGTGCTCGTAGATAGCTGATCTTTTCAGGATCTTACTTAGACGTAAAGTTTTTACCGCGAATCGCTATTCCTGCTTACGCGAGGAGAAGAATGGATTGATAAAAGATGGTGTTTACATGAGTGAAGTGAAGAAAGTGTTTATACACCCAACAGCGGTTGTCGAGGAAGGAGCCATAATAGGGGAAGGAACGAGGATCTGGCATTTTGTTCACGTTAGATCAGGGGCTAAAATCGGGAGGAATTGCAACATTGGAAAGGATGTATATATTGATGTTGGCGTGGAGATCGGGGATAATGTTAAGATTCAGAATGGTGTGAGTGTTTACAGGGGTGTTAAACTGGAAGACGACGTGTTTGTCGGACCCTACGCTGTTTTCACTAATGACTTGTATCCCAGGGCTTTTAACAGGGATTGGAAGGTTGTTCCAACGCTTGTTAAGAGGGGTGCTAGTATAGGTGCTAATGCTACGATAGTGTGCGGGGTGACAATTGGAGAGTACGCCATGGTCGCGGCTGGAGCGGTGGTAACCAGGGATGTCCCTCCTCATGGCTTAGTGATGGGTAATCCCGCTAGACTAAGGGGTTTCGTCTGCTATTGTGGTAAGCCATTGAGGGATAGTGATATAGTTGAGAAAACCAGCGAACACGTTGTTTTCAAGTGCCCGGAGTGTGGCAGAGAAGTACGTATTCCTATTGAGCACTACGAGAGATATTTGAGAGAGAGGGATATGAAATGAGTCAGCCTAGTAGGAAGATACCCATTGCAAAGCCATATATTACGGATGAGGAGATCGAGGCTGTTATACGGGTGTTAAAGAGTGGTATTTTAGCACAGGGAAGCGAAGTTTATGAATTTGAAAAGGAGTTCGCTGAGTACCTAGGTGTAAAACACGCCATCGCGGTTGCTAATGGTACGGTGGGCTTAGACTTAGCATTGAAAGCGGTTGGTATAAAAGAGTGGCATGAAGTAGTAACAACACCGTTTACTTTTATAGCTACAGCTAATGCCATTCTATATCAGGGTGCGAGACCCCTCTTCGCCGATATTGATCCAAAAACATATAATCTCGACCCAAACAGCTTATTAGAGACTATCACGCCGCGAACCAAGGCAATAGTAGTTGTCCACCTTTATGGTCAACCAGCAGATATGAAAGCACTTAGAGAAATAGCTGACGACTATAAGTTAATATTGATAGAGGACTGTGCACAGGCGCATGGTGCAACATTTACGGGGAGAAAAGTAGGCAATTTTGGAGAAATAGCTGTTTTTAGCTTCTATGCAACGAAGAATATGACTACTGGAGAAGGTGGAATGATTTTAACAAATGACGACAAAATAGCAGAGAAAATTCGAATTCTACGCGACCAGGGACAGGTAGCTAAATACATACACGAAGAATTAGGCTATAATTATAGAATGACAAACATACAGGCGGCAATTGGGAGAGTCCAGTTAAAGAGACTTGAAGAAATGAATAATAAGAGAATAGAGAACGCTCGGTACTTAACCTCCCGTCTCTCAGGGGTAAAGGGTATTATCCCCCCATACGTTGATCCCAGGGTGAAGCACGTATTTCACCAATATGTGGTGCGAGTCACAGACGAATTCCCCTTGACACGTGATAAACTAGCCGAGAAGCTTAGAGAAAAAGGTGTAGATACAGCTATTCACTACCCAATACCAGTACACCAGCAACCGTTATACAGGAGGCTTGGCTATCCGCAAAACATCTGCCCTAATGCCATTGATGCTTCACGAAGAGTACTTAGTCTGCCGGTACACCCTTTACTCACGAGGGAGGAACTTGACTACATAGTTAACGCTATAAAAGAGCTAGCCGGTGAGTAACGTGATAAAAGTTGGAGTTATCGGAGTAGGCAATATGGGTTTTCACCATGTTAGGATCTATAGTCAGCTAGCTGAGAACGGGTTAGTCGAGCTAGTTGGAGTTTCAGATATCAATTATGAACGGGCTCTCAGCGTAGCCAAGGTCTTCAAGACCAGGGCTTTTAAAGACTATAGAGAGCTAGTTGGATTAGTTGAGGCTGTTAGTATTGCTACTCCGACCGAGACTCATAAAGACATTGCACTGGAATATATTAATGCTGGGAAACACGTCCTCGTGGAGAAGCCCATAGCGTCCAATGTTAGAGAAGCACTAGAACTAGTTAAGGTAGCGGAGGAAAATCATGTTGTATTAATGGTTGGACACGTGGAGAGATATAATCCGGCGGTAACTAGACTAAGGGAGATCATTAGAGGAGGATTACTTGGAGAGCCTGTTACTATAATGGCTAAGAGGGTTGGGCCATTTGATCCAAGGGTAGCCATGACAAGCATTATCATAGACCTAGCAATACATGATATTGATGTAATAAATAGTCTCCTGGAGTCGAGGGTTTTAAGCATTTACGCAAGGTCTAGGAGAGTACATCCTAGTAGCCTAGAAGACGACTATGGATTAATCACTATCTCCTATGAAAACCAAGTAGATGCCGTAGTGCAGACTAATAGGTTGACTCCATATAAAATACGGTCTCTCGAAGTAGTGGGGACGAGGGGTGTCGCTGTGTTGAACTATATAGAGCAGAAGATCACAATGTATGATGGAGAATGGGTTAGAGACGCAATAATACAGAGAGAGGAGCCATTAAAACTAGAACTACTAAACTTCATCAGAGTAGTTGAGGGCGTGGAAAAACCCATAGTGACAAAAGAACAAGCCACATATGCACTACTAATAGCTGAGGCAGCCCTCGAAAGTAGCAAAAAGAACAAGCCAATCTGTATAAAAGACTACGTAGAGGAGAAAAACTATAAACTTCTACTATAACCCCTCCTGCACTACTCCTCAATTCCCTCCCTCTTAAGTTTAAATACAACTGTTCCTCCACACGTATAGGGTCTCCCAGGGTCTGGGCATTGAACGTAGCCTATATCATCTTGCTCACCTATACCGATAACTCTTGCTGATACCCCTTTGAGGAGTGGCGATAGTAGTGTTAGCATTGAGCTTAGTGCGTGTATACATATACCCTTCCCTGCATCAGATACGTAGAACTTCTCCACGGTGAAGCAGTCGCCTGGTTTATAGTTCATAGCGCAGTTTCCATTAACCTCCTTAACACATACTCTAACCCTGTACGAAAGACTCATAGACCACTCCTTCTCCAATAACTCTCTAAGCTTGCTTATTTTTCTCATGTTGCATCCAGGGATTTAGGGCCATATACTTCTCCTCGACTAGGAGGTGGTTGCCCCCAGGCTCACTGGTAGGATAGTGTTTTCTACGCGTAGCTCTCATACTCTACTTAACTTCTCCTCTACCAGGCCCCACTCCTACTTGAAGCCTGGTTTGTCGCTGGGGTTTTTCCTAGGGCTTCTAGTCTCACTTATAGATTGACTTGTACTCTGTGAGCATGGCTTCTAGTCCATGTTTAAGCCCTGCTTCATGGTGGACTTGGTGATGGACTTGCATCTCTAGCATGAGATGTGCTCCTTCCGTAAATAAGGCTAGTTAGGGTTGTTTAAGTCCTTTTAGGACTATGAGATATGCTGATGCCATGTGTCTGTCTACCCTAAAGGGTTATAAACTCCTAGGACAAATGGTAATTACACGGTGGGTGCCGAGTCCCAAGACCCGTGGCCGAACCGCGGTGCGTGGCTCGGTACTGTGCCGTGAGGAACCCGAGGGTGGCACTAAACGACCCCAAAACACCACAAATAACCACTCCCGGGTGAACGGCATTGAGTCGGGCTTGCACACGTGTAAGGCGCAGTAAAACAGGGAATGTGTTTGTGAGTAGTGTGGTTGAATCATAACTTTACCAGTGCTTGTCAATATGTAGTAAGGTATTATTTCCAAGTGTTTTAGTGTTGTAAGTTCACGTGTTAAAAATGTATTATACATGTATTATAAAGGAGTGAGACACTCTCCTGCAGTATTGATCAAGCGGGTGTAGTGATCGAGTTGTTGCTTTTCATTACGTGTTTCATTATGTATTTCATTACGTGTTTGATTATGTTTTTCATGACTTGTTTCATGAGTTGTTTGATTACTTGTCTCATGTGCTTTCTGATGGGCTTTCCCTTGAATTTTCTGCTTATTAGTTACTAGGGCTTTAAAATCGCCTCGGGGAAACCCACAGAGGTGGAGAGTAGCTGAATTTAGAAGGAAGATTGAAAGCTCATTGAAGCTAGGTAGAAATAGGGGTTGAAAAGTTACATAAAATTAAGTATTGAGCTTCGAAGTTGAAATCTACATTTAGACCTCGTTAGTTCGTTGAAGAGATTTAGAGTCAAGGAATAGCGTTTTCCCGCTTTCAATATTTGTAAGCAACTGTGAATAGTTTTAGACGGGTCTGCGGGGTTGGGCCTCGGTGTGGAATCACTAGCTTCATCCACACCTCATGGACCCCGGTCGAGCCCAACGCCACGGGGCTCCCATCCGAGTCTCTATGTCACCGCAGAGCGGGTCATCCAAGAAATTACAATGAAATGGGGGTATTTAAACACCACTCTGAGAGCCAAGTATTTACAACTGATTACAGCTATTTAAACTTATCGTCAATTCCGCAACAGCCTCAAAACCCACTAAATCGGGGGTCTCCACTTCTCCTTGACTTTCGAGGACCAGTCAAACCACGAAATAATTATTCTCGCTGGTATAAGATCATTTAAAGCAGTGCCTGGTATTATATGTAGCGTGGGGTCGCTGAAGACGCTTGCGACCACGTAGACAAAGGATCGCTCTGGATTGTTTAATATGTGCTGGTATTCATTTCTAGTTAATTCGATGCTTGGAAGCCAGTCTCTTGATGCTTTAACCTCTATGTACTTTGGGGAGCCATCAGGCGTCCTGGACTCGATATCGTAACCCTTATACCTCTCAGGCTCTGTTAATACACGTGCATCTTTAACTCCAAGTACTTCTCTCTCATACTTTAAGGCAACTCTAATACCTATATTCTCGACCAATCTCCTGATCGTGCTCTCATCACTACCTGCTTTAAGTTCGTATAAGAACTGTTTCCACTCAGATATTTCATACCAATTAGCATCCTTGATGAAGATAGGATCTACAAACTCTACTTGCTCCGGGTCTAAGAGCCCTGCCCTAACTAATCTCTCAATACTCCCAGAGGGCTCATACTCGGATGGCAGAAAAACCTTCTGTGGTTCAATCCACTTACCACTCTTAGTCCTGATTACAAACCCCTCTTTAATGAGATCCTCAGCACTTACTACTTTCTTCTTCCACAGCTCTTTAAGCTTTTTAACTATAGCTATCTTTTCTTGATCGCTAGCTAAGGGATCTCTGAGCCTCTTAACGAGCTCAGAGGGCCCCAGTATCCATTCTATAACAAGATCCCACACATCTTTAAGCTTCTCTTTTAGACGTTCTAGGTCTTGGTCTTTGAGGTATTTTCTCAAGTCCTTTACGTCCTCAATTATGCTATTAGACTCTTTTAGTTTGTAGACGACATCGTAGGGTAATAGAACCTTTGGATCTAGTACCTTCTTGCCTATAAGTCTCTCTATTAGGATAACGCCTCCAGGGCCTAAAGCTTCTAGAACCTTTTGGTCAACTCTAACTACCTCTGAGAGCCTTGCTAAATTCCCATCGATGGTAACGAAGTGAGGCCCATTTATAATTTCTTCTATAATGGGGTTTACTAAGTACTCGTCGAAGGGCTCTCTATATGTCTTTCTATAGAGTACGTTAATGTACGAGTATTTCCACCTCTCATGTGATTCGAGCACCTTAATGACGTGTTCTACTATGAGCTTTGCTATTTCGCGCAGTATCCAGCGGTTCCACAACGCCTCTCTATGTATAACGTTGCGTCCAGGTGCTACTAGGAAGTCTGCGTGGATGTAGTATTGTAGCTCGATCGGCTCCTCCTTTAGGGGTACGTAGCTGAAAACCCCGAACTTCACCGTGCCTGGTATTGGTTCTAAGTCACCATTATTATCTAGCTTAAATGCTGCAGCTACCTCCCTGTATTCAACCTTGTCCCTATTCCAATCCATAGTATATTTATCTGCTTTAACCTCGTCTGGAACCTTAACTACTCTACGGAATACCACCCAGTTGCTAGTTTCCTTCTCAACGCCGTTCTCTACCACCTTCAGAGTATAAATAGTGTAGTTCTCGTTTTCCTCCCTCTTCTCCCTCCTGAACACTTTGTTCACGCCGTCAAACACGAGCTCTAGCTCATCGATACTTCGGAGGAATAGTAGGGTTGTAGGTGTAAGACTCTCCAGTTCATCCCTAATTTTCTTTTCATAACTCCTTTCGTCTATGGGTATGTAGAAGTAGACATTCCAGTCTCTAAGCTCCTCCGGAACCTCGTCTAGCCATATCGGTGTTATCTGCCAGGGGACGTTCCCGTACTTCCCCTCCCAGTATTGTTTGTCGAACTTAAACCTATACGTTTTAGAGTAAATGTGTGGTCTCGACGAGACTAAGAAAACCGCTTTAAACCCAACTCCTAGGTAACCTATGTGTTTACGGGGGTCTTTACGGGACCTCCCTATAGAGCATATGGCTTCCACGTCATCGCTGGTAAATGGCTTACCGTCATTAAAGATCTTTATAGCGCTAGTTTCATGCACGATCTTTACTCTTCTAGCTCCAGCATCCTCAGCGTTCTGAATAAACTCAAGTACGAAATGCCCTGAACGCGTAAACGTCTTCTCTATGATCTGCATAGCCCCAGTAAGGGCTTCAAGAATCCTAGTCTCTCCAATAATATAGCTCCGTTGGATCTCCTCAATATGACTGCGGGCTTCACTTTCAGACATAGATAGCCCCATTTTATTTTAGGAGTTGTTTGTCTATTAGCTTTTTAACGCATTAGCTATAAGTGATGAAGTTTACAGTTTTTTGTTTTCCAGAACTCGCTATAAGAAAGGTTTTAAAAAGGAAGCGCTCAGCAATATTTGTTAAGTCAATTTCTATGATAATGAGCTACTACAAGAATCTACTGAAGAGATATGAGGAAGTAGGAGTAATGATAATGCGTTGACGACGCACTCTACTATGGATTTCGCGCTTCAATAGCAGGGGTCTTAGTGTTAGTATGACAAACAATATGACTATTAATACTATGGTAACAACTACGAGTACTGTGTCATGTATAGGTTTCTGTGTGGAGTAAAGTGCGAGTAGTGTTATTGATGCTGTCTCGAGGTTTAAGTCTCCCTCACCCGTGTTGTCTCTGTAGAGTGTTGTGTATGGGTTTATAGACATTAGCTTCACTGTGTACTTGTCTACGTTGTCTTGAAGCCCTAGTGCTCTATACGCGTATACTGCCAGTGCTAGCTTGTATGCCTCGTACTTCCCAGTCTCCTGGTGGTATGCATCCGCGAATCCTACTCCATCCCATAGCTCTTCTAGTTTCTCTAGTTCTCTCAGTGCACTCTCTCTATCCCCCTGGTGTAGACTGAGTAGTGCCTTGTACACGATCAGGTTTGAGTATCTATAGTAATCAGTGATCTCATTTGTCGCTCTCTTAACGTGAACTATCCTAACATTGTTCACAACGTCCACCACGACGTGCTCAATGCTCGTGAGGGGCTGGGGTATTGGCTTCCCCACGAGTACCTGGTGGTAATCGTAGAAGTCTGTAGGAAAAGACTCTAGGAACTTGTAGACTAAGTCAGCTAGCTCGCGGTATCCACACACGTAGCGGAGTGCGTAGTATGCAAGGTGGTTTGAGGAGGTGTAACACACATCTCTCTCCACTAGTGGCGACTCAACGAGGCATTTGCCCCTATCACCTAGGTCAACAGCTAATGAGGCTATGAAGTCGCACAGTTTCTCTCTAGTGAGTGGTTGTGAGATATACACATCTTCAGCCGTAGCAAGCCGGTGAGACGTTAATGAGTAGAAGAATAAACTAATCAATAATACCA
>Ga0080004_1129031_pt1 | contig 20214 bp, 26 predicted proteins | sample WasSprMetagenome_FD_69207 | JGI IMG/M metagenome (GOLD analysis project Ga0080004, IMG submission 69207) | Sulfidic aquatic microbial communities from Washburn Spring, Yellowstone National Park, USA - WS (SPADES assembly) (version 2) | ecosystem: Environmental > Aquatic > Thermal springs > Hot...
AACGGAGAGAATCAGTTTCGTCTTGGTCAGAACTATCTCCTCTTTCATCGTATAAACTTGTTTAAACTAGTATTTAAATCTAACGGTTGGCGGTTGATGAGTCCGCGGGCTTAATAGATACAACTCTGTAAACCCTTCCACATTTCAGACATGTGATTACCCTCACGCCACGCTTCAATCTTACCCTGCACGTTACACCCGGCTTCCAAAAGGTCTTGCACTTCCTGCAAAACTTCCTCTTGAGGTGAGGTGGAAACCTAACCCGACAATGGGTGGCGATTCTCCAAGCCAGCTCCACGTATCTTCTTGACCTGGCCTCGTCGCTCTGGAGGTATTTTTCGGCCAGGTTCAGGAGAATCTCCATCCGCTCCAGTGCAATTTCTCTCGTGTTCATCTGCCGAGTCTTTTATCCTGGAGTCCTATGGCTTGCTCATAGGTGAAAATTATCCTAGAAACCACCGTGTCGGCACTCAGAGGTTCTGAATCTATGCAGACAAGCTCGCAGGGGATTTTACTCCAGTCGAGATGGAAATCCCCATGTGGAAAAGCTCCAACGATAGCGGTGAGTGAGATATCCTTCGGAAAAAGCTCCGACCATCTCTTCTTCACACCCTTCTCGCTGAACACCAACTTTCTGCCCTCCAGCTCCTGTAAAAGCTCTGGGAGGGTTTTCTTCTCCAGTGTTAGAAGGGGCTTATCGGAAGGAACCGCTCCCGTCTTGAAGAGCTCCTCCATCAGTCCCACAAAACGATGGTAGGATCGAGGAAGCCTAGTACTTGGATCTATTCTGATTACCTCGTCGTTTCTGGTGTGAACATAAACCCTCAAGAGCCCTTCTCTGTTAAGGGGAGAGTCTAGGGCGAGGAGAAGGGAAACATGAGTGATATCTGGTCTTCCCCTCCTCTCAGCCTCGGGGAGCTTGCGCATGGCCCGATGATGGACACTCGAATCGAGCAAAATTTCCGTGGCTTTCTTGCCCTTTCTCCTAGCCTGGGCCTTTACTGAAGGATGGGAAGCTATTGCCGCGGGAACTAGTTCCAGCTCAGCCTCGGCCAGCACGAGATGAAGCATCACAGTTTTGGGTGGTGGTTCTTATGAACAACACGCGGGGGCTCGCTTTCTATGCCCTGTTCTCGGGTTTTAAAGAGAGTTCCCTCAAATGTCGAAGAGGTGCATGTCCTGATTATCTTCGACAAGACGGGCAGGAGTCTCTCTGGATGGCATTACAGGAAACTACAGGAGTTCTGCCCCCGATGGATTCAAAAATCCGCCGTCTGTGTGGATGACCTTCGCGTCGCAAGAAAACTTGTGAAAAAACTGCGGGAATTTGGTGTTTAGAAAATCCGTCTTTTCAAGGCAGTCGACATCACGGACTCTACGTAGGTACGTAGTCATTTGAAAAACACTCCTGTCGCTCACTACGTAGGTACGTAGTCGTAACGGCTCGGAAAAGTCTACGTAGGTACGTAGTCCCGAGTTGCCTATACAGTAACCGAGCGACACCTGCGTAGACTCCAGTTCCGACGTTGGCCAGAGTTCCGTAACAATGCCCAAATCACATAAATCCAACAGTGCTTGTTTGGAAGCTGAGATGTCAAAGACACGACGTTCCCGCAATTCTACGTAGGTACGTAGTTTGAACCATGGTGGTGAATTGTTTGTATCCACTGAGCATGTGAGCCTGAAAGTCGTAAATTCACGCGAGTTCTACGTAGGTACGTAGTCACGACTTCCCGAAGAAACGTTCACCATTTCTAGGCCAAGTCTGTCGTGCAGTCTGTAGAGAAAACTCTACGTAGGTACGTAGTTAAGGCCCACATGCGGCCGGAAAGTCCATGCAAGTACATAATCACGCGCATTGTGTGGCGAAGTCTACGTACGTAGTCCCGAACGAACCTGTGTTGTATAACCGTAAAGAATCTCACGGTCTCCATGAAGGGGGCCAATTCATTATGTCCCCTATTTTCTTTGCCGCCTGCTGAACTTTGTGCTCATACTCTTTCAAGAGCCTTAAAACCCCCAGCTTTTCGGCATACCTTCTCAGACGTGATTTATTCAAATCGGGGAGGGACAGAAGACGTATCACATCCCTGAAATCCCTCTCCTCCGCCCTTCCTTTCTCCACTAGCCACAGTTTATTGACGATAAGGTACTCTGGGGTCGCGACGTTTATGCCGTTGACGCTCCTATAAAAACCCGTCCTGAAGCTCACGTAACTCGGACAGAAGATGAGGTCAACAAACTTCCTCCCCTCTCTCCAGAACTCGAGTGTTCTTCCGCCCTCTCCAATCACCTTCTCCACCAGTTCCCTCGTGACCTGACTGACCGGTAGCCTTTCTCCATTTATCTTGGTTGAAATCGCAAGACCTCTTTCCCGTGCCCAATTCAAAAGGGCAACCGTAAACTCGTCAACCTTTCTCCTAACGGGAAATATGAGAAAATCCACATCGTAAGTAGTCCTGTAATCATCGTATTTCTTCACCGCCAACCCACCAATGAGGACATACTTGATGCCAAACTTCCTGAACAGTTCAACGAGGCTCAGAACTAGCTCATTTAGGGCTTTTTCTTCGGACATTTCTCGTGATTTTCATCAAGTCCGCTAGCGATGGCTTGGACAATATTTCCACGATCTCCTCGAGTGAGGGTTCCTTAAGAGGATTTTTTGAGACTTCCCGCGGACCGATCATCAGGAGCCTTAGATCGTTCCTCGTCGACTTTTTACCAGCCATCAATCACTCTTCCGTGAGCTCATAAAGTCGGAGAAGAGCTTTTAAGCACCAATGGAATGATAATAAGCGTGGAAGAGAAAGCAAATCTACTGCTCGAGGCACTTCCATACATCCGGAAGTTTCATGGAAAGAGCATGGTATTCAAAATTGGAGGAGAAATCATCGACCACGAGAAGCTCCTGAAATCCATGCTCAAAGACATCGTGCTCTTGAGTTATGTTGGAGTAAAGCCCGTCATCGTCCACGGGGGTGGAAAGGAGATAAGCAGAGAGTTGCGGAAGCTGGGGAAGGAACCTAAATTCATCCAGGGATTGAGGGTGACAGATGAGGCCACCATAGAAATCCTACACGAGCAGCTGGCTGGCAAGTTGAACAAGGAAATCGTGAGCATCATTGCCGGTCATGGTGGTAGGGCTGTGGGGCTTTCGGGTTTGGATGGGAACCTAGTGAGGGCGAGGAAGCTGACCCTCAAGACCAACAAGAATGGAAAAGAGGTGGAAGTGGATCTGGGTTTCGTTGGGGAGGTGGAGGAGGTGAACGCCGCTCTCGTAGAGTACCTACTGAACACTGGATATATTCCCGTGATTGCACCGATGGGAATAGATACCGAGGGACATCCGCTAAACATAAATTCCGACCCGCTAGCGGCCGAACTCGCCAAAGCCCTCAAAGCCTACAAACTCATTCTAATCACAGATGTTCCAGGAGTACTTAGAGATGTGAAAGATCCGCAGTCCCTCATTCCACATCTCACCATCTCTGAAGCCAGAAAGTTGTTGGAGGAGAAAGTGGTAAAGGGCGGAATGATACCTAAGCTCGAAGCATGTATAAGAGCAGTTGAGGGTGGAGTTCCCGCAGCTCACATAGTCAGTGGTCATATCCCTCACGTTCTTCTTCTGGAGCTGCTCACCGACAAGGGTGTGGGAACTATGATTGAACCCGATGCAGCGGGTGCTTGAATTATACCAAAACCACATTGCCCCAACCTACCGGAGACTTCCCGTGGCCTTTTCGCGAGGTAAGGGCGTCTATCTCTGGGACATAAAGGGGAGGAGGTATGTGGACTTCGTGGGCGGCATAGCCGTCTGCGCCTTAGGACACTGCCATCCGTCTGTCGTCACGGCCCTTCGAAAGCAGGCTTCCAGACTCATGCATGTCTCCAACCTTTATTACATCCAGCAACAGGCCGAACTGGCTAACCTGCTGGCTGAAATCTGTCCGGAGGGGATAGAGAAGTTCTTCTTCTGCAACTCGGGAACGGAGGCGGTGGAGGCCTCCCTCAAGCTTGCCCTGAAACACTCAAAAAGGAGTAAAATCGTGGCCGCGGAGGGATCCTTTCACGGAAGGACCGCAGGTTCCCTCTCGGTCACTTGGGAGAAGGCATACAGAGAACCTTTCTCTCCCCTCCTCTTCAAAAATGTTGAGTTCGTGCCCTTCGGTCAAATCGCTCCGCTCGAGAAAGCACTGGACGAACAAACTGCCGCTCTAATCTTGGAACCCATACAGGCAGAGGGAGGGGTGAGAGTTCCACCCGATGATTACCTACCCGCCGCAAGGAGAATCTGCCGGGAAAAGAACGTGCTCCTGATTCTCGATGAGGTACAAACCGGAATGTGCAGAACGGGAAGGTGGTTCGCCTGTGAACATTGGAAGGTCTCACCCGACGAGCTCACCATGGCAAAGGCATTGGGGGGAGGATTCCCCATTGGATGCCTAGGGGCGAGGAAGGAGGTGATGGATTCTTTCCAGCCAGGGGACCATGCCTCCACCTTCGGAGGAAATCCTCTCGCTTGTGAGGTGGCGAAAGCTGTCATAAAGACCATGCGGAAACTTAGGCTTCCACAAAAAGTCACGAGAACTGGGAAGTACTTCAAGAGGAGGTTGGAGGAGCTGAAGGAGAAATTTGGAACCATACATGACGTGAGGGGACTTGGGCTCCTGCTGGGGATGGAAATGGAATCCAAGGAGATCGCGGAAAAAGTGGTAGAAGGATGTCTGAAGAAGGGCTACCTCATCAACCGAACGGCCGAAAAAGTGTTAAGGTTCGTCCCACCACTCATCATCGAGGAGAAGCATATCGATGGTTTAATTTTGGCACTCGAGGAAACTTTGAAGGGACTATGAGAAACTTCCTCTCCATTCAAGACCTGACCCACACCGAGCTGAGGGGACTCGTCGAAAGAACCTTGGACTTTAAGGCTGGAAAGGGTAGACCTTTGCTCCAAGGAAAAACCGTGGCGCTTGTCTTTCAGAAACCTTCCACCAGGACTAGGGTGAGCTTCGAGGTTGCCGTCACCCAGCTAGGCGGACACCCCACCTATCTGGGATGGAACGACTTGCAACTCGGACGGGGGGAAACCATCGCCGATACCGCCAGGGTTCTATCCAAGTATGTGGATGCCGTGGTTATGAGGCTCTTCAGGCATACAGACCTTCTGGAATTTGCCAGACACTCGAACGTACCCGTCATCAATGCTCTAACAGATTTGGAGCATCCGTGCCAGATTTTGGCGGACCTAGTGACCCTCAGGGAGCACTTTGGAAGATTGAAGGGACTCAAAGTGGCTTGGGTGGGCGACGGCAACAATGTATGCAATTCTCTGATACTTGCCTGTGCCCTGCTGGGAATGGAGGTGTCGCTTGCCATCCCAGAGGGTTTTGAGCCCAAGCTGCTCCCAAAGGCTCAAGAACTGGCCAGAGAGAGGGGGTCGAAAGTGCAATTGCTTAGAGACCCCACTGAAGCCGTGAAGGAAGCGGATGCCATCTACACCGATGTCTTCGTGAGCATGGGACAGGAGGCGGAGGCTGAGAGGAGAAAAAAGATATTCTACCCGCGCTATCAAGTCAACGAGGAGCTGCTCTCGAGATGTAAACCCGAGACCGTGGTGATGCACTGCCAGCCTTGGAGGATTGGGGAAGAAATCTCGGAAGGTGTGGCGTATTCTGAGAGATGTTTGGCGTTTAAACAGGCTGAAAACAGGCTACACTCCTCAAAGGCTGTTTTTGAGTTCTGCTTCAGCCCGGTTTCCCAAGCTTTCTAAGCTTGAGTCTCCTCAGTTTTCTACGCATCCGCTTTCTTACCCACTTCCACCTCATCCGCCTGCGCTTCTTCCACTTTCTCGGACGCTTCCCCATTAGATACTAGTCCACCAGTGAGTTTTGCGGTTTTCTATGACAGTACTGGGACGAGAATGATGTCTTTATCCTTCTCGTGCAACTCGTACTGCAAAATCAGCCTGCCAGCACCCTCAGGAACCTCGACAGTGTAAAGTACTGAAAGCTGATACATTCCAAGACCTGCACCAATGCCCTTGTCTATGACTTTGTTGGCGTAATTGTCTACCGATACACCTGGAGTACTCGCACCAGCGGCCTGGGCCTTGATGGTTTCCCATATGTCAACCGAGTATGTAGTTGTGCCATCCGGAGAAGTCCAGCTTATGCTCGATAGAACCTCCTGTGGATAAATGGCGGAGAGAACTCTCGCACCGCCCACTAACAAGCTCAGCTGTTTCTTGCTCGTATCATAGACGTAAATATTGACAAGAGTACCTGGCCTGACCTTCGGGGTACGAGCATAGGTATCCTGAACGGTGACCTCGACCTTGGAACTCATTTCCAAATCCATGTCCTTTAGTTCCCTCCAGTCTTTCGTTTGTATATAACTTCTGGCGTTCTCGGCTGCCATGTATAGCCAAGAGCCCTTCAGTACCAGCACCACCCTTCTGGAATTCTCCACTACCTCTAGTCTACTGAGGAAGAACTCTCTCCAAGCCGAGGTCATCTCCTGATCGATGGAGGGTTCCACAAATTCTAGTTCGGACAGAGTTCCCTTCGTTTTTATCTGCTCTTTCAACGAAGAGGCTTTTTGATTCAAAACAGGGACATCCGAGGCGGAATGAAAGGTTCCGGTGGATGCCTCGTCGACCTTTTTCAGCAGCTCTGCCCTTTTCTTCTCTCTCATCGCCACCGCCCTAGCCTCCGCCAGCAGGCTGTTGATTTCCCCAATCGTTTTCGCCCTTCCTATTTTGGATAAGTAATCCTGACTAGCAGAAATGGCTTGTTGGGTGCCGAGATTGGAGAAGAGAGATTTCACTTCAGATATGGCAGAATTCCTAGTACTTTCTAATCTATCGGTGGACGGCTTGACCACAAGAAGGTGATAGACAGTGAAACCCACCAACCCCAAGATGCCAAAGAAAACAATTGCCCCCAGTGCCGCACGTATATCTGGCATTTTAAACTCGGGAGGAGGGTTAAAAAGTCGGATATTTTCCTGATGCGAATGATGGATGAGAAGGATCGCCATCGCCTCGGGAAAGGGTGGGGTTGGGAGAACCACCCTTACCGCCAATCTTGGGGTCGCGCTTGCCAAGCTAAAGAAGAAGGTTCTCCTCATGGATGCGGGGTTCACCACCCCGGATCTGGGATTATTCTTCAAGCTGGAAGGGGTACTCTACACCCTCAACGATGTCCTCTCAGGTCATCTCTCACCAGAGGACGCCATGTACGACGGACCCTTCGGTCTCAAGGTGATGCCCCTTGGAACCACCCCCGAGCACATGAAAAAGGCCAATCCAGCGAATTATCCCGCAGTGGTGAAGAAAATAGATGGTTTTGACTTCATCCTCATCGATGCTCCTGCTGGTGTGAAAAGGGAAGCCGTGGCCGCCCTCCGCTCGGCTGAGGAGGTGATTTTCGTCACCCTTCCTGAAACGGTTTCCATCTCCGATACCCTCAAATCCGTGGCAGTGGCCGATTTGCTTGGGCTCAAAAAAACAGGTGTGGTCGTGAATAGGATAAGGGGTGAGGACTACGAGGTCCCATCCGATGAAATAGGAAAGATACTAGAGTTACCGATTCTCGCAGAAATACCAAACGATAGGGGGGTGGAAAAAGCGGGGGCGATTGGAAAGCTTTTTTATTTGACTTCCCCCAACAAGCCAGCCTCCAAGGTTCTAACCAGACTTGCTAGAAGGCTTTGCGAGCACTAGCAGTCCTTCCTTCACGGTCCTCTTCACATAGCTGAGAACGAGCTTTTGGTATTCAATCAAGAGTCTTCTCCTAGCTTCCGCCAACTTTTTCATTTCCCTGTCGTATTTCCTCAACCTAAGGCCTATGATCACAAGTGCCGCGGCTTCTGCAATCAGGAGCAGGGAAAAAGAACTTGGATAAAAAATGAGAGGTGCGGGGGCGAGGTACAGAACTGTGGTGAAAAAACAGGCAAAGCCGAAAATCCAAGCTGCCACGCTGAACCTCAACATTTCCACCAGATAGTTCCACCTCGTCCTTACTATTTCTCTAAGCTCTGAAGAGAGGTTATCAAGCTCCTGCTTAATGTCCTCAATCATGTGCCAAAACCCTCGCCAGCTTTCTGAAGGCCTTAGAGGAGCGTGAGCGGGGGGCGAAAACTATTACGGGCTCGCCTACCGAAGTCGCCCTCGGAACCTCCGGGTCCTCGGGAATCTCGGCTAGAACGGATATACCCAGTGTGGAGACAACCCGCCTAGTTGGAAGTCCCCTTCCCACTCTGTTGAGGACAGCCCCCACCAACTTCAGTCCGGCCTGCTGCACGAGTATTTTTGCATTCAGGGCATTGGTAACCGAAGCAAAATCAGGGTTGAGGACTATTATCGCTTCTTCCGCGGCTTGAAGAGGAGCAAGAGTATCCTCACCGAAGCCCGAAGGACAATCCAAGAGGAGAAAATCTTGGTCTTTCGCCAGCTTCCTCACGACTTCCTTCATTCGCTCCGGTTTCATCGCCTCTACCCCCGCAAGCGAAATCCCGCAAGGGACCACCTGGAGATCATGAAAGCTGCGGTAAACGGCCTTCTCCGGTTTGGCTTTTCCGGCTAGAACCTCGTGGAGGGTTATCTTTTTGTCGTGCAATCCCAACATGAGGCCAATATCCGCCATGGTCAAATCGGCATCCACCACCACGGTTCGTTTTCCCATTTCCGCCAGTGCAGCACCCAGATTGCAAACCACCGTGCTTTTACCCGTACCCCCCTTTCCGGACAAAAAGGCTATGGTTCTCCCCACTCTACACTCTGAGCATTTGCTTATAGTCTCCAAACATTCTGATGAGGGGCCAGATAAGCATAGAGTTTATTCTCATCTTTTCTGCACTTTTGATGGTCTTTGCCGGGATTTCTATGGTTCTCTATCAGAGGGGGAAAGAGGACTTGGAGGAAGGAGTCCGGCTCGCCGACGCCAGACGTGCGGCCACCCTCCTAGTCAACGCTCTCAACTCAGTTTATTCCGAGGGTATTGGTGCAAGACAGACGGTAGAGTACTGGGTTCCACCGGTGGGGTTCAGCTGGGAGAACGAGAACAACAGGTGGGCCCTTCGGGTGGACTTAGGCTTTGACATCCTGACCTTTCCTTCTCTCCTGCCAGCCGAGAACTTTTTGCAGGGGAGGATGGAAAACTCGTCCCAGCGCTCCCTCCACCGGACCACCTTCAGGTACATAGGACCAGACAATCTGTACGTGAGCGACCAGATTCTGAAGAGAGCATGAAGGGTCAGGTGGCAGTCGAGTATTTGATCCTCTTTGGAGCTTTCCTCATGATTTTTGGGATAGTGATCTGGCCCCAGGCCATAAGCCCCTCGCAGAAGGTCGCCGCGGAAACCTCCTCCATGTCTCGGGCCAAAATACTTGCAGACGGCTTAGCGGATGCCATAAACTCGGTTTACTCAGCTGGACCTGGGTCTTGCAAAACCTTCCTCTTCACGCTAGAGCAGGGCTGTACGGTCTTCCTGGAGAACCAGATTACGGAGAACGGGGCATTGAAGGTGGTGAGGGTTGAGAGCGGCGAGAACTTCATTGTCCCGATTAGGTACCTCTCCGAAAACCTTGAGGGCACCTACCTGTACCTCTCCCCCGGCACCCATGCCGCGAGGGTTCTATGGGAGAATGCACAGGAAAACATGTGGTATGAGAACCGCACGCTGTATGTCAGGATCAGGCCAGGATAGGGGGTTCTTCACGGTCGATCTCCTAATCGCCTTTGCCCTAATTCTGACCATCTTCGCCAGCATTTACTCCGTTCATGGCAGGTGGAGAGAAGAGGCATCGAGAGAAGGGCGAATGCTGAGAGCTAAGGCCGCGTGCGAGAAGCTACTTGCCGCCATCAACACCGTCTATACCACCGAGAACCTTGAAATCTTCCTCCGCCTCCCCTCAGACTTCTCCTACCAGCTTCTCCTCTCCGAAAACCTCCTTCTTGCCCTCGGGGAAGACAACACCCTCCTAGCCTCGGTGCCGGTCCTCTGCGGGGACGTGGTGAGACCCTTCAGCCTCGGCCCCGAGAACCTCGCCGGCTCCATCCGGGTGGGCTGGCGGGAGAACGAAATATCTGTGGAGGGAATCGCTTGAGGGGGCAGACAAGCTTGGAGATGCTACTCCTTCTCTCCGCCATACTGATCGCCGCCACCACTCTGACCTTCTTCTCAAGGGGCAGGAGCGAGGAGCAGATGGTGCTGGGCGGGGCGAGGCTTGGAGTGGAGAACGCCATCGCAGGCCTGAGGGAGAACGGTGGAGAGTTCCAGGTGGAGGGGGCCTGGCTGGAGGGCAGGACAGTGGTCTTCAGGGTGGCTGTCAGGGGCTCGAGCCTTCCGGACGGGGAGATAGAAAACCGGCTGAGGGAGAATGCACTGAGCTTCCTCTGCTATACCCTCACCGGCAGCTTCCCCTCGCAGCCCGGGCCTGTAGGAGGGTACGATGTGGAAATCAGAATCGAGAGGCTCTAAGGGGCAAATCTTTACCCTCGATGTCTTTTTCGCCGTGGGTGTTTTCGCTCTTGCCCTAGGTCTGCTCGGTTCCAGTTTCGGCGAGCTCCGCGGGAGGGTTGAGGCCTACTGGTCGGGTTACTCGTTAGAGCGAACGGCCAACGATGCCGCCGATGTCCTCGTATATACATGCGGGACCCCGAGCGACTGGGCTGATAGACCCGAAAGCCTGAAGGTTCCCGGAATAGCTGAAAACTGGAGAAACCTAACGCTAAAGTGTAGTATCGATTTATGGAGGCTCGCAAGACTAAGAGAAATCCTAAGGTCCGGAAACTGGGATTCAAGTCCGGCCAAGGAGAGCATCAGCAGAATGTTTGGGGGGGAGAGGTTCTGGATAAGGGTGGGACTGAGAGAGGCCGTGTTTGTGGCTGGATCCTACCGGGAGAGCGAAATGATACTGTGGAGCTTCTGGCCCCGCTGGCAACCCGGCCAGTCGCAACCATCGGGCTTTGAGAATGCGAGTAAGGTGGTTGTGGTCAGGAGGCCAATCCTTCTTAGAACCGGCAGGGTCTTATGGGAGAATTATATAGAATTCGCGGATGCCGGAACTAGGGAGAACGAATTCGAATTTTGGCTCAGTCAGTTCGAGTACGATGCTTTCGACCTCTACATAAGGGTGGTCTCGGACCCAGACCCCGCCTATAGGGTGGACAACGTGTCGCTCGGGATAAACGAGGATCCTCCTGAAGATCCTGTCGCGGACACGGAGGATGGCTACATTTACAACAGTTCGATGGGAGCGGAGAATGCATTCCCGAATCCCTTTCCTGCCGGTCATGGGGTGATCCATGGAGGGATTGAAAACGATGTATGGCTGGAGGAACCCTTCGAGCCCGGATCGAACGAGCTGGAGTATAGGGTCACTGGGGATGCCAACACTTGGGCCCTTTTGCAGCTGGTCGAACTGCCAGCCTGCTCCCCGCCCTCCTTGGCCCTGATGGACCCCAAGTGTGTGAGAACCGGCTTCTTGGAGGTGGTGCTTTGGAGATGAGGGAGGGGGGCTTCATCCTTAGCTTGGATGCCGTCTTCGCCCTCTTGCTGACCACCATGTTAGTGGCGGCGGCGGTGAAGCTGGCTCCTCCAATTTTGGGTTACCAGGAGCATGGATACGAAAGACTCTCGAGGTTTGCTTCCGATGCCCTCCTCTGCTTGGAAAGACGTGGTGCTCTGAGCGAGGCCATCGGAATGCTCGCACGGAGAGTACCCTTGCCCGAGAATGCAAAGCTGATTTTGCGGGAGAACCTAAGAAGTCTTCTCCCTTCCTACCTACAGTTCAGGCTCGACATAGGGCTCCCCCCCCACCTTCAGGCCAAGCTGAAAACGGAGAAGCTGACGGTCTATCCAGACGACTCGCCTGCCTGGCCGGGCGCCTTCGAGAATCTTGAAGAGGTTGCGGCCTGCACCCGCGTGACCGTGGATTTCGTGATCTTGGAGAACCTGAGGATACTGGCTTGGGTGGACGAGAATGACGAGAACATCTTTCTGGACAACATCCATAACCTTAGACCAAACTGGATTTTCATCCGCACAAACGATGAGACTTACTTTAGGAGTCTGATAAGCCAGCTCAACGAGAACACGCCGCACGTGGTTTTCCTCCCCGATGTGGACAACTCCTTTGCTCTGGCAACGAGATTGGCCCTCGAACGGGGTAATAGGAACGGCTGGTATGGGGTAGTGGGTGGTGGTGCCACCATGCTGAACAACAATACGCCGGAGTTCCAGAGGATTTTTGCAGCTCGGCTAAGAACCTCAAGGACGCAAACCCAAGATATCCTCATCGTGGATAACACCCACTACCTCACCGAAAACTTTCAAGTTGGTGAGAATATCCCATATCTAGATACCATGCCCCAGTATAGGTACGAGCCTCAGAGAAGGCTGGGGCGTCCGGTTTACGTCCTCGCTCAGTCATATTGGACCCCAAAACCGCCGAGAAGGAGGGACAACTCTGCCATCCTAGCAAAGGATTCCCTGACTGAGATATCCCCGGGTGTTTACAGGAGGGAGAGGGCCACCCTCTTCAATACGCACTTCGTGGAGAGCGCCACGCAGGGGGTGGGAGAAAACCAGTGGCTTACCCTGGCAATAAGGGCGCTGGAGTGGTCCTCGAGGAAGAAGCCCGAGTTCGAGCCCGTGACCCTTTACGTCTGGAGGGGGCCCCATGCCTGATCAGCGCGGGTTCATCTTCAGCGGTCTTTCTCTCCTCCTCATCTTCACCGTCGTGCTCCTCCTCTCCGCCTTCCTAGCCTCCCTGAAGGGTGGGAGCGAGGCCTCTTCCGTGAGGATCGGGGGGAGGAAGGTGGCCTTCGCGGGGGAGGATGCAGAATACAACGTCTCCAAGCTCGCAGCGATGGGCTTCCTTATCGACAACTCCCTCCTCCGCGACCTCGCCCTCGTATACTACCAATACGGAGGAATCCCAGTGAGGGCTTGGGTCATTGAAAACTTTGCATACATTTTCGCCACCAAGAGCTGGGGGCTGGAGAACGCGCAGTGCAGCAAAGTGGTTAACATTGGGGCCCCATGAGCTTGAGGAAGTTCTTCGAAAGACTGGGGGAAGCGATCCTCCACCCGAGCATACCCAAACCCAAGCTCCCTAAGGTGCGCAAAAAGCTTGGTCCCCCGCAGGTCCCTCGCCCGCTCAAGGGGTATTTCGAGGGAAAGGGGATGGGATGGCCGGAGTACGTGATCCTCAAGGTCCAGGTGGCCTTCCTCCTCTCCCTCCTTTTCGCCGTTTGCGCGATTTTTTCATTTTGGTTGGTCTTCCCCCTAGCCCTTGTTTCTACCTATCTACTCTCCCTCCTCCCCCAGCTCAAAGCGGCTTTCGGCGAGGACTACCCCGCTTACCGCTTCTTCCTTTTCCTCTGCGTCCTCCTTCCCTGGTTCCTCTTCCTCACCCGCCTCGGTCCGCTCTTCGTCCTAGCCGGACTTGGATTTCTCCTGGTTTCTGTTTCAACCTTCAGGATAAAGTACGGCAGGGATTTCACCTACGGAGTGGTGGAAAAAACCATGGGGGGGAAGGCGCTGGTTAGGGTGGGTTACGATATCAGGAGCAATACCAAGGCGGGGCTTTACCTCGCGGAAGCCCCCTTCAGGGTCAAGAAGGGCCAGAAGGTTAAGGTAAGGGTAGAGAGGCCGCTGTTCGGACTCAGGGGTTCAAAGGTTGGTCCGATTGTCGAGGTTACAAATATCACAGAACGTTAAAAATGTAACCGATTTCAACCTAGGTGCGTTTCCATTCACCAGAATTCCGACTAGGAAAACCATGATACCAGAAGGATTAGCTGTTTGGATGGACCTTCAGAATGGTACAGACCTCCTTTTAAGCAGTTTTCCCTTTGTGCGATTTGTTACGTTTTCAGAAACACAACCGTTGGTGGATTATAACGGATTTGTTTCCCGGATTAAAATTCAGTACTTTTCCGGTGTAGACCACGTTCCACCGCGTCCAAACATCGTCTCTGATAAAGGTTCGAAAGGTGCCGAACTGGGATTTCAAAATGTTTGAAGCCTCCTGCCTCGTGTTTTCCACCTCCCCAGAGACGCTCGAACCCACCGAGGACGAAGAGGTAACCAAATAGGCCAGGATTCCGGCAAGCGTGACCAACATAGCAGCTAAAAGGAGGAGAAACTCAACAGAAGTCTGAGCTTTCATTAAAAAAAAATCTACTCTCAAAAGGCCAAAAGCCCATTACGTTGTTTGGGGTCTAGAGGGAGACGGAAACGGTTGTGTCCACTAGGAACTTCCCGGAAGGTTTGTGTCTGATTCTGACCACGTACGTTCCGGACTGTGTAACCGAGGTTAAGAGAGTATCGGTGTTGGGTGTCAAGTCGAAGGTTCCCGTGGTAGCCGCTGGAGCTGCCTGACCTTGCAGATACACCACGTACTCCCAGTCGCCCGCCTTAACGGTGTCGGTCGAGGTCGTGGTGGCCTTTATGTAAATGTTCTCCCCCTTGACGTATGGCATCAACGTCAGATTCGGTGCAGCTGCCCCTGCTCTCGTTACATAGTAAACTGCAACTGCCACCACTACGAGAACGGCAGCCAATATCAGCAAGTACTCGGTTGCTCCCTGACCCCTATTTTTTATCCCGTTCATCTTTCCTTCAACTCCTTCTTTTAAAAACCTATTGGAAACTCAGCGAATGGGTGCTATGAATTTTAAGGCGAGACCCGAGCCTCTTAAGATAAGAACCGCCATTGGAACAAAGAGAACAGAGTATCTCATTCCCTTGCTTGCGCTACCGTATCGAATAATTCCAACCGCTAAACCTGATACGAAAGCCTGAATCGCCGTGTAAATGGTAACGGGGAGACTGAGTTCGGCTGCCAGTCCGGTGGTCTCTCCAGCCGGCCCACCTATGCCGGTTATAGAGAGAGCCAATCCTATCACAAAGGGGGCGGCCATGACCGAGACCACCATCAGGAACAGGACCTGTTGAGTGGTGACAGCCACCCGCTCCCTTTGGATGGCTCTTACCTCTATGGCATCGGTGGCGACAGCCTCCAGCACGTCCGCCAGCCCCGCCCCTCTTTCGACCCCCTCCACAATCAGCCTTGAGGTCCGCTCACAGAGGGGAGAGAAGGATCTCTTGCCAAAAGCCAGAAGGGCACTTGCCAGACTCCTACCCTTCTTCACCTCCGCCACCACCCTTCCAAACTCCTCGGAGAGTGCACCGTATTTTGACTTCGAGATTTCCGTGAGTGCCTCTTCTATTCCCACCCCCGCCCTTAGAACGCTCGCCATGTGCCTCAACGCATCGGGTAGCTCCCTCTCCAGTTCGGCAGCCCTCTTCCTCGCCTTCTGATAGGGGACGGCCCAAACTAAAACTAGGAAAAGAACGGGGAACAAGGCGGGGAAGAGGAAAAACATGGCGGGAGATAAAAGAAGAGCTCCCATTACCCCTGCAAAAAGTGAGAGGAAGAGTGAAAGTAACAGAGAAAGACCTGCGAATTCCTCGGCCGTAAAAGCCATCCTAGTGGAGGCCAACCTTCTGTCTAGGTTTACCCTGAAACTTTCGGGAAGGAGTCTTCCCAGCCTAGCGATGGACTTGGACACCATATCAGAGCTTGGGCTCCATTCTCTTGATGGTCAGAACCAAAAACAGTAGGAGCATGGGGAGGACAAAAGTCAGCATCATAGAAATTACCGCTGGCGGAAGAGCGGCGGCCCCTATCCTCCCCATGACGGTGAAGGCGATGATAAGCATGGCAGGAAGAACCGAGGAGGCAAACATGTACATCAGACCAAAAAGGTTCAGGGATTGCGTGTAGTCCCTTAACTTCATGCGCAGCTCGAAGGCGGTCTCGTTGGCCATGGAGGTCAAAATCTTCGCCAAGTCTCCACCAGTTTGAAGGGTTCTCCTTATCTGCCGAATGGCTCTTCTTAGAGCAAGGGACTCCACCCTTTCGTCCAGCCTCGCCAATGCTTCCTCCAAGCTCATTCCAGCCTTGACATCCTGAACCACTCTGGCGAATTCCTCCGAAAGAGCCCCATAATCAGCCTGCGAGACCGAAACGATAGCCTCGGGAAGCCCCACGCCGGAGTTGAGGCTGGTAGAGAGATGCCTCAAGACGTACGGGAGCTTTCTGTTGACATCGATAACCCTCGCCAACGCCCTCTTCCGGGGATAATTTCTGATATACATGAAGACGAAAACAAACCCGAACACCCCAATGGGCAGGTTAACGGGAAACGGGAGGAAGAACATAGAAAACAGGAAAATAGGAATTCCCACCAAGAGGGTGAGGGCGAGAGTGAGAGCAACGAAGACCTCTGGAGAAATCTTCATGTTCGCACGATAAAGGTCTCGCTCCAAGCCAGCAAAGGAACCGACAAGCCTTTGCGCCGGTTTCTTGAAGGGGGAAACCAAAAACTGGGTGACACGCTCGGAGAAGGGGCGCCGAAGCTCGGCCCTCTTTCTCATCCAAGCCCTCTCCTCTTCGAGAACTGGCGTAGGTGTCAAGGAGACAACCGAGACCTCCTTTATTTTCTCCAAACGTTCCACTGCCTCCTCCTCCCCCGGCTTTCCACCCATTGCCTCCCCCACCTTGAACAAACCAGAGCCCAACTTAGAGAAGAAAGAGAGAAGTGAACCCTCCCTCCTCCTCTTCGCCATCAGGCTACCTCTTTCAGCACCTTTTCAGGCTCCAGATAGTATCGCTGAATGACCTCGGAAACCCGTTTGAGGTCCCTTATCCCCTTCTTGACCAGCCAAGCAAGCACCTTCTGTCTCCTTTTCATCTCCTGTTGGAGCTCCCCTAGCGTCATGCCCGAGAACTCGGAGATCGTCCGCAGGGTTCGGCTGGGCACGTTGGTCGGAAGGAGATCGTCCTTTTTCGCATCCCAAACGTATATCCTGCTCAACTGCGGCCTTCCTCCCTCTAGTCCCGTTACTTCCGCAACCTCTGTTATCCTCCTAACCGTTCCCTTCTGCTTATGAAGGATGCGCTGCTGCATGATGATGATATCGAGGGCGGGAATCATGATTGGCGGAACGCTCATGGGGGGCTCGGTCAAGCGGGTGATGGTCTCGGCCGCGGAGTTGGCGTGAAGGGTACCCATACAGCCCTCATGCCCGGTGTTCATGGCAGTGAACATGGTTAGTGCCTCCGGCCCCCTGACCTCTCCGACAATCAATCTGTCAGGTCTCATTCGGAGGGCATTTTTCACCAAATCGTCCATCGTAATCTCCCCCCGGCCTTCGATGTTGGGAGGGCGAGTGTTTGGGTTCGTGGCTACAAAACCCATCTCACCAGCCGGGTAGTAGTGGGTGGAAGAGGGAGCAATGTTATACGAATGAAGAGCTTGGTAATTCCATTCCTTTCTCACTTGTGTAACCCTACACCAAACTATGTCTCCTTCCCTTCCTCCAACTGCCCTTGGCTTGAGTTGCCGACTTGATTTGAGGAGGTAGTTGAGTCGTGTTCGGTTGCGCTTGCACACGTACGGTCTGAGTTTTTCAGCAAGCTTCTTCGCGTCCTCCCCACTTACCGAAATCTGGTAAGTCTGGGTAGGCTTGTACCCCCCTCTCCTTTCCCAAACTTTGCTGAAGACTCCAAGTCTGCAAAGAAGGTATCTAACTCCAGTTGCGAGTTCCCGGCTCATGGTGGTCAGAAAGATGCGACCATTTCTATAATCCACGCAACCATCGCTGTCCACAAGTCCCGCAAGATATGCTGCAACAACGTTTTCCTTTGCCCTTTGAATTACTTCTGGGACCTTCAGTGCTCGGGCCTTCTTGCCTATAGGAATCTCAAAGAATTTGTGGATAAACTCGGCAATCAACACCGAATCCAAAACATAGCAAATCTCTCGCTTTTTCCTCGCTCTTTGCCTTATCCTGAGTTTCGCTACAACGCCAAAGACTTTCTTGCTCGTTTTTAGGGTTTCTAGTTTCGTGCCAGGATATATTTTCACTCGGTATTTCTCGAGACTCCCATCCCCAGAAATCACTCCTACTAGGTAGGCTAGGTGCTCATCGAGTTTGGCGGGGAGATGAATCACTTGCTTCCCTCTATTCCCAACCCATCGTGTAAAAGAGGGAAGTTCCCTCCCCAAGATTTCCGAGAGCCTCAGCAACATGTGGAGAGGAACGTGATTCGGAATCTTTTTGTACAAGTAGTTCTCAAGAGCTTTCTCTGAGATTCCCATTTCCCTTGCGAGCTTCGCGTTGGTATAACCGAGTCTCCTAGCCTCCCTCACCATCTTCTTCAGGACCGGGCTAGCTTGCGAACGATGAACCCTCCAGTGGGCAAATTTCTTAGGATCTATGCTCACCTCCTCCCCCGGAAGGTTAACCGACGCAAGAATTGGCAAGTAATCTCCCACTTTCACTTTTCCCGCTGGCAGTTCCACCTTTTTTCCGCCCGAGAGGACCAGAAGGGGAGAGTTGGGTGTTACTCTGAGCCTGCTTCCATCGGCCGTTCTTATCACCACCCAGTACTCTGGGATGTGGGTTCTTCCCAAAAGCTCGAGCGTATCGGGGAAGGTCTCTAGTTCGGGAACCTTTGTGGCGAGCACTGAAGACACCGGATTGGGATACTCGAGATAAAGGTTAGGACCAGAGAGGATAGTTCTTCCGGTATGTCTCTTAGCTTCCTCTTCAAAGCTCTCTCCTACTCTCCTAAGAACACCACTTCCGTCTATGAAGAAGGTGCGGGGATGCACGCATTCCAGCCTCACCCAGTGTTTGTGGAAGAGTTGCAATTCTGCCGTGTCCTCGATGGAAATTATCCTCTCTCTCTCGGGGACGAAAGTTGAGAGGGTGTTGAGAGTAGTGGTCTTCCCCGAACCAGTTCCTCCAGATATGAGGATATTTGCGGGCTTCACCCCAAAACCATCCGTCACTGCCCAAAGGAAAGAGGCCACCTCTAGGTTCAGCGTTCCATAGTTCAGCAGGTCCACCACTGTTAGCGGGTCCGACCTGAACTTCCTGATGGAGATGGTGGGCCCATCTAGCGAGACAGGGGGGAGGGTGGCATTTACCCTGCTTCCGTCAGGCAACCTCGCGTCCAGTAATGGTACCTGCTGGTCTATTCTCCTTCCCACGACCCTTGCCATCTTTTCGATGAGATAACGGATGGATTCCTCATCCTCGAAGACCACGTTCGTGCAACACATACCGTACTTTCTGTGATACACGTACACGGGCTTTCCCGTGCCAATCACCAAGATATCCTCCAACTTATCGTCAGCGAGCAGGGGGTCGAGGGGTCCATAACCAAGCATGTCCCTCACCGCTAGTTCAGAAATCACCTTGACCCGACTTGACGGAACGCGAAGCTTCTTTGCCTCCTCCGCCCCGATTCTTATGGTCTCCTTTAGGAAGAGTTGCCTGAGCGCCGAGGGATCCTTGACGGTGGAAGGATCTACCTTGACCTCCTCGGCTGCCCTCTCTTTAACAATTTTGAGAAGTTTCTTCTCGGAATCGCTCAGTTGCGGGAGCTTGAGCCTGTACAGTGGAAGAACTACTCCTTCAACGGAAAGTATCTCGCACTCCCCGTACCTGTCCAAAACCTTCGCTCCTGAGGGTACCTCCGGGGCTTCCCAGAGAACTGGTTTTATTTCTTCCTCAGCGGGTGCCGGTGCTGTCTCTACTTTGCCCTCAGGGGGAATTTCTGCCAGAATTGTTGAAATATAACCTCTTTCCTCCTTCTTCGCCATTAAATATCTCGGCTAACCGAAAAATAGGCGCAAACCAACTTTATTTGGGCGGGGGTGCCTGAGCCTGGTCGAAAGGGCAGGACTTAAGATCCTGTAGCCGTAGGGCTCTCAGGGGTTCAAATCCCCTCCCCCGCACCGGCTTTTTTAAAACGAGACCACAATCTGATGAAAATATTCGTGTATGAAAACCGTGAAATATTGGGGAAAGAAGCCGCTAAATTTATAGCATCTGCAATTAGGAAAAACCCGAAGCTTGTGTTAGGTCTCATAACAGGCGAGACACCACTGGAATGCTACAGGGAACTCGTCAGAATGTGCGAGAGGGATGAAGTAGATTTCTCGCAGGTCAAAACCTTTGCACTCGACGAGTATTTAGAGTTACCATCGTCTCATCCCTATTCCTGCAAATCGCAGCTCCTTGAAACTTTACTCCGCTACCTGAACATTCCACATAAAAACATGCACTTTCTCGATGCTTCCTCTCCTAATCCAGCTTCCGCCTGCCAAGCCTATGAGGAAG
>Ga0080004_1129743_pt1 | contig 20207 bp, 19 predicted proteins | sample WasSprMetagenome_FD_69207 | JGI IMG/M metagenome (GOLD analysis project Ga0080004, IMG submission 69207) | Sulfidic aquatic microbial communities from Washburn Spring, Yellowstone National Park, USA - WS (SPADES assembly) (version 2) | ecosystem: Environmental > Aquatic > Thermal springs > Hot...
CTCAACATCAACAATACTCAAAGGTCTGAAATATCTATAGGTATTATTCTTAGTCAATGATAACTCATAGACCTTCCATAGAATATATGCATCCCCCTTATCACTCTTCGATACCTTGCCAGTCTTAGCCTTCAGCTCCCTTCTGAATCTTTCTTTCCGCATCTCTTCCCACTTCCATGGACGAGCAAAGTAAAAGACGTTCTTGCCGTTATTGATCAACTCTCTCAATTGTTGCCACATGTTTGGAAAAAATGAGCTATCCAAGTATATCTCATCATAGTACTTGAGCTCTATGAGACTGTTGACCTCAAAGAAGATATCATTTTGTGGGTCGTAGCATACATGCATCTTTGAGCCTCTATGCTTCTTAGGACTCCATTTAGTATCAACAAAGACTCTTCTGACAAATATAAATAGTATAGCCATAAGAGGTTATTCTAGACTCTTATGGAAGACCTTAGAAGAGTTGGGGAAATACTATGGTATCGTGATTACGAGAAGAGGAAAATAGTAGTCTTAAAGGTCTTTCACTCCCCACTATAACATAGTCATACATCCTACATATTCAACCCCTTATTTCTGTAACCCCCTTTCACATCTCTTTATATAGTAGTTTTTGTAGAGAGGACTTACATCACACATAAGAAGAAGCAGGAACCAATTTTTCTAGAATAAGATGGGTGGAAGATTAGGCGGAACAGATGGAAGAGATAGTAAGGCCGGCCCACATCCATCCGTAATAGGGCATGGTACATGGATGGATAAGATTGCATACGAGTTAATTAAGAGGGAGGAAGCGCTAGGCAGGAGTTTAGACATCATTAGGACTGAGAGTGGTCTCGGAGCTTCAGGGATACCCCACATAGGTAGTATGGCTGATGCTGTAAGAGCCTACGGCATAGTTATGGCCTTGAGAGAGATGGGATATAAAGCTGAATCGATTGCTTTCACAGATGATATGGATGGTTTAAGGAGAGTACCAGCGGGACTCCCAAAATATCTTGAAGAATACTTGTTGATGCCTGTTTCAAGCATACCTGACCCCTTCGGATGCCATGGGTCATTTTCAGAGCATATGAGTGGAATGCTTAGAGAAGCATTAGACTACGCTGGCGTTGAATATGTATTCAAATCCGGTAGAGAAGCATACGCTAGTGGAATCCTGTCACAAGCCATCCACAAGATACTATTAAACTCAGATAAGATAGGTAAGATTATAGTTGAATTCACAGGGCAGGAGAAATATCTTAAAGTTTTACCATACTTTGCCATCTGTAGAAACTGTGGAAGAATATACACTACTCAATCTCACAAATATGATCCTGAGAAAAGAGTCGTATATTATAGATGCAATGGTGTTGAGATTAGGGGTAAATGGTATAATGGTTGTGGATATGAAGGTGTAGCAGATATTAGGAGAGATGATGGTAAACTTGCATGGAAGACAGAGTTTGCGGCAAGATGGTCAGCTCTTGATATTAGGTTTGAAGCCTATGGTAAAGATATAGCAGACTCCGTTGAAGTAAATGATTGGGTTTCAAAAAACATTCTAGGATACGAACCCCCAATGCATATTAGATATGAGTTATTTCTAGATAAATCAGGTAGAAAGATATCTAAGTCGGCAGGAAACGTCTTCACCCCCCAAGAATGGTATAAGTATGGCCTACCTCAAAGTCTCCTCCTCCTCTTCTTTAAGAGAGTTGTAGGTACGAGGATTATCTCTTACCGGACAATACCTAGAATGATGGATGAATTAGATTATCTCGAAGACGTATACTTCAATAAAGTAAAGATAGGCAACTTGATGGAGAGAGAAAAGCTTAAAGGACTTTACATATACTCGAATCTCCTCAAACCTCCTCCTAAGCCTTCATCACATATCCCATACTCACTTATAGTTGACTTATCACTAGTTGCCCCTGAAGATAAGAGAGAAGAATTCCTCATCAGTAGGCTCTCCAAGTATGGTTATAAGATAGGGGAAAGAGAGCTTAAGAAGATCAGGTTAGCAATAAATTATGCTAAAGATTTCGGGATAGTCAAGAAAGAACCCGTCACTCTAACTAATATAGAGAGAAAAGCAATCGTAGAACTAATTAATGCAATCTCTCAAGCAAGGTCACCCAATGAAATACAGAATACAATCTTCACAATAGCTAGAAAAAACAGTATCAATCCACCAGAATTCTTTAAGAAACTCTACAAGATATTATTAGGAAGAGATTATGGGCCGAGACTCGGCCCATATCTATGGGATATAGGGATAGGTAAAACTGTAGAAACTCTAAAAGCTGTCATTAGAGAATAGAATCTAGACCTTTGACGATAACATAAAAACAAGGCCACGAGAAAGTAATAGCAAAATTGTTATACTCTCATGTCAAACGCTATTTAAGTATGTATCATTTTCGAGAGCGCCTCATTTTACCTTAGAGGATTATAGACAAAGTTTATCATAGAGGCTTAGCTATTTTAAGAATGTAATGAAGCGATTTGGGAAATTCTATCTCTTATGTATTGTGTTAGCTTTTGTTTCTCTCGTAATCTACGTCTATGGATATTTTAATAGAGAATTCATAGTAACTGCTTCAAACATTATCTTTCCAGTATATGCTCTTCTACCAGCTTTCTCTGCTTACTTTGCTATGAAGAATTACGGATTAAAGAGTATATTGGGTTACTCCATGTTTGCTTTCTTCGTAGGATTACTACTCTGGTTCTTAGGGGAGGTTGTCTGGGCAATTTACGTACTTGTATACGGAATAGAAGTACCGTTTCCCTCAGCAGCAGATTTTTTCTACCTCCTAGGTTATCCACCATTGTACCTTGGTTTAATCTCATATTTGAAAGTGTTTAAAGACGCATTTAATAGAATAGTAATCTCAATATCATCTATTGCAGGATTGATAGTAATAATAGTTACAAGTGTATTGGTAGTCCCTGAAGCTTTACTTTCAAGTAGCAATCTTGTCGAAGGGGTCTTATCTACTATCTATCCAATATTCGATTCACTATTAATCATCTTAGCCATAATGGGTGCAGTAACCTTCTTCGGGGGACGAATATGGATACCATGGCTACTTATCGCGGTAGGCTTCATCATTCTCGGTATAGTAGATATATCATATTACTACCAAAACTTACTAGGGTTAATCTGGGAGGGTCATCCGCTTGAATTGATCTGGCTATGGGTATATCTACATCTTGCCATAGCATTTTACACCCACGCAAAGCAGGTCTAAGTATGATTAGAGGATTAGATTCTAAGATTTTGAAAACTCTTCATAGGATAAAGGAGAAGCGTATACCGTGGAGAGTAATGAGTGAAAATCTGTTTGAACCAAAATGCTTAAATATTCTCTGAAACAAGTATAGCTAATTAATCGAGGAGTTAAGAATGGTAGAAAACTTGGTTAAGATAGGAGAGCTTACACCACGTTCACGTGGTGTAAATCTTGTTGCGAAAGTGGTAAGTAAATCGCCTGAAAGAGTTGTTTCATCGCAGTACGACAGGACAGAACATCGGCTAAGTGAAGTATTGATAGCTGATGAGACTGGAGCAATAAACCTAGTGCTGTGGGATGATAAAGTAGATAGAGTAAATGAAGGAGATGTAGTAAGAATCGTAAATGGGTTCATTAAACTCTTTAGAGGTAGAATGCAGTTAAACTTGGGAAGATTCGGAACTATAGAAACTTCTAGCATAGAGCTACATGAAGTAAACACAGAGAACAATCTATCTGAAAGACAGGTAGGATATGGGGAAAGACGGTCAAGACCATCCAGAACAACTGGATTTAGAAAACCTAGGACTAGGACTTAAGACGGATAAATAGACGGATAAATAGTATAACAGAAAGTCTATCAAAAACCTACTCGAAACTATAGTCTAGTCTTCCAATAATACTGGAGAAATACCTATGGTAAAGAGGAGTTTAAGCGAGGAATAACCTATAAATCCCACGGAGAAAAGATATATTTGAGTCCAATTTTGACCGAACAAAAGGAGGAGAAGGAAAGAGAGGAAAGTAAGACGTTCAACGAAGAATTTGAAGTAGTTATAGCTATTCCTGAAGCTAGGAAGCCTGAACTAGTCTTACCTGAAGATAAGGTGAAAGAATTGATACAGTTGCTAGATAGTCTAGGATGGGATAAGAAGACACTTCAACGATACATTAATCACGCTCTTAGATTAAGGAAGTTGGAGAAAGAACATCATAAGACATACACTACGTTAGTTAGAGATTACGAGAAACTAACCAGAGAGGAAGTAAAAACTAGATACGCTATCCAGCAGCTAATAGAGAAGAGGAAGAAGATAGAAGAAGACTTAAAACTGTACATGGAGCAATACAACATCACATTAGAAACAACAAAGAAGATAATCTCTATTCTTGAAGAATTAAAAAAGAATGGTTTAGATTTAGAAGACCTAAACAGGGCTACAAAATTCTTGAAGAATCTTAGAGACCAGAAGTATGATGTTGATAGGATGATCTCATATGTCTCCAGATACGAAGACCTATCTCTAGAATTAGATAAAATAAACAGAGAACTATTAGAAGCTAGGGAATCACTCCAGAAGATAATTCAAGAGAGAGAAAACTTAGATTACCTTCTAAAAGAAGAATACGGGCTTATTGATGGATTAAAAAATCTAAAGAATGATATTGAAAGATTATCTACTGAAAGAGATAGCATTCTTTCTGAGCTCTCTAGATACCGAGAAGAAGTAGAAAGGCTGAGGAAGGAAATAGAAGAATTGATAAACATAAAGTTTGATACAAATGAGGTGAATCGTTTACTTCAAGAGAAGAGGGATGAACTAGAGGATTTAAAAAAGAAGGTTGAAGCATTGAAGCAAGAGTTATCGGAGCTTATTGGCGTTGAAGCATCAACTAAAGAAATACTCTCTAGACATAGAGAACTTCTAGAAAAAGCAGAAATGTTAGAGAAAGATATTAAGAATAAGGAATCACTTATTGACCTACTTGATGGGGAGATGGCGGCAGCCTATTCTATACTGAAATTGTTACAAGATCCTGAAGGAGGAGCCATCGAAGATCTTGAACTGCTTTCACAGCATATCCAGAAATTGATGAAGGTTAAGAAAGGTGAAGCGATAGCACAGAAGCCTCTCGAACCCTACTTTCTTGAAAGAGTTAGAAAGACGTTGATAGATCTTATCATGCCTTATCTTAAGAAGGATTTTGTTCCAAGGTGGGTTTTTGAAAGGGTAGAGAAGGAACTGAAACTATTAAGTGAGAAGAGGGTTGTTCTTGAAGAAGAGATCGCTTCTCTCAGGAGAAGTATTGATGAGAAAAGTAGGGTAGAAATATCTAGGCCAGTAGAAGATAAGAAAATTGAAGCTCAAAGCATTCTTACAGCTATCTCCCCAGAAGGGGCTACAGTAGAATTGAAGACTATCGCTGAAGGCAAGAGGGCTAGAATAACCTGTATTTACTGTAGGGAACAAACTATCGTGAATCTACCATTTGAAAGCGAGCTTGAAGAATTATCTTCTAAGAACTGGAAGCTTAGATTTAAATGTGGAAAGTGCAATAAGACCTATGATATTCCAGCTGATATGATACTTAAGAAGATTAGAGGTGAATGAAAAATGAGGGAGTCCGATAACCCGATTATAAAGATGCTTTCATGGAAGGTTAGGAAGCTAACTATAGATGAAGTTGTACAAGTACTGGGTTCTCTGTCCACTATAGAGAATAGAGTATTCACTTTAACAGAAGTAGTTAATCTTCTCCCAAGAAATATCTCTGAGAACCGTCAGAAGAGGAGATCCGTTGGAACGTTGCTGCAGAATCTTGCGGATCTAGGATACTTATCAAAGCCTAGTGAGAGGAAATGGGTTAAGAATGCTCCAACATTCAGCCATTATCTAAATCAATTCATTTTAGAGCTTTCTTCTTTGGAGAAGGGCTTCCAGCCTCAACGTCAGAGTGAGAAGGAGAGGATTGTAAAAGTTTTGGAGAAGCCTCGTCGACTCTTACGATAATAGATCCTCTCCAATCTCCAGGGACTTCAATAAACTTCCATCCTCTATTCAGAAATCTAACGGCTAAGATTGGCTTAGCCTTAATCTCTACACCACATCTAGGACACTTAACCATGAACCTCCTGCAGAACTCTAAGAGTCTATTTACCTGGTCTTGATTAAGCATAACATATTTTTTCCTTGTAGATTTTACTTCTATAGCTAGGAGCTCTCCATTATCTGTAGCGATTATATCTGGTTTAGCCATCTTCCCAGTCCCACTACCAGGGGTTCTAACAGCATAGAATCCGTCACCTGCAGAGATAAACTTCTGGACAAGGTAATACTCGCCTTCGTAACCGACCCTAGCCTTATACTTTACAGAGCTAGGAGATTTCGGATGCTTAGGCAAACAATCCACCCCCCATTTAAGGTTAAAGTGAAGCTTTAAGCTTTTCACAAATCTCACAAAACAAACATCCTTCTGATATACTTAGAGAATGCATTGATAGCTTACTGTATAGTGTGTTACTGCCTCATCTTCTTCATTACTATTAACTGTGAACGCCCTATCTTAACTTTCTCGATAACTCCATTCTTCTCTAATGCAGATAAGATCCCGCTTACCTTTGCTTTAGAGAATCCTGTTCTCTGAACTATCTGTCTCTGGAAAGCTGAACCCCCCATCTCTCTAAGTACATCGATAACTTGGTCAGCGTCTTTCACGCTAAACTTTCTCTCCTTCCTCCTGCTACGGAGTATAACAGCAATTATGACTATCAATAATATCAGTATGATAGAAGAGTATGTTAACATGGACTGCCAGAATACTCCAAGTTCACCAAACAGAGCTGGGTGCTCAGTGGTAACAGTGGTTGGGGAAGCTTTAGAGATTTCAGTCTCCCTAGTTAGAGTTTCCTCAATAACAGTCTTGAGAGAGGTCTTAATATGTGGTGTCTTGTCAGGGAATAGCTTTTTCCCAAACCATGTAACCTCTCTATAATCTTTCTTGTCAGGCGGTGGATGAACTTCAACGATTAAGTAGTCTTCTGGAATTATTATCGTTAGAGAATCACCTTCATATAAGTAGAATCCTCCTATAAACACATCTCCAACAATTAGTTTTTCATCCTCAACTTCCGAGAAGCTAACCCATCTAAACGTGTAGATTAATTTACCTAGTTTACCGGCCAGAGTATCTACAACCTGTACCGATACATTAAAGTCTTCGGCTCTCATAGGTCTATTAGCGTATTTAGAAGCATCGCTTACAATCTTCTGGATTCTCTGTGTGAAGTTTTCCAGTATCCCTTCTTTATATTTATCAAAGTTTTCTACATAACTAGTGAAAGCCTGTAAATCTTCTTCAGAGCTTATAAATATTGAGGATTCAATAATCCAAACTGCTGAACCGTCTCTCAGCAGTTTAATTATGTAAGTATTGCTTTCGAAGTTAATGGAATATGCCGGGGTAACGATACTAGAGAAATATGTCAGGCTGAGGATTGCGATTATTAATAGATGTGAAGTTTTAGACTTGTCCCTCTTCATTGGGGATCAATTCTTATGGTTGATTTATTAGTGTTATTTCTATTTATGAAGGTGCTTTGAGTATTTCAGTACGTGCAGTTTTTTCTTCAGTGGTTTGTTGGCAGAATCGAGCTATTCTATCATTGATTTCATTCAACCAATTTGATAGTATCCCTGTCTTCATCTCTATTCTTTCAAGCTCCCTCTCTAAGAATTCCAGCCTCTTCTCTAGCAGAGTCTTTGTAATATACATTCTGATTATCGTTTTATTTTCGCCACTACACTTCTCTCTAATCTCCTTTATGATCCTCAACGTTTCTTCACGCTCTCTGATCCTCTTACTAATTTCCTCCATGAAACGTTGTGTAGCATTCTTTAGTTCTTCTATCGCTTTAAGATGCTTCTCGATTCTATTTCTAACCTCATTCATTAATTCATTAAATTCTCTTCTCCTCTCGTTTAACTTATCCATTTCCTTGAATAGTTCTTGAAGTCTCTCCCTAATTCTTTCTCTCTCCTTATCTCCACCTATGTTAGTCTTCAACCTACCTTCTAATTCTCTTCTTTCAGTATTCATTCTTTGATACTGGTTTTCAAGGTCGTCAATTGCTTGACTTATTTCTTGTTGTCTCTGTGTAAATTGATTTAATTCTTCATGAAGCTGGCTCAACTTTCGCAGCGACTCGCTTCTTGTTTCATTTAAATTGAAGATTTCTTTTTCTAGCCTATCTAATCTTAAAGTAAGGTTTCCAAGAAGCTCCAGACATCCACCAGTAATTGAAGGGAACTGTTGTAGAGATTCATCGATCTTGGAAATGTTGCTCCTTAAGTTATCAATTCTCTCTATAAGTTTCTCTCTGGATTCTTCTAGTCTAGATATCGCTTTACTTAATATATTTGACATTGATTGAAGCCTCCTGCAGTCGGTAATGTTTTCGACGCTTAACTTATATATGCCTATGTTTAATTCTTCTTTTATCTGTTCAGTTATCTCTCTCACATGCTCGGAGAAGAGCTTATTCGTCTCGACGAGCTCATCAGCTATGATGGTGAGATTCTCAGATAAACTTCTACCTAATTCACCAAGTCTATATCCGAGTCTATCAGAAAGTATGCTTAACCCGTATGCTTCTATTCTTATTCTTCTCATCTCCAATGAGAATTCTTGTGGTGATATAGTTCTATTCAGAAGCTTTCTTAAAAGATTGTCTCTTTCCTGGTTCATTAAGCTGATCCGCTGCTTAAGTTGCTGATGGTATCCCTCTATTAATCGTAGACGTTCATCGACAGCCTTTGGAGTTAATGTCTTAACTTCCATAATGTATGAAGATATAGCTTCCTTATGCTGTATGATGACTTCTTTTAAGGATGCTGATATCTCTAACCCTAATGGGATGCTTGCAGATATTGTATCTTCTTCAGCTATTGATGCAGGTACTTCGTTGATTAGGAGTAACACGATAGTCGCTAGCACTACTACTTTAAGAAAGACTTTTCCATCCGCCTTCATTTCAGAGGATTCTTAATTCCTAGATTAGATAAGCTTTAAGTTCGCGAATGTTCACTGAACATTCCTAGAAATCTCGAGCTGTAGACTATTAGGGGATTCTTATTTTTCGTTGAAAGTACGGTATTTTAAATAGTCCATCAAAGATACCAGCGTATGGAGAGACCTAACCCTATTGTTAGAAGAAAAAATAATGATGTTTTGAAGGTGAGGATTGGCAGAGGTTTTTCAATAAGTGAATTGAAAGAAGTTAGTCTCAGCATTAAAGAAGCGAGAAATATGGGATTATACATTGATGAGAGAAGGAGGAGCATACATGCTGAGAATGTAGAAGTACTGCGAAACTACTTATCGAGTATAAGACCATTAAGGAAGGGTGAATGGCAAAGATGAGTAGAAAGCTTGAAAATGCTTGGAAGCTTGTTAAAGCCCATGAGAACTATAGAAGTAAGACATTGAATCTGATACCTAGCGAGAATATTCTAAGCCCGAAAGCTTTGAAAGCTCTATCAACAGACCTCGCTGGAAGATATGCTCTTAAACCTGAATTCTATGGTGGTACAAAATACATTCATGAACTGTGGAACTATGCTGAAGAATTAACCCGTAAACTCTTCAAGGTTGACCACGTACTATTAGAGCCACTCTCAGGACATATTGCAGCTATCCTCGTATCCCATACATTTGCTAGAGGTGGAAGACTCGCTACGCTACCCTCTGAGGATGGCGGGTATCCCGGGTATGAGAGGGTAAAGATACCTGACCTTATTGGAGCAGAATCGATAGAGCTACCATCATCAAAAGAATACTTCACTCCAATGGTAGAAGATGGTATGAGGGTCATTGGTGAGAAGAAGCCTGAACTGGTTATCTTAGGGGGTAGCATGATACTCTTCCCACATCCTGTTAAAGAGTTTTCAGAGATAGTTCATAGTTATGGGGGTATACTAGCCTATGATGCATCACATATACTTGGTTTGATTGCAGGCGGAGTTTTCCAAGACCCTATAAGAGAAGGAGCAGACCTAGTCTATGCTTCAACTCATAAAACATTCCCAGGACCTCAAGGTGCGGTAGTCTTCACCAACAACCTTCGTCTCTACGAGAGACTTTCAGAAAACATATATCACAAAATAGTTGATAATATTCATCTAAACAGGTTGGCTGCCTACGCTGTAACAGTCGAAGAAATGTTACGGTATGGGTCGCTTTACGCAAAGAGAGTTGTCGAGAATGCTAAGCATCTAGCATCCTCTCTTGATTCTCTAGGAGTACCTCTTAAAGCTAAAGACAGAGGATATACTGAAAGCCACCAGATCATACTAGATATTCAAGATAGCGAAGCAAGAGCTAAGGTTAGAGATAGATTGGAGGAATGCGGTATAATCGCAGATGCAGGTGTTAGGTTTGGGACAAACGAAGTTACGAGAAGAGGCATGGGTAAGAGGGAGATGGAGAAGATTGCTAGACTTATCTATAGGGCTATGGAAGGTGAAGACCCCAAAAAGATAAGGAGAGAAGTACGGACGTTATTGAGGAGGTTCCAGACTCTGAGATTCCGTTAATATGAGAGTCTACCCATATAGTCTTCTAGCTGCTTCTTCCAATCCAAGTTCTATTAATTTCTCTTTCGTAGGCCATCCATGTTCATCCCATCCTCGCTTCCTATAGTATGTCTTCAGCATTTCGGTGAACTTTTCTCTTGAGAGTTTTACGCCTTTAGTTGAACCTTCGGGGACAGGGTCTTCAAAATCTCTAGCTGGAAGCATATCATCTTGGATGCTTATTTTCTTTCTAAGTATAGCCATGATTCTAGTTAGATTCCATACTCTCTCGCTCTTCTTCAAGAGTTCATCTAAAGTTACTTCTTTCCCAGTTATTGCTGAATATGCTTCTGCGTGGAGGTTTGGGTCTACGCCTAGCTCAACCCAGTATAATCTACATACTCCAAGCATATCGAATAGGGGTCTAATATGTTGTAGATAGATTACCCTGTCAACTTTGTCTTCTCCGTAACTGTACCTGCCTACTTGTAAGTCGTATGTTATGGCCCATGAACGGTTGTGGTGTGCTCCGATATCGCATGTAGCGTAACTCAAAGCCATCGCGGGTGCAGCTCTATGATCATAGGCGCTAATCTCTAATCCTTTAACATGCATTGCAAACTTCTCAGAGCCTCTTCCTATCTTCTCTGATAATCTCTTCACCCCTAGAGATGTTAATTCTCCGAACCCTTCTCTTCTAGCTGTTATCTCAATTATTTTAGCGACTGCATCTATATCTCCCCATTCAATATTGAAGCCTACGTCTTCTTGAGTTAGTATGCCTCTCTGGAAGCACTCCATTAGAAAAGCTATGACCGAGCCCATCGTTATAGTATCCAGCCCGTAGTCATCGCAGAGGTAGTTAGCGTATGCTACTTCTTCAAGACTCTTGAGACCAGCGTTAGAACCGATCATAGCTGCAGTCTCATATTCTACGCCAATCTCCCCCTTTTTTCCTCCGATACTAAATGGTACAACATGTTCGCATGGAACTATACAGTTAGAACATGGTCTACTGTAGATCTCAACCTCCTCTAATGCATCTCCACTTATCATATCTGCATACTCGTATTTAGTCTTCTGGAAGTTATATGTTGGTAAGGCTTCGGCATTATTCGACCACTCTACCGTCATCATTGTTCCCTGCCTTCTCCAAATATCGTAGGTCGGGCTGTCTAGAACTTGCTTCTGGAATCTCCTAGCTACATCTCTGAGCCTCTCAGAGTCAGCTACTCTGACTTCCCCTGTCCCTCTCACAACGATAGCCTTTAGATTCTTAGACCCCATTACTGCACCCATTCCTGTCCTTCCAGCTTGACCGTGCCTATATTTTCTAAGATTCCAGTCAACGTTGATGCATGCAAAAGAGACTTGCCTCTCTCCAGCTATGCCTATACTCGCTATTGAACATTCTCCACCATGTTTTTCCCTAAGCTTCCTATCTACTTCACTTGAGTTTAAACCCCATAACTCTGGAGCATCAATAATCTCGACTCTACCATCTTCAATATATATGTATGATGGTGTAGGCGCTTTACCCCTAATAATGAGGCAGTCTATCCCTGCTCTCCTAAGACGGAAACCAAGGTAACCGCCTACATTACTATCCCCATAGATACCTGTCTGCGGGCTTAATGCTCCAAACTCTGTTTTCCCGCCACCCTGGAACAATGTACCATTTAAAGGTCCAGTTGCAACGACAAGAACATTACTCGGATGTAGGCCATCAACGATCCTATCTAGTTCCTTGAAGACTGTGTATGCTGTCCAGCCACGTCCGCCGATAAACTCGTATGCTAGATGCTCATCAGCATCCCTTAAGGTAATTTTCTTATCAGATAAGTCTATCTCAGCTATTCTCCCATAACCATACATAATCTATATCTCATTGAAATTATTAAAAAATATTTCTAGGATGTATTGAGGGCTTCTATGGCTTTTCTAGTTTTACTTTAAAGCTTGTTGAAGACGTTTATCTATTTCACCCCAGTTGACGATATTCCAGAATTTCTCTAAGTATTCTCCTCTATTGTTTTTGTAGTCGATGTAGTATGCATGCTCAAAGACATCTATAACAAACAGTATCCTAAACATTGGGTAAACATTTGTATTATGTTTCTCTATCTGCATAGGTATAAGTCTACCTGTCTGCCTACATAATGTTAATGCAGCCCATCCAGACCCTTCAACGGTTGCAGCAGCCTCAGAAAATTCTTTCTTGAACCTCTCAATGCTTCCAAACTCTTTATCAATCCTATCTCCAAGCACTCCGCCTGGCTTTCCACCACCTTTGCCTGGAGGGGCCATGTTCTCCCAATATAGTGAATGGAGTAGGTGCCCGCCAATATTAAATGATAGTGCTTTTAATGTCGCTCTCATATCTATGTCCGCATTTTCCCTTCTAGCTTTATCAAGTTTCTCTAATAGCTGGTTTGCAGTTGTAACGTATGCTTGATGATGCCTCTGATGATGTATTGTTAATTGCTGTTCAGAAATGTACGGCTCAAGAGCATTATAACTGTATGGTAGACTAGGCAAACTATAAAATCTAGGTCTAGCCTCAGACATACTTAGATCTTCTCTCAACATGTTAATATGTCTTGTTGTTCAACAGAACTCTGTGTAATATAGGGTAGACCTACATAAATTCTGTAATACTTTCTTGGAATTTATGAAATTCTAGGACTCTGGAGAGATGCCTCCAGTATTTATGGTCTGTAAGAGTTATTTTCTTAATTTCATCTAATGCTTCTTTTAGTGTATTAAACTTTCTAGGAGGATATTGTAAAGCTCTCCTACATATTTCTCTAAATCTCCAAACTCCTAAGGGTATCCACCCCTCACCCACTTCTGCGATTACTAGGATAGATGCTTGCTTCTTTTCTCTGTAGAGTTTCTCAAGTATCGGTAACCTCAATGCATGGTAAGCTCCCCCAACATTTTCTGGATACTTATCTGCTTCCCCAGGGAGCTCAGAATCGATATACATCCTATAGCTACCGAACCTCCTCCATATTTCTATAACTTCAAAACTCCATGGTCCAGGCATCATCAAGATAGCTACTCTATTATAGTGAGCTTCAAAACAATATAGATAGTATTCTGTAATCCAGTCGTATGTCTTTACGTATCTTCTGAATCTTCTACCAAGAACATCATCCACAGCGGTAATGCTCCACTCTGTTGGTACAATCTTCCTCCTATGTTTTGTTCCAATCATTCCTGATGATAAAAGCCTAGTTATACCATATTCTGGGACACCATTTAAGTAGAGTCTCACTATAGCTTCGCCTGCTTTTAGATCTACGTCTGAAACAATCTTTTCGACAACATTTAGAGTTTTAGGGTTCTCTGTTAACTGAATCTTCTCTAGGGGCGCCGCCGGTCCGGTTGGGCTAGTTCTTATAGAGAAGCTTAGATTAATCCTAGGCTCTTTCTCTAAGAACATTTCTATGTTGACTGGTTGTTGGGATAAGGCTATTTCTTGGATTGCTTGGAGGAGCTTATCTGGGTTTCTAGCATCATAAACCTTGATAGCTTTTCTTCCATAAACTAAGCTTAACCTCATTGATAATATTTTTTCTAAGGGCATATCTAGCCAAAGTCCATGCTTCTCCATCAAGCTTGTATCTTCTATAACTGGAGGAAGGAGGGGGCCGAGATTTACTCTTGGATAACCCCATGAACCTACAAGTATAGAAGGTGGAGAGGAACCATAGACAACCTTCGCCTTGGAAACCTTTAACAATAAATCTCTAACGTCTTTCAAATATGGGCATCTTTCAAGCTTACAATCCTTAAAATCACTCATGCATACCGGGCACTCTACTCTCTTCTCAAAATCTATCTCACTTCGCCCACTCCTAGAATATTGCAGGATCGTCGGCAACCCTAACCAATGATGTATATGCTTCTTTTTAAATCATTTCTACATAATCTAGGAGGCTATCAGCGTATAAGTTGTAGGATTGCTTCATCTAAACTCGCATCTACATGTCCGCATCCTACATCGAGGGCACCCATCACCGTATTTAGTTGTAAAAGCCTTTTCAAGGTCTATCCCAACGATATTACAGAAACTTAAGAGCCATGCGAGAAGATCTGACACCTCACTCTTAAGCTGTTCAAAATCTCCCTTCAAGAATGCATCTACAACTTCGCCTGCCTCACTTATCATCCATAGAAGAGTCTTCTCCGCACCCCTCTTCAAGTCTCTCTCCAAATATGTCTCAGCCATAAGTTTCTGGAACTCTCTCAAGCTCATGTCAATTATTATCGAGATATCTAGGAATTAAAGTTCTCGGATATGAAGACGGTCTTCACGGGGAGTTATTCTGATAGGGTTTATAAGCTTACGGAGAAGGAACGAAACGTTAACACTGTAATCTTACATTACCATTCTTGATGCCTCGATAATAATTAATTATTTATTCTTAACTCTTGCTTCTTCGAACTCTCCAGTCACTTCTAGCGTAGAATCAGTGGCGGATTCATCGCTAAGGCTATTGCACCATATAGAACAATATCATCGCCTAATGGTGTTATCTTTATTTCTGGGATTCTGTTTATAGTATATTCCTTAATCTGGCTAAGTATCGGTTCAAGGATGAGGCTGGGATTATTGTGTGCTATGGCCCCTCCCATAGTAATTAATTCCGGGTCATAGGCTGTATTGATGTTTGCAAATCCTACCGCATTGATTCTCCCTATCTCTCTAACTATCTTTAAAGCATACTCATCTCCTTCTCTAGCTAATTGGAATAGTTTCTCCGTAGTTAAATTGCCACCTTTGAGTAATTCTCGGATTCTTCCACCAAGGAATTCACCTGGATATGTCTCTACTAGGTATTTCACGAATGATGGGATATTCTTTCCAGAACAGTATGCTTCCCAGTGACCTCTACCTCCACATCCACATACCAATCTACCTTCTATGTCTACTACGATGTGGCCTATCTCAACAGCATTTCCATCTTTCCCTATTAGGAGGTTTCCATCAACTATGGCACCTCCACCTATACCTGAACTTAATGTTACATAGAAGAGATTGTTAGAGTCTCTACCTAGACCGAAGACCTTCTCACCTAGGACGGCTGTAGTACAATCATTCAATATGTAGACTGGAAGCTTGAATTCTTCTCTTAGAGATTCTCCTAGATAGACTTCTCCTACTGGAAGGTTTGCAGGGTTAAGTAGTACCTCCCTTCTATAATCTAGCGGCCCGATAGAGCCTACCCCTATTGCTTGAACCCTATCTAATTCTCTCCCTCCAACCCCTCTTATAAGACTACAGACTTGTTCGATCAGCTTCTCTCCAGAGCTATCTCTTACTGTATTTTCTCTAATCTTCCTATGAATCCTATTAGTAGAATCGGCTAATGCAACCCTTACCTTCGTAGCTCCTAGATCTACTCCAACGAAAAACCCTAATCCTCTCAATGCCTGACTTGAATTACTGAATACTATGGGATAAGGTTTTGATTGTTTTAAACTAGAATGTAAAACTAGTAGACTATACTGGTTACCCTTTAGACTCTCCTCCCCCTCCTTCCACCTTTCTTCCTAACCGAATCATGTGGTATAGGTGTAACGTCCTCTATTCTACCGATCATTACGCCTGACCTGGCTATAGCCCTGATAGCTGCTTGTGTTCCAGGACCGGGTGTTCTAGCTTTAACCCCTCCAGGTGCACGTACCCTAATATGTACAGCATTTATCCCCTTAGCTTTAGCAATCTCCATAACATATGATGCTGCTCTAGTAGCTGCATAGGGTGTTGGTTCAAGTCTACCTGCATCTACAAACATTCCACCTGAAGCCTTAGCAATAGTTTCAGCACCTGTTAAATCTGTAACGTGAACTAGGATGTTATTGTAGCTTGCATATATATGGACTATACCCCACTTTAGAGTCTTCTTGGATGGTGGAGCAACAGTAGATGTTACTGTAGCCTGCTTTGTATCATCAGTGCTTTTCGACGCCTCTTTTCCACTACCACTCATCAGTTTATCCAGGCTTGCCCCATATTTAAGTATATGACTCTTCCCATTATTAGTTATGCCTATGACGTATAATCTTTATTGAGAATACATCTTTAGACACTCATTTAATGCTCTTCTTACAAGTACTTTTGACATCTCAATTCTGTATTCTGCGGATGCTCTTACATCAGAGATTGGTTTAATATCCTTTACTACTTCTCTTGATGCTTCTTCTATCAGCTTGCTCGTTGCTTGACGTTCTCTTAGGTATTCTTCTACACTCTTAGCTCTAACAGGTGTGGGTGCTACGCTTCCTAAAGCTACGATTACATCTTCTATCTTACTATCATCAATGTTTAAGCCTACAGCAACACTTACAATACTTAGAATATGACTATACCTCTTCCCAAGCTTAATAAAGCTATACCGCCAGCCACTATCTTTCTTGGGTATTACTATCTCTGTTAAGATTTCATCTTTCCCTATGATTGTTTCACCAGGTCCTTTAAAGAATTCCTCGACCTTGACCCCCCTCTCTCCACCTATATTCTGAAGTTTAAGCTCTGCTTCTAAGACTATTAATGGTGGAGCGGTGTCAGCAGCAGGAGAAGCATTACATATATTTCCACCGATTGTTGCAGTATTTCTAACCTGCCAGACTGCAAAGTTATTTACAGCTATCCATAGAGGCTGAGCATAAACTTTGATGACCCCGCTATTCTTCAATTCTTCTATTGTTGTTAAAGCACCTATCCTAACATATCTGCTTTCATCCTGAACATACCTTAACTCACTTATTCTAGAGATATCTAGTATTTTCCTAGCTTCTACCTTCTTCGACCTTAATTGTATAACTAAATCTGTCCCCCCAGCAATTATCTTGGAGTCTGGATTTTTTCTCAAAAATCTTAATGCTTCATTAAGTGTTCCGAACCTATAGTATTCTATTTTGGGAATCATCCCTCCCACCTCTCAGATAATTCTTTAATGAGTTTCTCAGAAGCATACGGTATCTCTGAAGGCTTTACTCCTAGAGCATGTTTAATCGCATTTGTTACAGCTGCAGGTATTGGTATCAACGCCATTTCTGCTAATCCTTTTGCTCCAAATGGACCAAACCTAAAGTAGTCTTCTACAAATATCGGTTCTTCTATTTCTGGGAGATCTGCGATAGTTGGTATAAGGTAATCTGTAAAGTTTGGGTTAAGTATTCTACCATCTTCTAGCTTGATCTCCTCCATTAAGGTATATCCTATCCCCTGGATTACTGCTCCATGTATCTGGGTGGTTGCAAGCTTTGGATTAATTATCCTGCCCGCACATATAGCTGGCCACACTCTTATTACTCTTGTTAACCCTGTCTCCACATCAACCTCGACTTCTACTGCAACAACCATGTAGCTGAAAACTATATATGCGAACCCCCTACCTTTATCTTCATCAAACCTACCCTTAGGCATATAGAAGTATCCGGTAGCCGCCATATCTTCACCCTCAGCATAACATCTCTTAACAGCCTCCTCCCATGTAATCCTCTTCTCAGGTCTACTTCTACTATAGACCCACCCATTTCTTAATTCAACCTGCTCAGGACTACATTCTAGTATTCTTGAAGCAACCCTTTGTACCCTCTTCTTAATCTTCGTTGCCGCTATAAGTATTGCTGTACCACCTAGACTCAGACCTCTGGATCCATGGGTAGCTCCAGTATCAGGCGCGTCGGTTAATCCACCGACTAAGTTTATCTTCTCTAATGGTATCCCTAGTGCTTCTGCAGCTATCTGAGCCAACCCTGTATGTGTTCCCTGCCCAATCTCGACTATGCCTGTAAAAACCGTGACACTTCCATCTTTCGCAACGTTTATGTATGCATTACACCAGTCTGGGACGCCTCTACTAGTACTTATCCCATGCCATGCACATGCAAGACCTATCCCCCTAGCTTTTCCATCAACTATCTTACCGTAACCTTTCCTCTTCTCAAACCAATTACATTTCTCAGCAACCCTGGCTAGAGCCTCACCTACACCAACACTATCTTCTAATAATTGATCAGTCGAAGTCCTACTACCAGGTCTTAGGATGTTCTTTAGTCTAAACTCTAGAGGGTCTAATCCTACCTTCTCAGCTAATTCATCCATCTGCCTCTCAGCAGCAAACTGTATCTGCGGGTTTCCGAAACCTCTGAAACTTCCCTGGTAAACTTTGTTTGTATAAACAAGTATGCCTCTAGCGTCAACGTTAGGAACCTCGTAGGGTCCTGTAGAATGGACAGTAGCTCTCCAAAGAGTGAATGGGCCACGATTAGCATATGCACCTGCATCAAATATTATGTCAACATCTACTACGATAAGTTTTCCATCTTTACTCGCACCACTCCTATACCTTATGTATGCGGGGTCACGTTTACAATGACTTGTAAAACTATCTTCTCTAGTATATGTCAGTAAGACTGGTCTCCTGACTTTATATGCTGCTATAGCTGCCTGTGCACCTACTATCGGCATCATATCATCTTTTCCACCAAAGCCTCCACCTATAACAGGCTGGATAATTCTAATCTTACTTTGAGGGACCCCCAAGACCCTTGAGATTATTGATTGAGCAAGGTGGGGATACTGACCTGGGAGGATTATAGTCATTCCACCGTCTATCGGTATTGCAAGGGCACCCTCAGTCTCAAGATACGCATGCTCTTGGTATCCTGTTCTATATGTATTTTCAATAACGTAATCTGATTCTTGGAGTGCTTTCAAAGCATCTCCTTTCCTCACCCTCGTCTTCAATACTATATTGCTTCCATGCTCTTCGTGTACTAGAACTTCATCCTTCAATGCTTCGAGAGGATCGAATACGGCATCTAATGGCTTAATTTCTACTTCAACTAGTTCTCTTAATTCTTCTGCTGATCTTGGTCTAGATGCAACTATGAGAGCTATGGGTTCCCCATGGAATCTCACCTTCTTCTCAGCCAAGGCAGGCTGGTCGGGGATGTAGTATCCTACCTGATTCATTCCAGGGATATCACTAGATGTTACGAATGCTATGTAGTCAGGATGTTCTACGGCTTTACCTGGCTTCACGGAGACTAATACGCCGTGGGGGATGTTGCTCTTGACTATCCGTGCATATGCTAGCCCATCGACTAGGAAATCTTCAACATACTTTGCTTTACCGAGAACCTTCTCCAAAGCATCTATTCTTCTAACTTCGCTCCCAACATATATGAATTCTCTAGCTTTAAGCCATTCTTCAAGAATAGAGTATTCATCTTTTTGACTTTCTAGAAATGTTATCGAAGACATCTAGAACAGGATTCGGCTTGAAGTTAATAAATATTATCTAAACCCATTTTCAAGCATTAGGATGCTTTCAGCTTAGAACTTAAAGCATCAGTATGCTAGAGATTCATCCCAAAAGCTTACAAACTATCCTCTAAATAGGCTTAGAAGGTTAAATGGTTTGGAGACTAGCTTATACAGTATTTGAGGAGGGCTGGTTTAGATGTAGGCGACCTGTTGGAGACTTTGATGGATATGATGAAATTCGGAGATTTAATATGGTACTATATTCATGATGGTAGGAAGATTGTAGTCTTAGACTCTTCTAACAAATATAAATAGCATAGCCATAAGAGGTTATTATGG
>Ga0080004_1080719_pt1 | contig 20202 bp, 24 predicted proteins | sample WasSprMetagenome_FD_69207 | JGI IMG/M metagenome (GOLD analysis project Ga0080004, IMG submission 69207) | Sulfidic aquatic microbial communities from Washburn Spring, Yellowstone National Park, USA - WS (SPADES assembly) (version 2) | ecosystem: Environmental > Aquatic > Thermal springs > Hot...
CGGCCGCCGTGAGGGAGGGGTGGGTGAGGTAGGGATTGGTGACACCCGGGCCAAGGGAGATTTTCTTGGTGGAGAGGGCAATGGCCGTCAGCACGGAATAAACGTGCCTGTTGTGGTAATGCTCACAGACCCAGAGCTGGTCGAACCCAATTTTCTCGGCTTTCTTGGCCAGTCTAATACAGGTATCGACCGGATGATAGGGCACCAGTTCGAATCCGAATTTCATCGGTATTTGCTCGATTCAATATTAGATGCGACTCTTTGTACTCAGTCTGCCGCTCGTGAAACCGGGCGATGATTTGGGAGAACTTATAGTAGAGGCTGCTAGGAGGCAGGGAGTGGGAATTGAAGAGGGGGACGTGGTGGCCGTGGCGCAGAGCGTGGTGTCCAAGGCGGAGGGGGCCGTAGTAGAGCTCGGGCAGGTGCAGCCGAGTCCCGAGGCGATGGGTCTGGCGAGCAGGTTGGGAAAAGATCCTAGAGAGGTGGAGGTCATCCTGCGTGAATCGGCAAAGATACTCAGGGCAGAAAGGGTTCTCATTTGCAGGACCAAGCACGGGTTTGTATGTGCAAACGCTGGCGTGGACCACTCGAATGCGGGTGAGGGAAAGGTGACGATTCTTCCGCGCGACCCGGATGCCAGTGCGGCCGGAATCAGGCAGAGAATTCGTGAACTAACCGGGAAGGAGGTGGCGGTCATCATAACCGACAGCTGGGGTCGTACCTTCAGGAGGGGGTCAGTTGGTCACGCCATCGGGATTTCCGGTCTACGCCCTCTTCTGGATCTTTGCGGGAAGAGGGACCTTTACGGTAAGGAGTTAAAGAGCAAGGTGGTTTGTGTGGCGGATGCGCTCGCGGCCGCGGCAGTCCTAATGATGGGGGAGGCGGCGGAGGGAACGCCCGTCGTAATTATAAGAAATGCACCCTATCAGAAGGGGGAAGGGAAGATAAAAGAAGTGGTGAGGCCCGAGGAGGAGGATCTTTTCCTTTAGGCCGGAATGAATCGATTCTTGAGTTTTTCTAGAACTTTTGGGAGAGTGGTGTATTCCATGGATTCCTTGCCGAGCCTTGCGGGCTCAAACTCTCCCATCCTCCTGATCATGGCAGCGTATTCTACGGCCTCCTTTCTGGCGAGGTCGAAGGATGGATCGTCAAACAGGTCGGCAATCATGGGCCTGCCCTCATCGTCTTCGGCAATCTTTCCGTTTGCCACTTGGAAGCCCAAGGCCACTATTCTGGGAGGACCGTCGAAGGCACAGCACTTGGCATCCTTGAGTCCCACGGGCATAAGCGGTCCCCAGTGACTCCCCCTCATCCATCCCTCCACCCAGAAGGTATGCATGAAGGGTGCGAGGAGCTCACCTACGGCTGGGAGTCCGTGTTGGGCGCGGACGATGCAGACGGGATCGTCCTTACCCACGTATTTACCTGCTATCAGCGAGAGTCGGGTGGTCGAGGTGGCGGCACAAATCAAATTGTCACTTGCTCTCCACACGTGTGAGATCACGAACTGACCAGGAGTGCCGATGATGGCAAGAAGATCGTACATCTCCTCCGGACATTTCATTATCACCTTTTTGCCCTCGAAAACATCGAGAACCTCAAACTTGAAGCCTCCTGTCATGGCAGGATCAATCACTAGACCCGCGGTGTTGAAGGGGTCAGCAAACATCCTGAAGAGCGGGAAGTTGAAGGCACCAGGCTCGGTCTTGTCGGCGGCGAAGACGATGATTGGATCGGATGCTCTCTCCTCTATCTCCATCTCCGCCACGCCAGGTCCCATCCCCTTCACGTTGCCGCTGAAAGCGGTCTTAAGGATGTCTTGCCCCGCCGCATATAACTTCAACTCGGTGGCCTTCTTGGCGGCCTCTTGGAAGGTTTCCCAAGCAAGCTTGTGTATTTCAGGATTGTTCTCCCCCCTCGTGTGAACCATCAGAAGCTCTAGGTCGTCGCCGGCATGGAAAACAAAGTAACTGTTTATCAATCCCGTTTCCTTTGCCTGTTTCATCTTTCTCTCGGCAATGTTAAGAAGCGGTTGCGGGACGGTGTGGTGTCCCGCTAGCGACCCGACATCGCACTTTATGATGGAGATGGTGGTCTTCATTTCGCTAACTGATTTCTTCTATTTAAAAGCTTTTGGAGGGGTTTTTGTCACTTCTTTCTCTTGGTGGTCGATTTACTTTTCCAAGCTAAATCGTCAATGATTACTGATGGGAAGAATGCAAAAGGTGGCTGGAGCAGGCCGAGAAAACCCTTGAAAGTGCTGAGAGGGATAAACAAAACGGAGATTACAATTGGTGTTGTTTTAAGGCCCAACAAGCGGCTGAGTTTGCCCTGAAAGGCATGCTGTATGGAATGGGTGTTTCGGCAGTGGGTAATTCTCTGCTCAAGCTTTTGGGAGAGTTAGAGAAAAGAGGTGTTCAAGCGGGCGACTTGGCAAGGGATGCAAGAATCCTCGATAGACACTATATACCGACCCGATATGTGAACGCACATCCCGAGGGTGTGCCCTTCGAGTTCTATGATTTGCCCACCGCAGAGGAAGCCCTCGAAGGTGCTCGAAAAATCATCAGCTTCGTAAAGCAGGCGATTGGGCATGGTTAGCTTCCCATACGAGAAAGAGGTCGAAATTTACTGCAGAAAAATTGCCCAGACGCTCAGACCCAAATCCATCATCTTGTTTGGTTCCATGGCGAGAGGAAACTATGGTGTCGGAAGTGATGTCGACATTTTAGTCATATCGGACGATTTTCCCTCCAATTTTCTGGAGCGTCTTCGCCTCCTCTCGGAAGCAAACCCAACTTTTGCCCCCATTCAAGCGGTGGGCTACACTCCTGCAGAATTCCTCAAGATGATTCAGCACAGGCATCCAACCGCCCTATACGCAGTGGCAGAGGGAAAGCCGCTTCTTGATGACGGGTTTTTCAAGGAGGCCAAGCAAGTCTTTGAGAGGGTAAAGAGAGATTTTCAGCTCGTGCCAACTGCTCACGGATGGGAAGCCAAGGTTTTTTCTACTAACCGACTTAGATCTCCACCCATTCATCGATGAGTTTCTTGTACCACCTCTCAAATGTTTCCGGTGTGACCAAATGAAACTCAATTGGGGCGAAGTAGTCGCCAAGCTTCTCCTTGGCTTCAACAATCAGCTTTGCCCTTTCTTCTTCTTCAATCTTCTTGCTCACCACTAGCACATCAAGGTCACTCAGAGGCGTATAATCCCCTCTCACCACGCTTCCAAAGAGAAGGACTCTAACCTCTGGGTCTTGAAGGAGATCCCTAAAAATCTCTTTCAGCTTTCTCCCCAGCTCGCGAGGTTTCTCAAAGTAGGCCTTCTTGTGAGCATATGTGGATAGAGCCACTTCAATGGGTTCTTTCAAATTTCTCCCACCTCCTCAAAAGCTGACTTTACGAACTCTAGGAGCTCGACTTTCTGCTTTGAATACTGAATTGGCAGGTCTCTGCTGCCGATGTATACGAGCAAGTTCTTCCAGTTTTTCCTTTGGTCTCAGGAGAAAAGAACCAAGTTCGGGCGAAACCTTCGAAACCTCTTCAACCAGGGTGATAAGAGAATGGGTTCTGGAGAAATATCCAATCTTCTCGAGAAGGAAAGACTTCAGTCTCAACTGTATAGCTTGCTCGGAATGGAAGACTGAGAGATCGAAGAATCCCTTGCCAATGTCGTCCTCGGCCTCTTTCAGAAATCTCATCGCTCTTTCCTTTAGAAGATTTCTTTCCATCGCGGAAGTAGGTTTCCCGAAATAACTCCCTTTATTAGACTGGCACAGCATGCAATGCAGGATTTCTGATAGGTCAATGTCGTTTTTGGCTTGTCTATGAAAGGCTTTTACTTTATGACGTTGAATGCGTCTTGCGAAATCTTCGTCAAATGTAGCAATGTTGTTTATCTTTATCAGGGCGCAGGTCGTTGCATTGGGAAATCGTGATTTCTGGGTCGCTTTCGTTCCTGAGACTCTCCAAAATGAGGAGTCAGCGAGGACCATAGACCGCTCCATCCACCTCATTGGCTGCTCTCACTCTCGGTCCCTGAATGGGCCTGCCCGCCCACTCCCAAAGGGGGTCCTGCTTTTGTTCAAAGATTTTCGTGAACTCAGTTAAGTGCTCGAAAGCGAACTCGACACTTTTGCTGAGGATGTCGGTTAGGCTCGTGGAGTATCCCATTGACCGCAAGTACCTCTTAAGTTCGACCGCTTTTTCCGCCGCCTCCTCTCTGATTTTCACGCTCACCGTCATCTGCAGGGTTTCTACTTTTCCCTTATACTTTTCTCGACTTTCATCTGCAAGAGTCAGAACCCGATGGATTGTCACTGCTCTCAGGAGGATGCTGAAAAGGTGAAGTTTTTGAGATTTTAAATCAAGATTTATGGCGAGATACGTGTTGATCGCCAAAGTTGGCCGGAATCGTATTAGTGTGACGTGGAGAGATACGGAGACAGGTTACGTCGGATCTTTTACAATTGAGGGTCCTAAGGAATCGGCACAGGGAATTTTAAAGCTGCTGGAGGAGAGCCCGCAAGTCGAAGTCAAATACGAGTAAGAAGCTTTAGTTGAGCTTTTTTGAAACTCTTTTCCATGCCAGTTCGAGTTTCGCCATTATTGCCCCAAAAAACGAGCGAATGTTTCAATCCGTTAGGTCCATTATCTTTTGTCCAGCCCTTGGATTTACTTTCAATTGCTTTGTCCTCAAGCTCAAGGGTTTTTTATCATGCCCTTTTGTTTTTGCCTAACCTCTCTATTCCGTTGCCTAGAAGGTAATTTCCATAGATTCTCAATCTTAAATGAGGATTTCAGTCGTGGGCACCGGTTATGTCGGTTTGACTACCGCTGTCGGGTTTGCCTCGAAGGGTCATCACGTCACGAGTCTGGATATAGATCAAAAGAAGGTGGAGTCTCTGCGGGCGGGTAAGTGTCCCATCTATGAGCCCGGGCTGAGCGAACTCATGAACCAAGTGATGAGGGAGGGGAAGTTCAGGGCCGAGAGCGATCCAGCATGCCTCTCGGAAAGTGATCTCATTTTCATCTGCGTGGGCACCCCATCCAAGGAGGACGGCTCCATAGACCTCACCCAGCTCAGACGGGCGAGTGAGGACATCGCCAGAAATCTCGGTGGGAAGTACCCGATAATCGCGGTCAAGTCTACGGTCATTCCCGGCACCACGGAGTCGGTAGTAATCCCGACGGTGGAAAGGGTTTCTGGTAGGAAGGCGGGGAGGGGATTCGGCGTTTGCGTGAACCCAGAATTCCTGAGGGAGGGGAAAGCCTTGGAGGACTTCTTCCATCCAGATCGCGTGGTGATAGGTCAGCTCACCAGCAGGGAGGGAGACTTGCTGGAGGGACTCTATAGGGACTTTGGCTGCCCCATCCTCCGCACCAACCTCAGAACGGCGGAGATGATTAAGTACGCCTCGAACGCCTTCTTGGCGGCGAGGATCAGCCTAATCAACGAAATTGGGAACCTCTGCAAGCTTCTTGGGATAGACACGAGAGAGGTAGCGAGGGGGATGGGACTCGACAAGAGGATAGGACCCCACTTCCTTTCGTCGGGTATCGGTTTTGGGGGTTCCTGCTTCCCAAAGGATGTGAAGGCACTGATCGCTCGGGGGAGGGAGATGGGATACGAAATGAAGATTCTCAGGGCGGTCCTAGAGGTGAACGAGAGCCAGCCTCTGCGTCTCCTTCCACTCTTGGAGAAACACTTGGGCAGGCTGGAGGGAAAGAGGATTGGGGTGCTCGGGTTGGCTTTCAAGCCGGATACGGACGACGTTAGAGAGGCACCCTCCCTGAAAATCGTCTCCCACCTGCTGAAAATGGGAGCGAAGGTCAGGGTGTATGATCCCAAGGCAATGGAGAACTTCAAGAAATGCTTCCCAAACATCGAGTATTGTATGAGTGCGGAGGAGGTCTTGGATTCGGATGCGGTTCTAATCCTGACGGAGTGGCAAGAGTTCGAGAAGCTTGATTATTCTGGAAAAATCGTTGTAGATGGGAGGGGGGTGGAGGCGGCGAGAAAAACGGCAAAAGTTTACGAGGGGGTGTGTTGGTGAAGGAACTCGTGGGCTTGATCCCTGCGGCTGGAATTGGGACTAGGCTCTATCCCTTTGCCCGCGCCGTCCCCAAGGAGCTGTATCCAGTTTTGGGAAAACCTGTCATAGAGCACTGTGTCGAGAATTTACGGGAGGGGGGAATAAAGAGAATTTACGTGCTCGTGGGTTATCAAAAAGGTGCTCTCATGGACTACCTCGGGGACGGCTCGGACTTTGGGGTGAAGATTGCTTACATCTACCAACACAGGAGGTTGGGACTGGGTCATGCAGTGCTCCAGGCCAAAGAATGGATAGACTCGACCTTTGTAACATTGCTTGGGGATTCCTTCATTGAGCCCAAGTGGGAGATAAAGAATCTCATAAACGTTCATCTGCACGAAAGACCATTAGCCTCGCTCCTGTTATTTAGAGTTGAGGATCCGAGCTCTTACGGTGTGGTAAGATTCAAGCGCGAGGGAAGACTGCTCGTGGTGCAGAAACTTGTTGAGAAGCCCGGACCAGAGCAGGCGAAGGAGATGGAGGTGAATGGCAAATTTTATGCACTTTGCGGTGCCTATGTATTCGAGCCAAAAATTTTTGAATACATAGAGAAAACACCACCACAGCGCGGTGAGATTCAGCTCACCGATGCCATAGAGCTGGCAGTGGAAAATGGGGAAAGGGTTCTGGGGGTGGAGCTGGTCGGAAAGTATATAGACGTGGGAAAATGGGAAACCGTTCTGAGAACTGAGAGAGAATTCCTTAACTCACTCCCACTAGAGGAGTGCATAAAGGAAAGGGAGGAAATGGCTAGGAGGACGCTTTGACGAGGGTTCTTGTCACAGGCGGGGCGGGCTTTCTCGGCTCCTGGCTTTGTGAGTTCTTGGTTAACAGGGGGTATGAGGTTGTCTGCCTTGACAACATGAGCTCAGGCAGGAAGAGGAATGTTGAGCACTTGGAGGAGAAGATTGAGGTCGTGGAGGGGGACGTGACCAATCCTCCTCCTCTGCCGAAGGCTGACATAGTTTTTCACCTAGCATCAAGGGCATCACCAATCGACTTCAGGGAACACGCCATAGAGATTCTCATGGCGAACTCTGTCGGTACGCTCAGAATGTTGGAACTGGCGGAGAAGTGGGGGGCGAGATTTGTGTTTGCCTCCTCCTCCGAGGTTTATGGGAATCCCCTACAGCACCCGCAGACAGAGGAATATTGGGGGAATGTCAACCCCATTGGTGTTCGCTCATGCTACGACGAAGGGAAAAGGTTTGGAGAGGCGCTATGTATGGCTTATCACAGAAGAAAGGGTCTAGATGTCAGAATCGCGAGAATTTTCAACACGTATGGGCCGAGAATGAGGAAGGACGACGGGAGGGTGATTTCCAACTTTGTGGTTCAGGCACTCCAGGGAAAACCTTTAACAGTGTATGGGGATGGGACTCAGACAAGATCCTTTTGCTATGTTGAGGATTTGGTTGAGGGTTTGTCTAGGCTGGGCGAGGCGGAGGTTTCAGGCGAGGTTTTCAATCTCGGAAACCCAGCCGAGGTTACTATCCTAGAACTGGCTAAGCTCGTGAAGCGACTGACAGGAACCACCTCCGATATAGTTTTTCTGCCCAAGCCGCCAGACGATCCTGTAAGGAGGAGACCAGATATAAGCAAGGCAAAAAAGCAGCTAGGCTGGGAACCCAGGATTTCGCTTGAAGAGGGTTTGAAGAGAACCATTTCTTACTTTCGGGATGAGTTAGCTCATGCGTATTCTAATCACTGGAAGTAGCGGATTGTTAGGTAGCAAACTAGTTGCGGCAGCAGAAGCCCACGATGTAATCCCCACCTATTGTAGTAGAGCTCTTTTTCCGGTTTCGATAAGAATGGACATAACAGATAGGAATGAGGTTATTCGTATCGTTGAGAAGCACAAACCAAATGTCATCATACACACTGCAGCTGAAACAAATGTGGACAAATGCGAAGTTGACAGAGAACGGGCTTGGAAAGTCAATGTAGAAGGGACGAAAAACATCGTTGATGTATGTGTTCGTAACAACATATTGCTCGTCCTACTCTCGACTGACTATGTGTTTGACGGGGAAAAAGGCCTGTATACTGAGGAAGATAATCCCAATCCGATAAATTTCTACGGTTATACAAAGCTCGAGGCTGAGCGGTATGCGGTACAAGCCGAGCACTTAATTATAAGGACAAGTGTTTTGTACGGTTGGCATCCGTGGAAGAAAAATTTTGTAACTTGGGTGCTAAGTTCGCTAAGGGAAGGAAAACAGATAAGAGTGGTTGAAGATCATTATAACTCGCCCACTCTTGTAGATAATTTGGCAGAACTGATAATAGCGGCAATTGAAAAAGATTTGAGAGGTTTGTATAACATAGCAGGAAGTGAGCGAATAAGCAGGTTGGAATTCGCAAGAAAGATTTGCGAGGTATTTAATTTGAATCCCGAATTAATACAACGAACCAGGATGAGTGAATTTAAAGACTGGATTGCAAGGAGACCGCGCGATTCTTCGCTTAAGGTAGAAAAGATTCAAAATGCTGTTCGAAAGAGACCGCTTAGTGTCTTAGAAGGATTAAGGTTGATGAGGGACTCGCTGGCAGAAGCATGAAAGGAATCATTCTTCATGGAGGTCATGGAACTCGGCTAAGACCTCTAACATTCACAGGTCCAAAACAGCTAATACCAATTGCAAATAAGCCTATTTCCCAGTATGCTTTGGAGGATCTGAAAGAGGCGGGAATCAAAGAGGTGGCAATAGTGCTAGGTGACATATATCCGGAAAAGGTAAAGGAGTACTACGGCGATGGTGGTAGGTTTGGGGTGAGAATCACCTATGTATATCAAGGCCAACCTTTGGGGATCGCGCATGCTGTGGGTCTGTGTGAAGAATTTGTTGGTGATGAGCCTTTCGTTGTTTATCTTGGTGATAACATATTAAGAGGGGGAATAGCGAGCTACGCGGAGGTTTTCGAACGTTCAAATTTAAGTGCTATGATACTACTGTGCAAAGTAAAGAATCCGGAGCGCTTTGGTGTAGCTAAATTCGATTCAACCGGAAATCTTATTCAGCTGATAGAGAAACCAAGACAACCACCAAGCCCCTATGCTCTAACGGGGATATATTTCTTTCGCCCAGTAATTTTCGAAGCAATCAAGAAGTTGAAGCCGTCTTGGCGAGGGGAGCTTGAGATTACTGAAGCTATTCAATCTTTAATCGATCAAAAATTGTCAGTCGGTTACAAATTCGTTGAAGGCTGGTGGAAGGATACGGGAACTTGGGATGATCTTTTAGAGGCAAACAGACTAGTTCTAGATGAAATACATCCAGCGATACTTGGTGTGGTGGAAGATGAGAGTTCCATTCAAGGCAGAGTATTTATCGACCAAGATGCAGTTGTGCGAAAAGGGGCAATTGTGAGAGGACCATCAGTAATAGGACGTAAAACAATTATTGAGTCGAACGCATACATAGGACCGTACACTAGCATAGGGCATGGGGTTATAATTAAGCAAGCACAAATCGAAAATAGCATCATCATGGATGGTTGTATGATTGATTTCGATGGTAGGATCACCGACAGCATAATTGGACCTCACAGCGTTGTGACTTCTCAAAAGCCTATTGGAAGAAGGCTCATTTTAGGTGAAAGGTCTTTTGTGGAGATTTAGATGTTGGAGGGAATAACAATAAAACCGCTCAAAAAGTTTCTAGACGAGCGTGGGTCATTCACAGAAGTTATGAGAGCGGACTGGAAGGAACTTTTAGGGAGCGATGAAATTGTTCAAGCAAATCTCTCGGTTACGTATCCGGGGATTGTTCGGGCTTGGCACAGGCATCTGCAAGGTCAAACTGACTACTTCTTGGTCTTGAGGGGTTCAGCAAAAATTTGCGCATTTGATGAGGAAAGTGGTGAGTTGGATGAGATCTTTTCTAGTGGAGAGAATTTGCAAATTGTCAGAATTCCGGGACATTACTGGCATGGGTTCAAAGTCTTGGGCAATGAACCTGTCGTGCTTCTTTACTTCACAAATAGACTCTACAACTATGAAAACCCTGATGAACAAAGACGACCTTGGAATGACCCAGGTATTGTACCACGACTGGTTAATGGCAGACGAGATGATCCAAGGGTCGGTAAGCCTTGGGATTGGTTTGTGCCTCCACATAAATGAGGATTTTAATTACGGGCGGAGCGGGTTTTATTGGTAGCAATTTTGTGCATTACATTTTACGGAAGCATGCGGAAGATGAAGTAATTGTCTTGGATAAGCTAACATACGCAGGAAACGTCAGTAATCTCAAAGATGTGTGGAAGGAGATAACCTTCATCAAAGGAGACATTTGTGATCGCGAACTCGTAGCTCAGGTTGCGAAGGATGTGGATGCAATAATAAATTTTGCGGCGGAAACGCATGTAGATAGATCAATCCTGGAACCTGAACCGTTTTTGATGACAAATGTGATTGGAACTCAGGTATTGCTTGAGGCTGCCCGAAAGTTTAATCATGAGAAGTTCGTTCAAATCTCAACTGATGAAGTGTACGGAAGTATACTTCACGGATCTTTTAAGGAAGAGGATCCCTTACGTCCCTCAAGCCCCTATGCCGCGAGTAAGGCAGCTGCAGACATGTTGGTTCACTCTTATTATGTGACTTATAACCTTCCGGTGGTGATTACGCGAAGTACCAATAACTTCGGACCCTACCAGCATCCAGAGAAACTAATTCCAAAACTTATCATCAACGCTTTGAGAAACGAGCCGCTTCCGATTTATGGCGATGGCCGAAACGTAAGAGATTGGCTATACGTTATTGACAATTGTGAGGCAATAGATTTAGTCCTGCGGGAAGGAAAAATAGGTGAAACCTACAACATTGGGGCTGGTAATGAGAAGATGAACATAGAAATCGCAAATATTATTTTAGAAGAATTGGGGAAACCGAAAAGTCTGATCAAATTTGTAGAAGATAGACCCGGTCATGATAGGAGGTATTCCGTGAACTGTGAAAAAATCAAGGCGCTTGGTTGGAAGCCTCGCCACGATTTTATGACAGCTTTACGAGCAACAATTCAGTGGTATGTTGAAAACGAGTTTTGGTGGAGGCCTTTGGTGGGTTGAGCATGATTATGGATTGCTTGGGTTCACGGATGCTAATGGGGCAGAACTTTAGAGCTACCAATTTTGAAGCGACTAAACTAGGAGGTGAACCTTCAAAGCCACACATAAAGCGACTATGGGACATTTTTTTAACATACGGTTGTAGACGTATTTTGGACGCGGGATGTGGTTTCGGCTGGTTTGGAAGATACAAGCCCGAAGGAGTTGAAGTGATTGGGGTAGATATAAACGAAGACAAGCTCAAAATAGCCCAAACATATGAGAAAGTTGTCAAAGGAAACGTATGCTTTCTTCCTTTTCGAGACTCTTCTTTCGATGGTATATTAGCTTCTCACATTCTTGAACATGTTCAGAATGACCACAGAGCCATGAAAGAGTTTTACAGGGTTTTGCGTGTGGGGGGGTTCTTGTCGCGGAGGCACCAACCCCTTGGTGCGGTGCAACAGCCGATCCAACTCACCTTCGCTCCTACGATATTTACTCGTTTCTGGAGTTGGCAGAAAAAGCCCATTTCAGGGTTCTTCACTACTCCCTGCTAGGACGAGGAATTCCTGGTTTGGGCAAGCTAAGGTTGTATTCATTAAGCTATCGTTTGGGAAATTTTTGCGCAAACCGTCTCCACATTTTCAAAGGGTTTGTTTTTATGGTTTGTCAGAAGCCAAAAGCTTGATATACTTGTTCACAACTATTTCGGGCGAGTAAGTTTCCTTCACTCTCTTTAGACCCTTTTGCGAATATGTTTTCACAAGACTTGGGTCATGCCAAAGCTCTTTCAGCACTCGAGCGATGGCGGAAGAAGATTTTTCTTCCACGATGATCCCAGCGTCGCCGATAACATCCGGAATCGCGCCAGAGTTTGAACCTATTACGACCCTTCCCATTGCCATTGCCTCAATTAATACCATTCCAAACTGCTCCCTCCAGTTCTTGGTGGTTATTGATGGCAAGATGAGTACATTTGCTCTCCTAATATAAGAAGGTAGCAAGTCATATCTTACAGGTCCGACAAACTCTAGCAAGTTGTTTACTTTCATTTTTTTGGCCAAGATGCGATATCTTTCTATTTCTCCAGCTCCTATGATGGTTAGGAAACACGGAATCTCTTTTCTTATCATCTGGAGGGCAGCCAACAGGTAATCTACGCCCTTAGCCTGACAGACTCTTCCCACGAATAGTAACCGTAGCCTGTTCTCAAGCCTGTTCGGGCATGGTTTAAAAAGCTCAGTATCTACGCACGGTGGTATTACTATGGTTTTCCCTTTTTCTAATCCAAATTCAAGCCATACTTTCTGGGTTGATGAGACTGGGAAGATGATTCCCTTGTACAGGACATTCGAAATCGTGGTGAAGAACCGGGTGAAATTCATTAGAACGGCTGGAATATTTTCGTATGTGTAGGAATAGAAGTTTTCAGTTGTTAGCAAGCGAAAAAGAATTGTTGAGAGCCAAAAGAATTCTGGACCAATTGCCATATCAAGCTTGTATTTCTTGAACAAAATTGGTATATCCTGCTTCAGCCTGACAGCTCGAACGTGCTCTCTTACAATGTTCTCCTTTCGGAGAACTTCTTCAATGTAAGTTGCATTTGGAGGAGGAAAACTCATCCGTCCGTATGTTATGAGCACTGGATTGATTTTTTCTCTTTTCAAGTACTTCAGTAGAGTCAACAGAGGTGGATTAAATTGCGTGGGAACTATTATGCCAACATTCTCTTCCATCTTTCCTGAAGAATTGTTTTCAGCTGTTTCAAGTTTTCAAGGTAGGCGTGAGAAATTTCTGAGAATCGTCCCGTAACCAGAGAGTAGGCGAGAATTCCGAGCTCGTTTGGTATTCGAGCAATTAACCAATGAATGGGATAGTTCAAAAGAATAAACCGGAGTCGGTTTTTGTTTTCAACATAAAATCTAAAACCAGATGAAAACCATTTACCTGCGGTGGAAGACCCATGGTGAATTATCACGGTCTTTGGTGTGCATACAATCCTATAACCGGCTCTTTTGCAGCGTGCGCATAGATCTGTATCTTCATAGTACAGAGGGGAGTATCCCTCATCTAAAAGTCCTATTTTTTCAATGACTTCTCTCTTAATTAACATAGCGGCTCCGGTAACATAATCCACTTCCACAGTTCTATCGATATCCTTAGTGTAGTGCCCGGTTCCTCGAACGTTATACCATCCACCGACGTGCTGGATTGTACCGCCCGGCCCTACAAGCTTACAGCCGACTATTCCAATTTTTGGATCGCTCTCTGCAACTGCAATCATTTTCTCAAGCCAATCTCTTTGAATGATGACCGTGTCGTTGTTGAGGAGGAAAATGTAGTCGCCTCTAGCTTCTCTTATTCCAATATTGTTAGCCTTGGCGAATCCCAGGTTTTCCTTATTTTTTACCAACTTCACCCATCGATAATTTTTTTCCACCATCTCTTGGGAACCATCTGAAGATCCGTTATCCACGACGATAACCTCGTAGTTGGGATAAGTCGTGCTATTTTTGATCGAATCTAAGCATTGTTTAAGAAGCTCTTTCTTGTTGAAGTTTACGATTATTATGCTTACAAGTTTCGTGGCTGAGGCATGATGAATCTTAGTTCGCATTCGTTTGTAGATTTTGGGGTCTAAAAGTATGTTCTCGATTAATTTTCCCTACACATCTGCTACGCTTAGATTTTCCTCCAAGCAAGGGAATCGGGTTCGGGTGGTCATGGCAACGTATTTGCTCCGTTTACCTCTGTGTTCAAAAGCGATATTGTTGGCAACTGCCATAATTTGTTGTACGGCGTGTTTTTGGTCTAGTTAATCTTCTCAAAAACTTTTGACTTTCGTCTGTAGAACCATTACGACTATAATTATCTGAGCGGTCTGTAGTTCAGATTCAACGTTGAGCCAATGGATTCCTGTTTTCCAAAATGCTCGAGGAATTGTTAACCACAATAACGGTTACTAGTGGTTTGCTCATAACCATCTTTAGACCTTGGCTTAAAATGGTAAGTCAGGTTTCGGAGGAGCACAATTCTTCTAGATACTGGAACCACTCACGCCCCAGTCTCTTAGAATCTATTTCCCATTTAGCTCTTCTACAATTCATTTTGAGTCTATGATATAGTCTCTTGTCCGTCAACAGCTCCGTGATACCTTTCGCGATATCTTTCGGGTCGTCTTTAACCACCAGCCCCGTACCTAACTTCCTTACCCAATCTGCATGTTCACCTGAATCAGTACAAACTTGTGGTACCTCTGCAGCGATATATTCGAAGACTTTAATGGAGGATATGGTTCTAGAAAATATTGTGTTCCGGTTAGGTAGCGCGGCAATTTTTGCTCGTTTGAGATATGCGATAGCTTCCTCATGGGATAGAGGGCCAAGATATATGACATAAGATTTGGTCAGGAAAGGCCATATCTCCGGATAATACTTTAATTCCTCAGGAAGTCCACCAGCAAGAACAAGCCTTACGTTGGGAAACTTCCTAACCACTTCTTCAAAAGCTCGAAACAGAAGATCTACACCTCTCCATTTTAGAAACCCACCCATGTAGTAGACGTAGCATTTACTGGCTTTCTTTGGCTTTATTCGTGAAACAAAAGCGACGTCTGCACCATTTGGACAGTAAAACACATTTTCATTGATTCTCTTGAATTTCTCGACGAGATAAGTTGACACGCAGAAAACGGAGTCACTCATTTTGATTGCAAGAGTCTCTGAGATTAGATAGAACGGAAAGAGGATTTTGCGAAAAATTTTGACGACAAGAGGCGCCTGCCATAGACTCTCTCTAGAAATTTCGGAGTATGCGTCCATTACCACGGTCACTATGGTTTTTCGACATAATCGAAGGATTGGAAGATACACAAAATGGAAATAAGGGGGGCACATGAAGATGAATGCATCATACTTACCTAATTGTTTAGACAGACCGAGTGCATGCAAGAAATAGTTAATGACATGTGCTACATACCTAGGCAGATTTTTGACGGCACGTCGTTCAGTCAACAAATAGAAATCAACTCTTTTGGAGAATCCCTCAAAGTATCTCCAGAAAACCCCCGGTGAGTAATGTACGGCTAGTATCCTGCTTTTCATCGTTGCCCAGCTACTTCGGAATCGACGGGCTTTAATAGCGAGAAAAAAGTACTCCTAAATTCCTTTAGTCTACTCTCCATATCGCATAGACCTTCGCTCATGATTCTCTTCCGTAGGGTTCTTGAGATTTCGCGTAGTTTTGAAGGAGGAAGTTGAAATATCTCGAGCACTTTCGCTACGATGCTGTCTTCAGAACCGTCAATTATAAGCCAATCATCTACATATTGTGAGGCACCGGTGTTTTTTGTTACCACAGGAATGAGTCCGGCTAGTATGGCCTCAATCACCGTAACCCCAAACGGTTCATAGACTGCTGGATGAACATAAACAGAACATTTCTTCATATACTCTGCTGGGTTAGGTACCCTTCCCGTGAGTATTATTCCCGGACCTGCGAATTTTTTTGGTATGTTTCCAATGAGATAAAGTTTTGATTCAGGATATTTCAATCTGATTTTATCGAAAGCTCTGACTAAACGCTCAATTCCCTTTCGTGGCGAATATGTTCCAAGAAAGCATATGTTTTTAGAAGTGAGATCAGCCTCTACTCTCGCGAAACTAGGGTCTACGAAATATTTGACAAGTTTTACCTGGCACTTTAGTAGATTGCGTGCGATTTTTTCGATATACTTTGACGGTGCTAAGAAACCATCAATGTTTCTGGTCAACCACCAAACTATTGCCCGCTTAACAGGTCCCAGTCCATAGTAGATTGAGTCAGCACCCCACAATATGGATTTTGCATTTCCAAGCTTTTTCCAAATGTATGCTAAAAGGAGACCGGAAGAATCCTCACAAAGAATCACATGCGGACGAAGTTTGAATATTTGTGTTAGCGCTTTTACAAAAGAAAGGACATTGAACGGATGGGGTTCAAAGTGTATAGTGTATGCATTTAAACTTTCTGCAAACCTCTTGTGGATTAAGTGAGGTCCCCTTTCGATAAAAGCCACTTTCATTTTCCTATGTTTTCTGCAAGCTTATGTTTTCAACTTGCCGATTTCTTAGAAATTTCTAAAGTCCGCTCGAGTTCCAACAAACATTTTTCAGAAAGTCCTCTTACGAATTTTCTTCCTGAGTTTCCTAATTTTTTTCTCAACGAGGGGTTTTTCTTGAGAAGCAGGATGCTATCTGCGATTTGCTTAACATTAAGCGGATCAATAATTAAGCCGGCTCCAGCCCGCTCTATCACCTCAGCGACCCCAGCTTCTCGGGAGCATATTACAGGTTTGCCATATTTCATGGCTTCAATCGGGACTAAACCGAAGGGCTCCGAGAGTGCGGGAAAGAGAACAACATCGCAACTTTCGTAGAGCTTTTTCAGTTCACTATCGTTAACCTTACCTTTGAATTCCACCTGTGGACCAGCTATTTTCTCTAGTCTTGCTCGATCCGGTCCGTCCCCGACTATGGTTAATTTTACATCATCGATAAGTGAAACCGCTTTTATTGCTGATTCAACATTTTTTATCCGCGTCAGCCGGCTAACCACTAAAACCGAAAACATGGCCAAATCACCTTAGAGACTTTGACATGATATCGATTTTCAACATTTTGTGCGGTGAGTCTTGAGTTGGCGATGATTACAGAAGGATGAAGAATTTTGAAAATAAACGAATCCAAAGCGATAATTGGCAGGCAAATCAACTTTAAGATTTTGGGAGTGAATTGATGTAATCGAATCGCTTCTTCATGGACATAGGCCACTGTTGGAATTTTCCTAAGCCTTGAAACTAGAAGAGTAGCCCAAATAATGGGACATGAAATAAACGCTCCGTGAACCGATAGTAGCCATACTTCTCCGTTACATGTTTTGAGTTTTTTTACGAGACGAAGAAAGCGAAGCGGTGTTAGTAAAAAATGTTTTTTGCTGTACGGCTCGGCGAACTCCGTCTCGATAAGAACCTCGTGGCCCCTTTTCTTCAGTCCCTCAGCAATTGACAGCATACATCGTTCCGCTCCACCAATCTCCACAAACTGCCCGTGGATGATGGTGATTTTCATCTATTAACACAGTCCAGCAAAACTCTTTCGGTTTCTTGAGCGATATGGTCCCAAGTAAAATTTCTGACGATTTGGTGTCCTCGAAAAGTAAGTTCGCGTTGCAAAGATGGATTACCCAGAAGTTCATTTAGTTTTTTTGCAAGCTCTTCTATGTTACGGGGTGTAAAAAGAAGGCCAGCACGACCATTAGCAGTTACTTCTCGGAGGGCAGGGATATCTGCTGCTATTACCGGTGTGCCAGCCGCCATAGATTCGATTAGAACGATTCCAAATCCCTCAGTAGTAGAAGGGAGCACAAGTACATGAGAAGATTTAAGTAGCTTAATTTTTTTGTTCTCGTTCACAAAACCTGTAAATACAACTTTTCTTCTTATTCCAAGGACATCCGCTACTTTTTCGAGTTTCCCTCTTTCAGGTCCATCTCCCACGATATACAGTCGGGCATCGAGGCGGAGTTTAGAAAAAGCGATAAGTAAATCGTCAACATGTTTGTATCCAATCAGGCGCCCTATGTAAATCACCTGCGGTACCTTTGATTTTCTGATCTTGATTTTCTCGAATTTCGATAGGTCTACCCCGTTTGGAATGACTACAATTTTGTCAGCTGGAACCCCGCTTTTAACCAGCTTTTGCTTGGAAGCATTAGAGACGGTGATAATTCTGCTGTAAGGAAGCTTTAGCATTACCCTCTCAAATATGGCCATCAGGGAACCCTTGAGACCATATTTCTCGAGCCAAGTTTCGCGGTAAACATCATGGATGGTCGCCACAACGGGCTTTCTTCTAGTAAGTGCAACTGTGCATAAGGGAGGCAAAGGGAAGAATTGTTGTGGCATGTAGATATCAAATTCTCCTAATTTTAGTCCTTGGACTAGAGACTCCAACATAAAAGAAGAGCCATCAATGGGTGACTCTAGTTTAACGATGCCAGAGGGAACCGGAACTCGATGAATATGCACCTTCTCGTTGATTTCATACGCAGGTAGATCGCTAAACTTTCGTGTAATTACATGCACTTCATGTTTTCTGGCAAGTCTAATGGCAATCTCGTACATCCGCCTTTCACCACCACCCAGCAGGTAGGGATAGTATAAGTCCGATCCCATTAGGATGCGCATCTTGTATTATACCTGGCAATTCATAGTTTTGGGACAATTGGTTTGGCGGTTTGTCGCGAGTGATTTTTCGTCCACCTCAGCGAATCACCTTCTTCTTTTTAGTCGTTGATTAAGGAGGAAATGGAGCCAGTCGGTATGATTCTGTGCGGAGGTTATGGAAAGAGACTTTTCCCGCTCACGAGCAAAGTGCCTAAGGTGCTACTTGAGATAGAAAGGGGCTACACCTTATTGGATCATCAGCTTTCTCTTTACCGAAAAGCCGGCGTAAAGAAGGTCTATCTTTTGGCCGGTTATCTAGCGGGCGAAATAAGGAAGAGGTATGGAAACGAACATGGAGGGGTGGAGCTGGAATACGTGGTCGAGAAAAAGCCGCTAGGAACCCTCAACGCCTTGAGACTCGGGATGAGAAAGGCGAGAACGGCGGCCATCGCGAGCAACGGGGATGTGGTAACGAACCTTGATCTGCGAGAGATGTGGGTGGACTTTCAGAAGTCGGATGCTCTAGCATCAGTTCTGGCGGTCAGGATGAGGAGCCCCTTTGGGGTTCTGAGGATAAGGGGCAAAAAAATCCTGTCGTTTGCCGAAAAGCCCCTTCTTCCCCATTACATCAACGGGGGTTTCTACTGTCTCAGTCCATCTCTGCTTCCCATGATGGAGAGAATTGGGAGGGGAAACATCGAGCAGACACTTTTTCCCGAGCTCGCTAGAAAAGGGAAGTTGAGGAGTTACAAGGTGGAGGACGTTTTCTGGATGTCCGTTGATACGCTCAAGGATCTCGAGGAGGTCAGGAAGAATTTCCCGAAGCTTCGAGGCATCTGATTTTGCAAATTTGTCATTTTTGTGTGACAAAAAGCTGAAATAATGTCATATTAATGTGACAAATGGAGAAGTCGAGAATAATCGAAGTACTGGACAGGTGGAACTTCTGGGGCAGAGACTTGGATGTGGGGATTTTGAGAGGGGGATATGTGGATACACTTTTGAGGTTTACCAAAACCGGAAAAATAGTCTCTATCGTGGGGGTTAGAAGGTCGGGGAAAACCACACTCATGAAACAGATGGCGAGAATCCTGATAGATCAGGGTACAAGTCGGAATAATTTTTTGATCGTGAACTTTGAGGAGCCTGAGTTTGTCGGTGCGGATGTAAGTCTGCTCCAGCGGATATACGAAGCCTATCTTGAGATAATGAAGCCGGTGGGAAAGCCATTCATTTTTCTGGATGAGATCCAAAACGTGAAGGGCTGGGAGCGGTTCGTGAGGAGCCTGAACGAGCGTGGTGAGGCCTTTATAGTGATTTCGGGCTCTTCCTCCAAGCTCCTGAGCAGGGAGCTGGCGAGCGTGCTGACGGGCAGGCAGATTTATCTTGAGGTTCTTCCGCTGAGCTTCAGAGAGTTCCTCAGCTTTAGAGGGCTGGAGATAAGGGAGGCAAAAGACGTCCTGCTGAGGTCCCTAGAGGTGAAGCGCCTGTTTAGGGAATATATGGAAATTGGAGGTTTTCCAGAAGTTGTGCTGACTGGGGATTCGGACCTAAGAATGAGAATTCTCAGGAGTTATTACGAGGACATCTTGGGTAGAGATGTTATGCAGAGATTCGGGGTGAAGAAGTTTGACAAGCTGAAGGCTCTTGCGAGGTTTTATCTGACGAACATATCCTCACCCATAAGCTTCAGGAGAGTCGCTGGATTTGTCCGGCTGCCAACTGAGACGGTGAGAAGGTTCTCATCATACCTTGAAATGGCGAATCTCGTCTTCTTCACCAAAAGGTTCTCTTGGTCGGTGAAGGAACAAGAAAACAGTCCGAGAAAGGTCTATTCCATAGATG
>Ga0080004_1144574_pt1 | contig 20194 bp, 14 predicted proteins | sample WasSprMetagenome_FD_69207 | JGI IMG/M metagenome (GOLD analysis project Ga0080004, IMG submission 69207) | Sulfidic aquatic microbial communities from Washburn Spring, Yellowstone National Park, USA - WS (SPADES assembly) (version 2) | ecosystem: Environmental > Aquatic > Thermal springs > Hot...
CGTCGTTTCGGGTCCCGACGAGATGATGATCGCCGCGCAGGCCATGGGCGCCGATGGCGCCATCGGCACCTTCTACAACCTGGTGCCGCGGCTGTTCGTGGACGCCTATGATGCCTTCCACGCCGGCGATGTCCACCGCGCGATGGAACTGCAGGCGCGCGCCAACCGCCTCATCACCGTGTACTTCCAGTTCGGCGGCGGGATGTCCGCCTTTAAGGCGGCGATGAAGCTGATCGGGTTTGACTGCGGCGCCGGCCGGCCGCCCCTGCCGCCCATCAGCCCGGAACAGGAGGAGCGCCTGCGGGCGGAGCTGGTGGCCGCCGGCTTCTGGGATGTGGCGGTCGCCAGATAGGAGGGGCAACATGAACTACCGCCTGCTGGGGCGCACCGGCCTGCGGGTGTCCGAGATTTCTCTGGGCGCGGTGGAGATCGGCATGCCCTATGGCATCCCGACGGCCGGCGGGCTGGAGCGCCCTTCCGAGGAAGAGGCCCATGCGCTCCTGCACGCCGCGCTGGATATGGGCATCAATTTGATTGACACGGCGCGGGCGTACGGGGAGAGCGAGGAGATCATCGGGCGGGCGCTGAAGGGCCGACGCCATGAGTATATCCTGGCCACCAAGGTGTACCATTATGCCGACCGCGGCCTCTCCACGGTGGAACAGCGCCGCGCCATCCGCGAGTCCATCGAGACCAGCCTGCGCGCCCTGCAGACGGACGTGATAGACATCCTGCAGATTCACAGCGCCACGCAGGAGGTCCTCGAGCGCGGCGAGGTCCTGCGGGAGCTGGAGGAAGCCCAGCGCGCCGGCAAAGCGCGCTTCCTGGGCGCCACGGTGTACGGCGTGGAAGCGCCGATGACCGCCGTGCTGGACGGTCATTACGACGTGATCCAGGTGGCGTACAATATGCTGGACCGCCGGCTGGAGGCGGAGGTACTGCCCCTGGCGTATGAGAAGAGGATCGGTGTCATGGTGCGCTCCGTACTGCTGAAGGGGGTGCTCACGCCGCGCTATGCGGCCCTGCCGGATGGCCTGGCGGAACTGCGGGAGGCGGCGCGCCGGCTGGAGGCCATCGTGCAGACGGAATGCGAGTCCCTCCCGGAAGCGGCCTTCCGCTATGTCCTGGATAATCCCTGCATCAGCACGGCGCTGGTGGGGACGGGCAAACTTCGCAACTTACAGCGGGCGGTGGAATATGCCGGCCGCGGCCCGCTCTCGCCCGAGCTGAAAGCCGCCATCCGCAGTGTCACTGTCTCCGACGAGACCCTCCTGGATCCCAGCACCTGGGAGCGGCGGTGAAATGGGGCCGGCGGCTGTCACCTGAGATAGGGCGGGGATTTTGAGCCGTGTGCCGGTCTGTGATATAATGCGGTGCAAGTTTGCAGGCCCAAGAGGGAAAGCGCATGGCATCGCAACGACCGCCGCGCACCATTGCCGGCATCACGTTTCAAGACTACACGCTCTTACAGCGCGCCCTGACCCACAGCTCATACCTGAACGAACATCCGGACTTCTCCGCAGAGGATAACGAACGGTTGGAGTTCCTCGGGGATGCGGTCATCAGCCTCATCACCGCCGAATACCTCTATCACCGCTTCCCGGAGTTCCGCGAGGGGGAGCTGACCAATCTGCGCGCCGCCATTGTGCGGCGCGAGACGCTGGCGTCCTTTGCCCAGGCGATTCACCTGGACGAGTATCTTTTGTTGGGGAAGGGGGAGGAGGAGAGCGGCGGGAGATCGCGGCCGGCCACCCTCTGCAACGCCTTCGAGGCGTTCATCGGTGCCCTGTACCTGGACCAGGGGTATGAGGTCACCGCGCGGTTCCTCACCCCGCTGATCCAGCAGGCCACCCAGCAGTTGCTCACCCGCGCGCTGAGCAAGGACGTGCGCAGTCAGCTTCAGGAGCTGACCCAGGCGCGCTTCCAGATCACCCCGCGTTACAAGACCATCGCCGAGTTCGGCCCGGACCACGCCAAACAGTTCGTGGTGGAGGCGTACGTCGGGCCGGTCTGCGCCGGCCGCGGGCAGGGTCACAGCAAGCAGGCCGCCGCCAAGCAGGCCGCCGCACAGGCGCTCGAGCATCTCCAGGATGTGCACCGTCTGGAAGACTTGACCCCTCTTCCGCCCTGGGACGCGGTGTCCGGGAAAGAGGGATAAGATGCACGGGTTGCATGCCTACGCCGGCTGTTGCCGGCCCGCGCCGATATGTACCTTGGAGACCTATTCCGCCCGCCGGAGGCGCCCATGCGCCTGAAAAGGCTGGAACTGCAGGGCTATAAATCCTTCGCCGCCAGAACCGAGTTTCTGTTCTTCGACGGCATCACCGCCATTGTCGGCCCGAATGGAAGCGGTAAATCGAACATCGCTGATGCGGTGCGCTGGGTGCTGGGCGAGCAGAGCTACCGCCTCCTGCGCGGCAAGCGCACGGAGGATATGATCTTCTCCGGCAGTGCCCAGCGGCCGCGCGCCGGCATGGCCCAGGTCACGATGACGCTGGACAATTCCAGCGGCTGGCTCCCCCTGGAATACAGTGAGGTCAGCATCACCCGCCGGGCGTACCGATCAGGGGAGAACGAGTACCTCATCAACGGCAACCGTGTGCGCCTGCGCGATGTCATGGAATTGTTGGGACGGAGCGGCCTGGCGCGGCGTTCCTACACAGTGATTGGTCAAGGCCTGATTGATGCCGCGCTGGCCCTGCGCCCGGAGGAGCGGCGCATCCTGTTTGAGGAGGCCGCCGGCATCACCATCCACCAGATGAAGCGCGCCGAAGCGCTCAGCAAGCTCGAAGCCACGCAGGAAAACCTTCTGCGGATCAAAGATATCCTCTCCGAAATTACCCCACGCCTGCAGGTCCTGCAGAAGCAGGCGGAGCGGGCGGAGCAGTACGCGTCACTGCAGGACCGACTGCGCCAGCTACTGCGCGTCTGGTACGGTCATCAGTGGTTCCTGGCAGAGCAGGCGTTACAGCAGGCGCAGGAAGCGCTCCGCCGGCAGACGGAACTGCGGGATGCCCGCCAGCAGGCGCTCCAGCAAATCGAAGAGCAGATGGACGCCTTGCGCCAGGAGCAGGCCGCCCTGCGCGAGCAGTTGAGCCAGCGGCATGGGGACAGCACCCGCCTGCACGCGGAGCTGGAAGCCCTGGAGCGGGAGCTGGCCGTCTGGGAGGAACGCCGGCGGCAGATGGAGGTCCAGCGCGAGGCCCTTCTGCAGGACATCATCGCCCTGCGGGCCAGCGCCGCGGAGCATGAGAAACGCATCGCCGGCGCCCAGGAGGAGCTGGGGGCGCTCGAACAGGAATATCAGGCTCAGCTCGCGGCGGCCGCCGAGGTCGAACAGCAGGTGCAGGCCCTCCAGCAGGAGCGACAGCGTCTCAACGCCGCCATTGCGGCGGCGCGCGATGAGGCCTTCCAGGTCGCCACGCGGCTGGCGGACTGCCGCAACCGCATGACCCAACTGGATGAGCGCCGGCAGGAACTGCAGGAGGAACAGCGCCGGCATCAGGAGCATATTGCCGCCTGCCAGGAGGAAATTGGCCAGCGGGAGAGGGAACTGCGCGCCCTGCGCCAGGAGCTGGAGACCTGGCAGGAAGCCACCGCGGTCTTGCAGGCCCAGCGCCAATCTGCCCTGGAAAAGGCGGAGGAGGTCCGGCGACAGCGCCCGACGATCGAGAAGCGCCTGGATGAGGCCCGCAGGCAGTTGACGCATCTGCAGGCCCGCCGGGATATCCTCGCGCGCACCCGTGAGGAGATGGAAGGGTTCTACGCCGGCGTGCGCTCGGTCATGCAGGCGCGCATCGCCGGCGTGTTGGGCCCGGTCGCGTCCCATATTACTGTGCCGGCAGAGCTGGAGCGGGCGCTGGAAACCGCCCTCGGCAGTCACCTGCAGGACATCATCGTCGAACGCTGGGAAGTGGCCGAGAAGGCCATCGAGCACCTGAAGCGCGTGCAGGGAGGCCGGGCGACCTTTCTGCCCCTGGACACCCTGCGGCCGCCGGCCGCCCTGGAGGTGCCGGCCGCCTCGGGCGTGATCGGGCTGGCCTCTGAGCTGGTGCAGTACGATGCCCGCCTGCGGCCGGCGGTGGACCTGCTCCTGAACCGCACCCTGGTGGTGGAGGACCTGCAAACCGCCCGCCGGGTGATGGAGCGCCTGCGCGGCAGTTTCACCATTGTCACGCGCGCCGGCGAGATCGTCCGCTCCAGCGGGAGCGTCACCGGCGGGGCGGGCGCCGGCGAGCGCCAGGCCGGCATGCTGGCCCGCGAGCGCGAATGGCGGGAACTGCCCGGCCAAATTGCCGCCGCCGAAGAGCAGGTGGCCTCCCTGACCCGCGAATTGGAAGAAAGCCAGCGCGCCGAAGCGCACCACCGCCAGACCGCCCAGGACCTGGAGCGCGAGCTGGCCGCACGCCAGCGCCAGCAGGTGGACCTGGAGGCGCGCATCGCGGAGCTCCTCCGTCAGCAGGACCGGCTTTCGCAGGAAATCGAATGGCATGGACGCTTGATCGCGCAGTCGCGCAAAGAGGTGGAAGCCACGACAGCGCGGCGCGCCCAGCTTGCACAGGAGGCCGGCCAGCTCGAGGAGCGTCAGCGCGCCCTGGAGGAACAGCTCCAGCAGTTGGATGCGGCGCGCGCCGGCATTGTAGATGACGAGCTGGTCAATCAGCTCAACACCCTGCGCGCCGCGCTGGCCTCCGCGGCCTCCCGGCGGGACAGCCAGCTTCAGCTCCTGCGGAACTTCCAGTCCATGCTGTCCCAGGCGCATCAGCAGATCGAGGGCAAGGAGCGCCGCCTGCATGAGCTGGAAGGACAGATGCAGGAGCTGGAGGAGCGCCGGCGGACTGCGGATGCGCGCCGGCACGAACTGCAGGCGGGCCTGGCGGATATTGATGCCCAGGTCCAGCCCATGGAACGGCGCCTGATGGAGCTGGAGCGCGCCCTGCAGGCCCTGATGGTCGAGGAAGAGCGCCGGCGCCGCCAGCTCCATGATGCGGAGAGCCTCTACGCCCAGGCCAGCCTGGAATACCAGCGCAAGGAAGAGCATGTCCGCGCCCTGCACCGACAAATCGAAGAAGAGCTGGGTCTGGTGGAGCTGGAGCCGGTAGAGGGGCTTGCGGAGCAGGCGCCACTGCCGTTGGGCACATTGGTTTCCGCCCTGCCGGCGGTGCCGGAACTGCCTGAGGGGTTAGAGGAGGAGATCCGGCAACTGCGGGCGCAGATTCGCCGGCTGGGTGCGGTGAACCCCGAGGCCCCGGAGGAATATTCCTCTCTGCTCCAGCGCTACACCTTCCTCACCGAACAGGTGGCCGACCTGGAGCAGGCCTCGCGCTCCCTGCGGGCGATCATCAGCGAGCTGGACGAGATCATGCAGGCCGATTTCATGCAGACCTTCCGGGCGGTCAATGCCCAGTTCCGACAGTTCTTCTCCGCCCTCTTCGGAGGGGGTTCGGCCCGGCTGGTGCTCACCGAGCCCGATAACCTGAGCATCACCGGTGTGGATATCATCGCCCAGCCGCCGGGCAAGCGCCAGCAGAGCCTGGCCCTGCTCTCCGGCGGCGAGAGGGCGCTCACCGCCGCGGCGCTCATCTTCGCCATTCTGAAGGTCAGCCCCACACCTTTCTGCTTCCTGGATGAAGTGGACGCCATGCTGGATGAGGCGAATGTGGGGCGCTTCCGCGAGGCGCTGAAAAGCCTATCGGGGCAGACGCAGTTCATCGTCATCACGCACAACCGCGGCACGGTGGAGGCGGCGGACACGATTTACGGCATCACCATGGGAGAGGATGGGACGTCGCGCAGTATTTCCCTGCGCCTGGAGGGCAGAGATGTGGAGCCGGCCAACGCCGCATAATGCGGCGCGGCCGGCGAACCGGTGATCAACCGCGTTCCAGCGCCCGCAGGACGGCGGCGCGCAGCATCTCCTTATCAGGCCAGCCGGCGAACCCTTCGCCGGTGAGATAGGTCCTTCAACCTCGCGAGTAATCGGTGCGCTTCTCGGCGTACGGGTCCACGTCAACCCCGTTGATACGGATGGTGGGAGAGCCGAAATAGCGCCATTCCGCGGGGTCCATATCCGCTTCCATCACGATCTCTTGGATCTCCGCCTGAACCCCCAGCTCCTCCAGCACCTGGCGCAGATTTTCCATGGCTTTCGGAGTGGAAGCACAGCCGGGCGAATGCAGGACGCGAATGTGCAGCATGCTTCCTCCTGTAATGCAGGTGATAGTGCCGGCGTTCCGACAGCCGTTATACCGCAGAGCGGCGAATTGTCAAGAAAGTTAACAAGGTGATGGCGAACGCAGAAATTTGCCAGATTCCTGCCCAAAGTGCTATAATAGTCCAATGCAGGAACGTACGTGATGCATCACGACATCCTGTCATGACAGGGAGGTGATGGCTATGCCAACCTACGTATATCAATGCGACCAGTGCGGGCTGCAGTTCGAGCGTCAACAGAGTTTCTCCGAGCCTCCTTTGACGCACTGCCCGGAGTGCGATGGGACGGTGCGCCGCGTCTTCCAGCCTGTGGGAATTGTGTTCAAGGGTTCGGGTTGGTACTGCACGGATCATCGGGCGAAGTCGCCCACTGCGGTGCCCGGCGAGATCAAGGACAACGGCAACGGGCACAAAAAGGAGAGCGCCGGCGAGAGCTCCAAAAAGAGCGAGAAAATCGCCTGCTCCTGCGGCGAGGATTGAGCCTTTCGCCGCCTATCCTCTGCGAAAACCACAAACAGGGCACCCTAATCGGGTGCCCTGTTCTTTTTGCCGGCCTGCTTTGGATAGCGCTTTACCGCTTTCCGGATAGGATGCTCGTCACAGGAATGGAGCAGAGGAACTTGAACGGCCCGTCGCCGGCGTTCTCGTACGTGTGCTCCACTCCCGGCGGGACGAATGCCACATCCCCTGGCCCCACCTCGTGCCAGGTCTCGCCAATAAGGAGCCGGCCCTTCCCCTCCAGGATGAAGTTCTCGTGCTCGAAGGGATGGGCATGACGGGGAGTATGTCCACCGGGCGCCACCTCGATCAGCCGCATGGCGTAATACGGCGCGCCGTCATGTTCCTCGTCAATCAGCCAGCGGATGGTGACGCCGGGGGCTTCGTCGCCGAATTCCTGCGCCGGCACCCGTGTGTAATGAACCACCTTGGCCCTGGGTCCTGTCATGGAAAGTTCCTCCTCAGAGAAGAATGTTCAACGCCCGCAGGTACTGCAGTTTGCGGAGCTACAGCCGGCGCATCCTTCGCCGCCCGCGCCGGCACCGTCCCCGCGGCGCACCGCCGCAATGCGCGACAGCAGGCGCCGGGCGTTCTGCTTCCCGCACCGCTCGCATTCCACCGGCGCATCCGCCTGGCTCATGGGGCGCATCTTCGAGAACACCGCCCCGCAGTCCGGACAGCGATATTCATATATGGGCATAGCCGCACTCCGACCAAAACAGGATGTACATATATTGTAGCGCATTGCGCGCCGGCGGTCAAAGCATGCAAAGTGCCTGCGCCGGCACCCCACAGCGTATTTGACGCGAACCCTGCTTCTGGCTACAATGCTCCCAAGGCCGGCCGGAGCCGAAAACCTGGCCGGCACATGGAGGCAGATTATCTCATGGACCCCGTAGCCCTGCGCATTCCACTGCCGTTCCTGGGCTGGACCCTGGAATTTACCTGGTACGGCATTTCTATCGTCATCGGCGTGCTGGCGGCGACCTTTTACGCCACCTATGAAGCGCGCCGGCGCGGCCAGAACCCGGAACCCATCTGGGACATATTCGTCCTGGTGGTTTTCGTGGGCATCATCGGGGCGCGCCTGTGGTACGTCATCACAGCCACCCTCGGCGGCAATCCATATTACCTTCAGAACCCCATCCAGATTCTCAACGTGCGGGCCGGCGGGCTGAATATCTTCGGTGCCTTGCTGGCCGGCTTGGTGACCATCATCCTGTTCTGCCGCGCCAAGGGGCTGAATTTCTGGATGTATCTGGATTTCGTCGCGCCGGGCGTCCTGCTGGGGCAGGGACTCGCCCGTTGGGGAAACTATGTCAATCAAGAACTGTACGGCCCGCCCACCACACTGCCGTGGGGCATTCCCATTGACGCTCAGCACCGCATCCCGCCGTACGATGACTTGACCCGCTTCCCGCTGAGCACCCGCTTCCATCCGACCTTCTTGTACGAGACGATCTATGACCTGCTGGCCTTCGGGCTGTTGATGTACCTGCTTCGCCGGCTGGGCGAACGCTGGAAAGTAGGCTCGGTGTTCGGGGCCTATCTCATCCTGCACGGCATCGGCCGTTTCATCATCGAGTTTTTCCGCCCGGATCAGCCCCGCATCCCGGGCACCGATTTCAGCTATTCGCGCCTCCTCTCGGTGCTGTTCGTCATAGGCGGCGCGGTGGTGCTGTATTGGCGCCAGCAGAGGGCGGAACCGTACCCGGCGCCGGCCGCTCCTCCCGAGGAGCCTCTCGCCATCGCCGGGCAGGAGGAACAAGCCGCTTCTGCCGCGCCGGAGCCGCCGGCAGAAGGGCAGGGGGAGCAGGACGGCTGAGCCTGCTTGCGTATGCCGGGCACGCGTTCCCGCAGTACTACATCAATGTTCTGGAGAAATCGCCCATGACCAGGATACAGCCGGCCGACCAGAGAAGGCGGACGGCCGCAGTCATATTCCTGTTGTTGAGCGCAGTGGTGATGCTGGCCGGGTGTGCTCCCCAGCCGTATACGTTGGCGCCCCTGCCGACCCGCACACCCAAGCCGACCTTCACGCCCACGCCGGCGGTGGATATGTCCGCGCAGAGCGACGCTGTCCCGCCCACCCCGACGGTGATGGCGGCACAGCCCACGCCGGCGCCAACCCCGACCTATTCCTCGCCGGCGGCCGCCGAGGTCCCTAAGACCGGCCGCGCCATTTTGGTGGACCAGGACCAGCAGTACATGTACATCTTTGAGAATGGGGTGGAGATCCGGGCCATTCCGTGCAGTACCGGCGATCCCCAGAACCACGGCACCAAGGCCTGGCGCGGTGTGGTGGGGGAATATGTGGGCACTTTTTACTCGTACGGCACCTATGCGGATTATGCCTGGTACCTGTTCGATGATCACGGGCGTATCATGATCCACGGCGCGCCCTATATCTTCGACGAGAACGGTCAGCGCATTTACCTGGAGCTGGATGCGCTGGGCCGCTATCCCGTTTCCCACGGATGTATCCGCATTCACCCCGATGAAGCGCGCTGGCTGACCTTCTGGAATCCCAAGGGCGTGCCGATCATTATCACGCCCTGGACGGGGAAGCGCTCGCTGGCGGAAGCGCCCCGGCACTAGGCCGGCTACTCCTTGGGGATCACCTCATACCTCAGCCAGACCGCGCCGCCTTCCAGCCCCATGAAGTGCGACAGCCGGAGCCGCAGGATTTGATGAAGGCCCGTAAGGTCGCTGGCCTCAAAGAGGGTGGGGGTGGTCATGCCGCCGATAGCCAGGGGCGCGATGACTACGCTGATTTCGTCAATGAGGCCGCGCCGCAGGAGCGCGCCGGTCAACTGGGCGCCGCCCAGACACGCCAGCATGCCGATGCGGTAGCGCTCCCAAAGGGCATCCAGCGCCGCCTCGAGGTCCACGTGTTCCTCGCCGGCCACGATGTAATGGATGCCTTCCTCGTCCAGGTACTCCAGGTAGTCCTTCGGGGTTTTCTTGGAACAAAGGGCCACGGCGGAGCGGAACCAGGGCTTGCGCTTGATGAGCGTCCAGTTGATGCGGCCGCGGTTGTCCGGCACGACGATGGCCGGCGCCAACTGCCGCGGGTCCGAGGCCACGATATCCCGCTCGGCGAGGGTGTGCTCCGCCAGGGAGATGAGGGAAGCCTGGTCAGGATGCCCTGCACCCCGAGGTGTCTGGCCAGGCGGTAGTATTCATGCACAGCGGTCGGAGCGATTTCCTCCCAGTGGGTCTCCAGCCGGCGGGCAGTGGTCAGGCGGGCGTCCACGCTCATCAGACAATGCACGATAATCCAGGGTCGCGGCATGATGGTTTGTCCAACCTCCTGTGGCGATGAATTATTGCGCCGGCATCTGGCCGGCTCGCGCCCGCTGTCGGGCCTTGCTTAATTGCACGGCCCAGCGGATAGCCTCGGTGAGACTGCAGGCGCTGGCGCGGAACTGCCAGGCGATGTCGAAGGCGGTGCCGTGGTCCACAGAGGTGCGCACAATCGGCAGGCCCAGCGTGACATTGACGCCGGCGCCGAACCCCAACAGCTTGATGGGAATCAACCCCTGATCGTGGTACAGCGCGATGACGAAATCAAACTCTCCCTGCACAGCGCGGTAAAAGACCATGTCCGCGGGGAAGGGGCCGCTGACCTGGAAGCCCATTGCCTGGGCCTGACGGATGGCCGGAATGATGATCTCCAGCTCCTCGCTCCCGAAAATGCCCCCTTCGCTGGCGTGGGGGTTCAGCCCAGGGACAGCGATGCGCGGCACGCCCATGCCCAACAGCCGGCCCAGCTCATCCGCCAGCCGCACCGCGGTCAGGATGCGTTCCTGGCTGATGAGGTCCAGTGCGGCGCGCAGGGGCAGATGGGTGCTGATGATCACTACCCGCAGGGCGCCGGCGCTCATCATCATGGCGTACTCGCGGGCGCCGGTGCGCTCAGCGAAGATCTCCGTGTGGCCGGGGTATTCATAGCCGGCCAGATTGAGGGCCTCTTTGCAGATGGGACAGGTGACAACGGCGTCCACTTCTCCCTGCATGGCCAGGTCCGCGGCCGTGATGATGTATTGGTAGGCGGCCGCGCCGGCCATAGGGTCTACCATCCCTTTCTTCAGTTGCCCCATGTCAATATTGTGCAGGTCCAGCACATCCAGATAGCGCGGTTCGAAGCGCGCCTGCCCCACGGTGGCGATGGGATGGACGGCGAAGTTCAGGCGCATGCCGTCCAGCACAGCCTGGATGACCGAGGCGTCGCCGACGATGAGCGGCCGGCAGAGCCGGTATGTCCCCACGTCGCACAGCACCCGCACGGCGATTTCCGGCCCAATGCCGGCGGCATCCCCCATCGTGATCGCCACGATCGGACGTTCCGTTTCCCAGAGCTCCCGCATCTTCCTTCCCTCCATGCTCTGCTATCGTTCCATTCTGGTTGGCGCTCATATCCGCCGCTGTTCATCATCGGGCTGGCCGTCTTTCTGCCGGCGCTTTGCTTCTATTCTTCGCGACTGCCAGAGCACCAAGGCGACCATGCCGGCGGCGAGCGCCAAAAGCCCGACGCCGGTGCACCCGATTAACACCGAGATCCAATCCAGCGGCGCGTTCATCGGTCAGGTCTCCCCGGAAGAGGAGAGAAGGGCGCGCGCGGCACAAACCTCCCCATGGCCGGCGCACCGACAAACTGTCCATGGTGCACGATGACCTGGCCGCGTAGGAGGACGGTATCCGGGGCGCCGCGCACTTGCCAGCCCTCATAGGGGCAGTAGTCCACGCGCTGATGGAGCGAGCTAGCGGACAAGGTGATTTCCCGCCCCGGATCCCACAGCACGAGGTCCGCATCCGCCCCGACGGCGATGTTCCCCTTGCGCGGCGCCAGGCCAAAGAGAAGCGCCGGCATGGTGGCGCACAGCTCGACGAAGCGGGGCAGAGAGATGCGGCCGGCATTGACCCCGAAATGATACAACAGCAGGGCGCGGGTCTCGATGCCCGGCAGTCCGTTGGGGATCAGGGTGAAGTTATCCCGGCCGCGCTGGCGGTGGGTGGCGAAATCCCAGGGGCAGTGGTCGGTGGCGACGGTCTGCACCCTGCCCCACTGCAGGCCCCGCCAGAGCGCGTCCAGATGCCGGCGGGCGCGCAGGGGCGGCGCACAGCAGTATTTTGCCCCTTCAAAGTCCGGCTGGTCATACGCCTGCTCATCCAGGAGCAGATGCTGGGGCGTAACCTCGACGTATACGGTCTGGCCGGCGGCGCGGGCGCGCTCGATCGCCTCCAGGCTCTCGGCGCAGGAGATATGGACGAAGTACACGGGCACATCGACGGTCGCGGCCAGGGCAAGCACGCGCTGGACCGCCTCCGCCTCGGCGGTGCAGGGCCGGCTGTGGGGATGATAGCGCGGCGCGGTCAGGCCGGCGGCCAGCAAACGTGCCTGCTCATAGGCGATGATGGCATCGTTCTCCGCATGGACGATGGGCAGAAGGCCGTGGGACTTGCAGGTCTCCAGCAGGCACAGGATATCCTTGTCCTCGACCATTATGTCGGCGTAGGTGGTGTAGAGCTTCAGGCTGGTGTAGCCTTCCCCGGCGAGGGCGGCGATCTCCTCCAGGAACGCCGGCGCGCTGCTGTTGCCGGTGAGGTGCAGGGAGTAATCCACCGCCACCTTCCCATCGGCTTCGGCGCGGCGGGCGCCGGCGGCGGCGCGCGGTGATTCGCCGGGCAGTTGTTCGATAAAGTCTATGATGGTGGTGGTGCCGCCGCAGGCCGCCGCCATGGTGCCGGTGAAGAAGTCATCGGTGGTGACAATATCGCCGGCGGGCATCTGCAGGTGCACATGGACGTCAATCAGGCCGGGGAGGACATACATGCCTCGGGCGTCCAGTTCCTCGCGGCCTTGAAGATCGGTGCCGATGGCCGCGATGCGTTGGTCCTCGATGCCGATGTCGGCGCGCGCGATGCCGGCGGGGGTGACGACGGTGCCGCCTCGGATGACCAGGTCAAACATCTTCATGCGGACCTCCGCACAAGTGGGATGCCGGCCCCATTATACCATTGAGCGCGCAAGCTGTCGAAAGGCACGTTGTTGAGGGCGTTGAAGCAGCGCGCATGGAGGCAAGCTTTCCCAACGTCCTGCGCTACGAGCGGAGGCCTTGTCATACCCGGGGGATTTCCCGGTGAAAAACATCCCCGCAGGATATTTACCTGCGGGAACGGGTGGGCCGAGATACATTTGGGAAGGTGAGGAGCAAGACCGCTAGTCATCCTCTTCCTCCTCCAGCTCCTCGAGCCATTCCTCGAAGATGAGTCCGCACTTGGGGCATTCTTCGGCATCCGCGGCGACTTCGGCGCCGCACTGCGGGCAGGTGTAGACGAACTCATAGCCGCAGGCACTGCATTTCAGCTCGTCCTCTTCCATGGCGGCGCCACAGCGCGGGCAGACGAGCTGGCCGCATTCGGGGCACTCTTCCTCACCCATGAGCACCTCGGCCCCGCAGGTCGGGCAGACGAAGGCAAATTTCAGGCCGCAGTGGGGACATTCGGTATCCTCAGGGCTCACTATCCCGTTGCATTCCGGGCAGAGGAAATCGAATTCCGCACCGCAGTTGGGACAGACCGCGTCGGACTCGTCCAGCGCGGCGCCGCATTCGGGGCAGAGGGATTGTTCGCAGTAGGGGCAGTGGTCTACGCCGGCCTCGATCTCTTCACCGCAAGCGGGGCATTCCCAAGTGGACTTGTTCATGGATATACAGCCTCCTTGACCTTCAGAGGGTCGACGCTGATTATGGACACTACACCGATTTATGCACCGGTTTGGGGAAAAAGTCAATATTTGGGGCAAGCCGGTCTCATAGCTACGAGATGGGGCATACCTGCTGAAATGTGCATGTTGACCATTGCAGATAGGCCGGCTATACTTTGGTGCGCTACCTATTCGACGCGAGGTGGAGGAACGATGAACTTTCCGCCTGGTTCAATTGTGCGATTCCGGGAACGTGAATGGGTGGTCTTACCCTCCTTTGCGGCAGAGCTCATGTTGCTCCGGCCGCTGACTGGAAATGAGCATGAAGTCTGCGGTGTGCATCTCCCTTTGCTGGAAAGCGGGGTCGAGCCGATTGAGCCAGCAACGTTTCCGCTTCCCACAGAACAAGATGTCGGGGATACTGTGTCTGCCGAACTGCTCTGGAATGCCGCACGCCTCGCCCTGCGGGATGGCGCCGGCCCCTTCCGTTCCCTGGGCCGGATTTCCGTTCGCCCACGCCCATACCAGTTCGTGCCGCTTCTCATGGCCCTCCGCCTCCATCCCGTCCGGATGCTCATCGCCGATGACGTTGGCGTCGGCAAGACTATCGAGGCACTGCTGATCGCCCGCGAACTTCTTGCCCGAGGCGAAATCCGCCGTATTGCTGTCCTTTGCCCTCCATATCTCTGCGACCAGTGGCAACAGGAATTGGCGGAGAAGTTTCACCTGGACGCAGTAGTCATTCGCTCCGGCACCGTGGGACAGCTCGAAAGGGAAACTCCTTCCGATCACAGTATCTTTGAATACTATCCCCATATTGTCGTCAGCGTGGACTATGCCAAGTCCGGCCGGCATCGGGATAACTTTTTGACCCACTGTCCAGAGTTTGTCATCATAGATGAGGCGCACGGTTCCGCCTTACCAGCCGGCAATCGCCCCAGCCAGCATCAGCGCCACCAACTGCTCCGTGATCTTGCCCGTGATCCGCGTCGTCATCTTCTGCTCCTCACCGCCACCCCGCACAGCGGTGTGGAAGAGTCGTTCCGTTCCCTGCTGGCTCTTCTGCGCCCCGAGTTTGGCTCCCTGGACTTTCGCAACCTGGAGGATCAACAGCGCAAGGTTCTCACAGCCCACCTGATCCAGCGCCGGCGCGCGGACATCACCTGTTGGCTGGGTACTGAGACGCCGTTCCCGAAACGATTATCGGCGGAAGAAACGTATGACCTATCCCCCCAATATGCGGAACTGTTCCAACAAGTATTTGCGTTCAGCCGGGAGCTGGTGCGCAGTGGCGAGACGCTCACAGGTTGGAAACGCCGTATCCGCTATTGGTCGGCGCTCGCCCTGCTGCGCTGTGTGATGTCCAGCCCAGCCGCTGCCCGCTCGGCCCTGGAAAAACGGGCCGCCGGCGAGGAAGCGATAGATGTTGATGAAGGGGACCCGGACGAGACCTACGCCCCCTATATTTACGAGTCCTCAGAGGCAGAGACAGTGGACATAGCCCCCGCCCATATTGTGGAAGAGGGGGAGCGGGAAATGAGGGAAAGCGACCGCCGCCGGCTGCGCCGGTTTGCCCAATGGGCCTCGGAGCTTATTGGTACTGACGATGATCGTAAAATGGTGCGCTGTGCCGAGATTGTCGCTGACCTCCTCCGAGAGGGACACACTCCGATCGTCTGGTGCCGCTATATCGCTACCAGCGATTACCTGGCCCAGGCGCTTCAACACCGCCTGCCGGCACTTCTCCCAGCGGAACTGGGGCGGGAGGTGCGGGTGATCTCCGTGACCGGTGCCCTCTCCGAGGACGAGCGCCGCGAACGGGTTGCGGAGCTGGCCCGCTTTCCGGTGCGTGTGCTTGTGGCAACAGACTGCTTGAGCGAAGGCATCAACCTCCAAGAACACTTTACGGCGGTCATTCACTATGACCTGCCGTGGAACCCCAATCGCCTGGAGCAGAGAGAGGGTCGGGTGGACCGCTTCGGCCAGCCGGCGCCCGAAGTCAAGGCTATTCTTCTCTATGGCCGGGATAATCCAGTGGACGGCGCGGTGCTGGACGTCCTTCTGCGGAAGGCGAAGGAGATATATGCTTCCCTTGGGATTACCGTCCCTGTGCCGATGGACAGCGAGACAGTCATGGAGGCGGTTCTGAATGCCCTGTTCTTCCGCGCGCCCCAAATTGGCCGGCAATTGGCCCTGCCCCTGATGGACCTGAACATAAATGACACCCAACGGGTGGATGTGGCAACACTGCACCGCCTTTGGCAGGAGGAAGCCGAGCGGGAGCAGGAAAACCGCACCCGCTTCGCCCAGCACGCCATCCGCCCCGAAGAGATTGCCCGAGAACTGGAAGAGACCGATGCCATCCTGGGTGATTCGCGGGCTGTGGAACGCTTCGTGCTCAACGCCTGCCAGCGCTTAGGCGCCGTAGTCCATCCGATGAATAACGGCGTGTGGCGCCTGAGCAATCTGGGCGAGCTTCCCGAAATGGTGCGCATCCATCTGCCGGCGGATGCCCAGCAAGACAGGGAATGGCGCGTCTGCTTTGAAATGGTTCCCCACCGCAGGGATACGTCCGCCGCGATATTGGGCCGGCATCATCCCTTCGTCGAGGCCCTGGCGCGCTATTTGCTGGAAGCCGCACTCACCCGCGGCGCGGAGGCACCGGTCCCCCGCTGTGGCGTGGTGCGAACCACACAGGTGACCCGTCGGACGGTGCTTTTCCTTCTGCGGCTCCGCTTCCTGATCCAGGAGCCTCCCAAGCCTTCGCTCCTGGCCGAAGAGGTAGTGGTTACCGGCGTGCAGGGTCTGCCGCCAGGCAGTGTGGAATGGCTGGACGCGCCAGGGGAGGGACACCATCCTTCGGGAGGCACGGTGTTGTCCCTGTTGGAAAACCTCCAGCCGGCTGGGATCATTGAGCCGGCCGAGCGACGAGAGTCGATCAAAGAGGTGCTGGATGCCTGGCCGGCGCTTCAGGAAGGCGGCCTGCGGTCGTTGGTAGAACGGCGGGCGCGACGCCTTCAGGATGCGCACTGCCGGGTGCGGGCCGCCGCCGGCCAAAGCTCCTCCGTCCAGGTTGAACCTCACTGGCCGCCGGACCTCTTGGGTATCCTGGTACTTCTGCCTGTGCCGAAGGGGGTGGTTCGATGAAACGCTTCCCGACGCTGACGGTTGAGGGCGGGCTTCTGGCCGCCGACCTGATCGAGGAAATCGCCGCCGGCACTGCGCCGGGACAACGGCCGGCTGACTTTGGCCTGGACAGCCGCCGGCATCTTTCCGACGAGATCGCTGCCGTATGGGGAGCGGCCCGCGGCCATTGGCAGGCCTTCCGCATGCGCCTGGAAAAACTGGCGGAGGACGAACCAGCCACTTCTATTACCCGTGACCAGTGGCTGTTGCCTTTCCTCTCCCTGCTGGGCTACACGCTTACCTATACCCCCGGCGCGGCCGAGGTGGATGGCAAGACCTATGCCATTTCCCACCGCGCCCTGGCCCCGGACGGCCAGGAGGGCTTCCCTGTTCATCTGGTGGGATACCGGCAAAAGCTGGACCGCCGGCCCGAAAGCGGCCCGACCCGTATGGCCCCCCATTCCTTACTGCAGGAATTCCTCAACCGCAGTGAACACCTCTGGGGCATCGTCTCGAACGGGCGCATCCTGCGGGTCCTGCGGGATTCCCTGCGCCTGCGCCGGCCGGCCTACCTCGAATTTGACCTGGAGCAGATGATGGAGGGGGAGCATTTCGCCGACTTCGCCCTCCTCTTCCGTCTCCTGCACCGCTCCCGCCTCCCCCGCACGCCCGAAGAGGCCGACCAGTGCTGGCTGGAACAGTATTACCGGCAGACCCTGGAGCAGGGCGGCCGGGTGCGCGATCGCCTGCGGGACGGCGTGGCGGATGCCTTACAGCTCTTGGGCAGTGGTTTCCTGGCACATCCGAACAACGTGGATCTCCGCAAGCGGGTGCAGGCAGGGGAGGTGGACCCCGTCGCTTTTTACGGACAGCTACTGCGCCTCATCTACCGCCTGCTGTTCCTCATGGTGGCGGAGGAGCGCAACCTGATCAGCTCCAGCCCTCTGTACCGGCAGTATTACAGCCTGTCCCGCCTGCGCGAGCTGGCCCATGTGCGGGAGGCGTACAATGAATATCCGGACCTCTGGCTGGGCCTGCGGGTCACCTTCCGCCTGTTCCAAGATGAGGATGCAGGCCGGCATTTGGCCGTCCCCCCGCTCAACGGCGACCTTTTCGACCCCCAAGGGACAGGCCTGTTGAACGACCTGCTGTTGACCAACCGTGATTTGCTCCGGGCAATTTGGTGCCTCTCCATGTACCAGGAGAAAGAGGGCGCCCCCTGGAGGCGGGTCAACTACGCCGCCCTGGACGTGGAGGAACTGGGAAGCGTCTACGAGAGCCTGCTGGACTTCCATCCCGTCTTCACTGCCGGCGATCCCCCCGGCTTCGCACTGACGTATGGTACCGAGCGTAAGTCCACCGGCTCTTATTACACCCCACCGGACCTGGTGCATGAACTGATCCGCAGTGCCCTGGAGCCCGTCCTGGAGGAGCGCCTGCGGCCGGCCCGGACGCGGGAGGAGAAGGAGAGGGCCATCCTTTCCCTGAAAGTGTGCGACCCCGCCTGCGGTTCCGGCCATTTCCTGCTGGCGGCGGCCCGCCGGCTTGGCCGAGAACTGGCCCGCCTGCGCACCGGCGAGGAAGAGCCGGCCCCCGAAGCGGTGCGGCTGGCCGTGCGGGATGTCATCACCCACTGCATCTACGGCGTGGACAAAAACCCCCTGGCGGTGGACCTCTGCAAGGTGGCCCTGTGGATCGAGGGGCATGCCCAGGGCAAACCCCTCACCTTCCTGGACCACCGCATCCGCTGCGGCGATTCGCTGGTGGGTGTGCAGGACTTGTCCGTGCTGACGGACGGCATCCCTGACGGCGCCTTTGAGCCTGTGGCTGGGGACGATAAAGGGATTGCCCAGGCGCTGAAGAAGCGCAACCGCCAGGAGCGGGAGGGGCAGTCGGGCCTGTTTGCCCCGCCGGCGCCGCTCCCGCCGAAACCGGAGCAGATCCTGCTGACCTTGCCCGACGACACCCCCGAGCAGGTGCGGCGCAAGCGCGAGGCCTTTGTGCGCGCCCGCGCCAGGGGGAGCGACTGGTGGAAGACCGCCACCGCCTGTCACCTCTGGACGGCGGCCTTCTTCCAGGAGCTGACCAGGGAGGCCGTCGGGGAACTGCAGGAGCTGGCCATCACCACCGACACCGTCCGCCGCTATCTGGAATCCGGGGCGGTGGACGGGCGGCTCGTGGGCCGGGTCTGGGAACTGGCCTACCGCTACCGCTTCTTCCACTGGCCCTTGGAGTTTCCGGAGGTCTTTGGCCTCTCCCACGGTGCGGGAGAGGGGGAAGGGGTGAGGGCCGGCTTTGACGTCGTCCTCTGCAACCCGCCCTGGGAGCGCATCAAACTCCAGGAGGAAGAGTTCTTCGCCACCCGCGACCCGGAGATCGCCCATGCCCTCAACAAGGCGGTCCGAGGGCGCATGATCCAGGCCCTCCCCCGGGGAAACCCTGCCCTCTGGCAGGAGTACCGGCAGGCGCTCCATGACGCCGAGGCTTTGAGCAAATGCCTGCGCGGAAGCGGCCGCTTCCCTCTCACTGCCCGCGGCGACATCAACACCTACTCCGTCTTCGCCGAACTCTTCACCGCGCTGGTGAACGACCGGGGCCGCGCCGGCGTCGTGCTCCCCACCGGCATCGCCACCGACGCCACCAACCAGCACTTCTTCCGCCACCTGGTGGACACGGAGCGCCTGGTCAGCCTCTACGACTTTGAGAACCGAGAGAAGCTTTTTCCAGCGGTGGACAGCCGTTATAAGTTCTCCCTGCTGACATTGAGCAGGAAGCCTGTGGAACGGGCTGAGTTCGCCTTTTTCCTGACCCGCACGGAGCACTTGGGGGACGATCGGCGGCGCTTCACCCTGGCGCCGGAGGACCTGGCCCTCCTCAACCCCAACACCCGCACCTGTCCTGTCTTCCGCACCCGCCAGGACGCGGAACTGACGAAGGCCATCTACCGCCGCGTCCCCGTGCTGGTGCACGACTCCCCTCTCCCTCCGGGAGAGCCCTCACCCCCAGCCCCCTCTCCCCCAGGGAGAGGGGCTGGGGGGGTGAGGGCCAACCCCTGGGGCGTGCGCTTCCTGGCGATGTTGCATATGTCCAATGACTCTCACCTGTTCCGCACGCGGGAGGAGTTGGAGAGAGCGGGATACCGATTGGTGGGCAACCGCTTCATCCGCCCCGCGGATGAAGCGGCTCCCGACCGCTGGGAGGTTCCAGAGGCTCTGCGGCGCAAGATGGTGGAGGTGGCCCGGGAATTCCGCAAGCATCCCACGCCCAGCGAGGCTATCCTTTGGGAGGCACTGCGCGGCAGGAAGCTGGAGGGCGTGAAGTTTCGCCGGCAACAGCCCATCGGCCCGTTCGTGGTGGATTTTTACGCCGCGGCGCATCGGCTGGTCGTGGAGGTGGACGGCGGGGTTCACGCCGGCCAGCAGGAGCTGGACCGCCGGCGGCAGGAGCTGTTGGAGTCGCTGGGCTTGCGCTTTGTGCGGATTCCCGCTGAGGTGGTGGAGCGGGATCTGCCGCGCGCGTTGGAGATGATCCGGGCGGCGTTGGGGAGGGGCCCCACCCCCGGCCCCTCCCCAACGGGTGGGGAGGGGAGCGCCCCCACCCCCGGCCCCTCCCCAACGGGTGGGGAGGGGAGCGCCCCCACCCCCGGCC
>Ga0080004_1067957_pt1 | contig 20188 bp, 25 predicted proteins | sample WasSprMetagenome_FD_69207 | JGI IMG/M metagenome (GOLD analysis project Ga0080004, IMG submission 69207) | Sulfidic aquatic microbial communities from Washburn Spring, Yellowstone National Park, USA - WS (SPADES assembly) (version 2) | ecosystem: Environmental > Aquatic > Thermal springs > Hot...
TAACCACAGCCTCCCACATAACCCACTCACCAAGAACAATAAGCGTGAGGCACACGACAACAAGCAGTTTCCTAAGCCTAGTATTCATTGAATCACCTAGTAGGCTTCAACACCCTTGCGGGGGTTAATACCCTTGCAGGGGTCTTAATAAGCTGAACAAGCTGAGCACCATATATCTTGCCGTGGTTATTGAAACCGCTGAGATCAAGCCACTCCAAGACACCATCGCCATCAATGTCCTTCACGTACGCGGGGTCGGCCTTGAGCCAGAGAACCAGACCATCCTTGACGGGATTGTCAGGATACTGATAGTTCCATAAAATCTCAGAGTCTGAGAGAGCACGAGAATAGATGAGGACTTGAGATATGTAGCCGTGGAAATAGAACGAGCCTGCCATTGTGCCTATGTATACGTAGTCTGTCTTTGTGAAGTCAAGTAGGCTTCCAGAGACAAGTTTTTGCCCGTTCAGCCACAGCGAGGAGTTGCCACTATTTATTACAGCTGTGCCGTGATTCCACACGCCTGGCTGAACAGCATTCACAGATGTACCCAGACTCGAGCCCGACGCACCGGTTCCAACCTCTATCAACAATCTCTTGTCCTGAGTGTTATACGAGTTCACAAAGAACCTGAAGCCGAGAGTCGTAAGTCCACCACCTGAGTTCGCAACAAGCGTCAGTATGTTGAACTTATCTATGTGACTGAACCAAGCCATGACCGTTATCGGCGTAGACAGACTTGTAGAAACAGTTCTAACATAGTCGTCTACTCCGTCGAAGTACCACGTGTATAGGTGTGGTGCTACAGCGTCCCCGGGTGCTAGCGTGGTCGTTATGTTCAGGGTTACTGGTTTCCCTGTGCCTAGGGTTGGTGGTGCTGTGTAGGTTGCGAGCTTGACTGTGTATGGTGGGGCGGTGCCTGTGAGGTATGCGAGAACAGCTATACCGTTATATGCCTGCGTAGCTCCTGAGACAGCGTCGTTTGCTGTTATGCTTGAGTCGCTAGCTACGCTCTTCGTAGTCCACGTCGAGCCGTCGTCAGTGCTGTAGGCAATGTATACCGCTCCCGAGTTCGCCCAAAAGATGTATATGATTTTGTTCGTGGGGTCGTACTCGACGACAGGGTGGCTGGTCGCGGACGCCGTAGCAATGGTTATTGCCGACGTCCATGAAGACCCCGTGTACTTCATGAACTTTATGTTCCCCGAGGAGTCCGTGTAAGCCAGGTACACCACGTCCCCACTCGACACCGCCGAGAAGAAGCCCCAGCCGCTAGCAACACCCGTCGCGATCTGGGTCAGCGCACCCCACGACGAACCGTCCCATATGCTGTAGTACAGATAGTTGTTACCATCCTTCGCAACAACCATCATCTTACCACCGCTCATAGGAACTATAACAATACCGCCAGTTGATAATGAGGAAGTTGCAGTGCCAATATTCTTTAAAATCCATGAAGAACCGCCATCAGTGCTGTAGTACGTGTCGATCCTTATTATTGATAACCCTACTGCGTAAACGGTATAAGCAATCCACAGCTTACCGTCTGTGCCTATGGCTAGGTTACCACCAATAATCTCATTATATTTACTAATGGTGGAAACAGTTACGACACTACCCCACGTAATGGTGGTACCGCTGATAGTGCCCTTGATGAAGTAGATATAGCAGTTAGTCTCGTCGTCGTACAGTTGCATAATGTAGATAGTGTTCCCAGATATCCTCACGTCAGCACCGCCAGCATAGGCTTGCGGTGGGTAGCTCCAGACGGTGCCGCTCTGCGTCCACGTGCTCAGGTCTGTGCTGTAGTAGTACGCTAGGTACGAGCCGTCCCATACGAAGAGCCACCACCTCGTGCCGTCGTACACGAGCTTCCTCTGGATGCCGAACGAGAGGGCCAAATTAGACGCGCTCGTTATGCCCGTGTCTATCACGGCCGCCTCGGCAGGGAGCGGTGCGGGGACGAGCACTACTAGCGATAATGCGATTGCCGCTACCACAGCTGTGGCGAACAGCTTGCTGAGCCTAACCACTCGCCACCACCCCCAACCTACCCGGTACTACCGAGTAGCAGGACATGCTTTGAGCCCTCCCTAACCGAAGCTGACCCTGTACGACGCATAGGGGTTCGCACCTCCGTAGAGCATGTACACGTAGTCCGAGCCGCTGAGCTCCACGGCGAAGACCAGGATCCCCTCCGCCTTGCTGAGGTATATTATGGAGTAGTACAGCGGTGTGCCGTCTGGGTTTATGAAGTATATGTCACTGCCGTCCGCGATCGAGCCCCAGTCCGTGAACTCCCTCGATGTCAGGTTGGCGACCGCCCACCCGTTGCTCACGTTGAACTGGATCCTGAAGGCCCTCCTGCCGAGCGCTAGGAAGGTATGCACGAAGTCCTGCCCGTAGCTCGTGTTCAGGGCTATGAACCCCTTAGGCATGACAGCGTACTTGCCTCCCCCCAGCGACGCGTTACGCACCACCCAGAACCCTGTGAGGTAGTCGAAGTCGTCGTAGGCACCCCATATCGACTGCGGGGTGCCGGGGTTGGCAATGTAGGCACTGTGCGGGTTGGAGCCTCCGTAGTAGGCCGAATACGTCACGACACCTAGGGACTGCTCCAGGAAGAATATGAGGGGCGGCTGGTTGGAGAACGCGTAGGAGTACCTGGGGATCCCCTGAGCGTCTATGACGTAGAGCGACGCCGGCTGGAGGAGCGAGGGGTTCGAGACGTTCAGCGGGGCGACGCAGACTCCCACACCACCCAGGTAGTCGGTCGGTGGCCGGACATATATCAGGTTGAACTCAACACCCCCGGCGGCCAGGGCCACCACACCCGTCAGCACCGCGACCGCCAACACCGAGACGGCGACCAGGAGTGCGATCCTGTCCTTGCGGGGCATCGGCTCACTTCCTCAGCTCCGCCTTGGGTCTGACGGTCTGCAACGTCTCCTTGCCGGCCTCCACCTTGTACATCCTGGAAGCGACCTCCTCCTGCGTCGCGAGCTCCGCCCTCACTATCTTCTCGGTGATCGCCTTGATCTGGGGCTCCGCCTCCTTCGCCGGTCTGCCCACGAGCTTACCCACCTCCTCCGCCAGGTCGGGCCTCAGCTCGGTTCTGGCAACCTCCTTCACGACCAGCTCAGGCTCCCCGACCGCCGCCCTGACCACCGGAGCGAGCTTCCCAACCTTCTCGACCAGCTCCCTGAGCCTGCCCTCAACCACCTCAGGTCTCCTGCTGACAAGCCCGCCCCGAACCTCGCTGATTGAATGCCTCAGCTCCTTAATCACCGCGTCAGCTATGTCAGGCCCTATCTCCCTGAGCCTGTTCCTGTCGATGACGCCGTGCTCAAGCAGGTACCTGATCAGATCGAGAAGCTCCGGAGGCAGACCGGTCGCCGGTCTCCTCCCCCTGCCGACTAGGTAAAGGCACCACTCCCTGAGGGCGTCTGACTTGAGGCATAGATCTACATACACCTGGGGCAAAACATCCCTCAGCCCTTCCTGCGGGCCGACCCTGACACCCGCCATAACTGACACAATGGTCACCCACTCTGTATTCGTTTAGAACGAATATATTAGCTTAACGCGGAGGAAAGCTTAATATAGTCCGCAACCATATATAGCCGGTGGGCACATGTCCGTAGCGGTCAGGGAGACCGACATAGGAGGTGGGGCACCCACAACCACGGTGCTCTCCGGAGTAGACCTGCAACAGGGTGTCGCAACCTACGTGATCTCCAAGCCGTCTGTGTACACCACCTACACCACAGTCACCAAGTACATGACCAACACCCTCAGAACATACATCTCAGTAGCCACGCTGGTCAGGAGAACCTACACGTTGCCTGATGGGAAGGTATACACCGTGCTTACCGTACCCACTAAAATGGCACTAGCATCATCGATCACGACGATTACCGGGACGCAGACAAGCACCGGAGGCGGAGGGCAAGCAGTAAGATAACCGAACCTTCTATGCTGTTGCTTGTAGCATAAGGAAAGAGAAACGAAAACAAAAAGTTTTTTGTTTTTGGGTTTGACCGTTAGCTCTGTCACTCGGCTGACTTGCCGACGCCGGCTATTAGGTAGTTTATCATGATACCGATCGCAACGCCTATGAGGGCAACGCCCGCGATCGTGAATACCGTCCCGGTTATCGTCATGGATGATGGGTTGATCAGTTGCTTCAGCTGACCGCCCATCGACTCGTTCGTTGTGTACAGCACGTAGGTGCCGATGCCGTAGGTTATGTTGCTCACCACGACACCGACCACTAGGAACACTACGCCTAGCATCAACGGCAGTATGGTTTTTCTCGCGTCGAACTCAGGTATCGGCATGTTTTACCCACCAACAATCTTTTTGTGTGGAGGTATATAAATATTACGTTCTGAGGGAGCGGGCGGGAACCTGTGAACCCCCCAAGGGAACCCTCGCACTTCAGGGCGGGGAGGAGGTCAGAGAAACCGTGTTGGTGTTAGTGCTTGCAGTAGCTGTCCATGTATGCGAGCACGTACCTCGCTAGAGTGTCCAGCTGTGTCGGCACCAGCTTCGGCACCAGTTCCTTCCTGCACTTCCTGACTGCCTCGGCCAGCTCCCTGCACGTGCTCAGAAAGGAAGGCGTGGAGGTGCAGATGTTGTAAACGTAGTCTGTGTAGTCCTTGCCGGTAACCCTGAAGACAGCCTCGCTCAGAGCCCTGAGAGTGTCCACGTCAATAACCACCCTACCGCCGGAAACCGTGGAGGAAGCCACCTCCACAGGAGCCGAAGAACCGGGCAGAACCGCCGATCCCGGAGCACCCCCCTTCGGAGGCTCCAACTTCCTCAGCCTAGAAACAAGCTCCTCAGCCACAGACCGCCACCAGAAAGAAAACGCTGAAGAAAAAGAAAAAGCTTGCGGTCGATTTAACCACAGCTGTGGTATTGCACGGAGCGTGGGTTCCTTCAGGTACCTAGACCGGGCAGGTTCTGTGTGAGGGTTTTCTTCTTTTTTCTTAGTACTTTATGCAGAGGTTCGAGCTCGACCGCCTTCTTGGCTAGCTCTGCCAGCTCCCTAGCCATCTCCAGGTAGCTGAACCTCCTGACATGCTGGTACGCCCTGCCGAAGTCCCAGCCCCCGTCCAGCACCGCCTTGACCTTGGCGTAGGCATCGCCCGCGTCCACCCTGTAGAGCCCGGCGTGCTGTTGCAGGTCTAGCTCCGCCCTCACTAGTGGTACGGTGTCGCCGAGCACCTCCCTCTGCGGGGGGATGTCCGTGGAGACCGTGGGCTTGCCCAGCGCTAGGGACTCCACCGGCGGTAGGCCGAAGGACTCCCCCCTCGTTAGGAACACGTGTACGTCCGTGAAGCAACAGTACAGCCTGAGCACCGTGTCCTCGGTACAGCCCTCCGCGTCGTCGAAGGCGTCGAGGGTGGCGACCTTGCCTAGGTCTAGGAGGGAGACCCCCTCCACGAGCTCGACCTGCTCGTTGATGGAGTTGAGATCCCAGACCGGTGCTGACACCCCCCTCACCGCGTAGAAGCCCAGCGCCACGTCGTAGCCCTCCCTAACGAGCCTCGCCACGACCCTCGCCAGGGTGCCGTAGTCCTTCCGGACGTGGTTCTTGGCCACCATGGAGAGAACCCTGTACCCGAAGCCCCGTCTGAACCTCGCCACCTGCTCGTCCCTGCAGACCTCCTCGCACGTCCTCGGCTGGTATACCTCCAGGTCTACGCCGTGGTGCACGACCGAGAACCTGTCCAGCACCTCGTCCACGTTCTCGTAGTAGACCCTCAGAGACCTTACGTACTCGTTCAGGGAGTGTGCCGTGGGTGCCGACACCGCGGAGTAGGCGAGCACCGAGGCGGCGGGCGATGGGTTGAGGTAGGTGATGTCGTTCGTGGTGTACGCCACCGCCCCGACCCCCAGCCTACCGACGTCGGCGTTCACCTCGGTCATCGGGGAGCCGAAGGACGTGCCGTACGCTACGAGACCGTCGATCGTGGGGGAGCCGTAGAAGTCCTCGACAACCCTCCTCAGGAAGCCGTGCCTGTACGGCACCACGTAGATGTCCACGTCCGGGTACCTCGCGTACCTACCCCTGTGCCACCTGGCGGGGTTGAAGCACACAGTACCCGTGAACGGCCTCCCGGTTCCAGCGCAGAGGACGAGCACGTCGTGCCCGAGCTCTGTGAGACCCCTAGCGATCAGGTAGGTGACCTTGCCCGCACTAGACGGAACCCAGGGACACTCACCGAAGAGGACGAGCCTCATTCACAACCGCCTCACGATCCTCGGAAACACCACGGCAAATGAGTAGAGGAGGAAAACGAACGCGTTCACCACGACGAACACCAGCACGAGGCCGAAGTACGGCTGTGCGAGCCCGGTCTCCCTGAGGACTGTCACCGTCATGTTCACCCTATACGTCGTAACCACAGCTGTGGTAACGGTCGCGGTGGGCTCTGCCAGCACCCTCGTGACCAGAGCCGTGTAGTTGCCGGGGACGACCGCCGTGCCCGCAGGCTCCACGGAGACCCTAGGCATCATCAGGGAGGCGAAGGCCAGCACAGCCATGACGACCGAGAGCCCGACCAGGATCCCCGACGCGGACGGGGCCCTCCTGACGAGCAGGTACCACGTGTTCAGGACGGTGAGCACTAGATCCACGAAGAACACCACCACCAGAGCGTCCAGCCCGTACACGCACCCACACCGCTAGGTACATCACCTCCATATCTTATAAGACCACATCCGACACCCACCGCCAAAGGACAGGAAGGAAGCCAGAATCCACCATATTCAGTATATACTGAATATGAAACTGGAACACCACCCTTAGTTTTCAGCCAAAGAAGGGAGCGGGCTCCCCTAGGAAAAGCTTATATATTCGTTCTGACAGTAATTAATCGGTGAACGTACAAATGGCAACCCCTGCTCAGCAGGCAATAAGGAACCTGTTCAGGGAAGCAGTAGCATACTGCAAGGATCCGATCAACAGGGGAGGCAAGAAGTTCCAGAGGTGCGTAGGCGACTACATCAAGACACACTACACTCCAGTACCCGGCACAAAGAGAAGATCTAGGAGAGCTCGCAGAGCCGCTCTCGTAGCTCTATAACATCCCGCACTAAACCGCACCTGAGCCGAACCCCGTTTTTTATTCGTTTTTAATTTCGTTACCCGGTATTTCTTTGGGGTGAGCATGTCCGAGCCTGTGTTGCCCAGGTACGACCGGCCCATCACGGTCTACACCACGGTCACTAAGGTGATGGGTTTCGTGGTCAGGTACACGGTGCCCACAGCTGTGCTGACACCGGACGGCTGGAAGAGCACGTACGTAATAGCCACGGAAATGACGTATTATATGGGTGGGAAGAGTGAGGAGCTCGCACCCGAGATCGCCACGAGGTTCAGGCGACGCTCTGAGCTTCGTGCTCCTGTCTAGTGCCGTAGCGGTCGCGGTCGTCGCGTTGCTGGCTATCGCCGGCGTGGCACACGCGGATAACCTGCTCGAGTACAACGCGTCGGGCACCGTGGTCAAGGTGCCGCAACTGAACAACATCAGCATGTCGAACGTGCATGTGCTGACGTACTTCACAGGTACGGGCAACCTGACCGTGTCCGTGAAGCCGTTCACGCCGACCGCATGCGACTTCAAGCTCGAGATCCACTACCCCAATGGGGCGCTAGCCGCGAACCTGACCGGCAGGGCCGAGCCGTTCATAGGGTACAACACCACCGTGCGCGTGAACATAGGCAACTACAGCTACGTCGTGATAGAGGGGAGTGTCTGCAACATAGAGATACCCCCGTACGCGGTGAGGTACTACCAGCAGTACATCACCCCACCGGCCGATCCCGTCATACAGCTCTTCTGGAGCATAGCGTGCTACTCACCAGCAGTCGCAATATTCCTCAGGTCGAGCCCGAGAACAGGCGGGATAGCAATGCTAGCCTCACTACCAATATCCGTACCTATCATGTACGCACTAGGGGCAGACCCAACGATAATCCCGATCTTCACGACGTTCATAGCCATAATATCCCTGTTGATGATAGTCGTAGAATAAAAAACTATTCGAACCAGCTAAAACAGTTTTTTGTTTGACCCCGGCTTGGGAGAATATGATTTAACGTATTACGCAGGTTCTTTCTAAGGCGAAATAAAAATCCTACTAAACCACAATAAACTTTGTTCAGGCTTGCCTTGGATTTTATTTAGTTTGGAGCCGGCTGTGGAAAATAATATTCATACGGAAACAAAAATTTTACAGCTGAAAGCCTCGCACTTCAGGGCGGGGAGGAGGTCAGATCTCCCGACTCCAGCTTCTCCTTTAGGAGGGCATCCATCATCTCGTCGAGCAACTTCCTCCTGTGCTCCAGCTTCTTCTGTGTGAGGATACTGCTTATTTCTGGAGGGAGCACTAGGGGCGGGTGCACGGTGGCTGTGGCACCACGCAACACCCGAGTCACTATCAGGGGCGGTGTGGTGTCGTCTCTAGGTCTATACGCGGGCTTCAGAAAGTTGGCTGTCTCTATCCACATCGTGTAGACCTCCCTATCCTTGATCGAGTAGCCCGTGATGACGGCGTCCGCGGTCGTCCTGATCCCCTTCGGTGCCATCTCGGGGGCGGAGATAACGACGTTACAGCCTATGCCTTCCCTAGAGATCTGGTAGTACTCCATGAACGCTGTTATCATCCTCCTGGTCTCCATGTCCGCCAGCCCGGGAACTGTCTTATATTTTGACATGAACGCACCGACATCGTCCACGACGACCGCCGGTATCAGCAGACCTTCCTCGGCGACCGCCTGGGAGACCACCGCGAGCCAGACAGCCTCGCGGAGGGTGTTAGCGAAGAAGTGAATCGCCAGCTTGTACGAATCTCCGTGGCTGAAATCCAGGGCCCTGAAGAAGGAGTAGAGAGATGCGAACGCCATCGTGGTCTTACCGCTACCGAGCTCACTGCTCAGGATGAGCCTAGCCCCCTGGTAGACGTAGGGAACGCTCAGACCCTCATACTTCCTCTTCTCCCTACTGCTGTACCTAGACAGATACGCAAGAAAGATCCTATACGCTATCGGGGTCATGCCGATAACCCTGTAGTAGTCGAGCAGGTTCAGGATGTTGGCGATCCTGCCACCGCCGAAGCAGGACGACACGAACCTCTCGACTATGGAGACCTTCTTGTTATCCACCCAGCCCTCGTCCTGCTCCCCGGCAAGCTCCCCAGCCACCGAGCTATCCAGCCAGCTAGACGCGAACAACCTCACCGTGAAGTACTTGAACAGCGATGCGGATAGGCTCCCCGAGACAGATATCTCATAGAGAACCCTGGACATCTTATGCATCCTCATCCTGCTCCCGGAAACGTACCTCCTAACCTTATCGAGCATGTCGCTCTTCTTAGCCTTCTCCTCAAACCTCCTCTCCAGCAACTCACATAGAGACGCCAGCTTGCCCGCATCGACAGAGCTGACCACACCCACCCGAACCACCTAGAAGCCCTCCTCCAACCTCGCGATCTCCTCGATTGTCGAGATGTACGCCGGGGTCGTGAACACCTTGAGCAGAATGGACGAGCACACCACCCCCACCCTCTTCAGGTAGGTGATGTACGTGTCATTATCTCTAACCTTGGTGTTCTCTACTAGGAACTTGACGAGGTCGTCGTAGCTGTAGTCTATGTCAGTAACGCCGTTTATCTCAGCTATGTGCTTAGTGAGCATCAGCACCTCACCCACATCAATCCTCTCCCTCAGAACCTTAGTGTACCACATCAGGCTGTAACCCGTCAGAGCTACGGTCGTCGAAGCCAGAACCATCTTCTCAGGGATCTTACCCCAGGTCGGTATAAGAAGCTCCCTAGCAATCCGCGTGATCAGCAACGCTATCGCAGACCTTACCCTACGTGCCGGCGGGGCTACCTTGCTCCTCCTAGGAGACCTGCTCATATCTAAACACCTCCCTGGCTGACCCAGGCATCCTTAACGCTCACACCGTGAGTCCCGACAGTACCCAGCACCTTGATCAGACTGTCCAGATCCATCCTGAGCACGTAGTTCACGTCGTCCGGCGTTATCCTGAGCCCGTAATATGTGAGGACGAGCTCCGCGAGACCGACCAGCTTCTCCATCTTACCTATGGAGGTTGTCTGCACCTCGATCGGTGTCGCCTTTATCTTAAGGGCCGTCCTCCCGCACAGCACCACCTTGCCGTACTTGAACGAGACCAGCGGGATTATGTCCGGGTAGGAATCCGCGGGAACCACCACGAAGCCGTCCACAGCCTCCCCAGCGTCTATGACCTCGTCCACACCTCTCGGGTCTGTGAGCAGGAGGATCGGTTGCTTCAGGTACCAGCCGAAGAGGTAGACAGCCAGCGGTATCGAAACCGGCTCGTCGTACGGTATGTGGTACACGATCCTCCCCCTCCTCTCCCTAATCACCTTCTCCAGATTGTACCTCTTCGCAAGCCCGTCCAGCAACTTCACGGAGTTCCCGCCCACATCCGACGGGAGCACCCGCCTGTACGCGACGCCATGCTGCGGCTCGACCACCGGCTCCCTCCCGCCGAGGAGATCCCTAGCGATGTTCACAGCGTCAGCCATGGAAAGCCCGGCGTTCACTATCCTAGTGGCCCACACCCCCGCCAGATCCTCCCTGACCCCGTAAGAGAGGAGGAGCTCCTTAACCGCCTCGAAGTCCGGCAGGGGGATGTAGACCGGCTTCCCGAGCCTCCCACCCCTCTGCAGGGCCGGATCAAGCTTGTCCTTGCTCACATTAGTCGTCGCCAGCACGATTATCCTCCTCCCCTCCTTGTACCACCTCTCTATGTAGTCGAGGAGGAGGTTCATCATGCCGAGGTAAGCACCAGCGGCCCCTTGGGAGGACTCCATGACGTACTTCCTAGACATCAGCAACCACTCAGCATCATCAACTATCACGGACGAAGGCTCCATCGCCTCAGCCTTTGTCAGGATGTCCTCAACAGCCTCCTCACTCTCCCCGAGGTACTTCCTCAGAACCGTGGTCGGCGACACCTCCACGGAGTTGAGCCCGAGAACCTCCACTATTATTCTGCACATAGATGTCTTGCCGACGCCGGGCGGGCCGTAGAATATCGCACCCTGTTGCCTCAGCCTGTCCCGACCCCTCAGTATCTCGATGATCGTGTTGTTCACAAGCTCCCACACCCTCGTCGGATATATGTAGGTCTCCGAGGTCTCCCCGTAGCTGAGCACTATCTTATAGTTCTTGCTGAGCTTGGTGACCTCGTACCTGACGAGCTTGCCGAACTCCACGACCGTGGTGGGGGTTATGACACAGCTCTCCGACCTCTCGTCGTACGGTATGCACATGCCGATCTCGCAGTCGTCGGACAGCCTCATACCGCCGCTCACGTCGAGACCCACGAAGTTCATGTAGCGGTTCACGTACGGCACCCCCCTGCGACACAGCACCTTCACGTACCTACACGGAACCGGAACCCCCTTGCTCACCGACCTTCACCTCCTCGAAAGCCGGTCTCGGCGGAGACCCCAGGTTCCTCCAGTACATGAAGGTCAGAACCATCTTATCGAGACCGGCCACGTACAGCTCGTCCAGAAAGTCCTTGACAACCACCTTCTCAGGCTCCAGCTCGTTGGACAGCGAGTTGATCCTGGTCAGATCAGGTATCCTGAAGCTGTTGAACGGGCACCGGTCGAGCCCCTTGAACAGCACGGAGCCGCCCCCGTACGGCATCTGGGAGATAATGAGGAAGGATGACTCGCAGGACTCTATCTTGCCCCTCACCTTATCCACAGCTGTGATCAAGTCCGAGGCGTACGCCTTGGAGCCGTAGATCTTGAAAGAGTATGTCCTCAACGCGTCGAGCACGAAGGACTGCCCGCCGAAGACGTACTTCGACACGAAGACCGTGTTGTAGCCCCTGTCCCGGATCGCCACGGACTTCGCACCCCACTTCCTGAGGGCACTCCACAGATCCCAGAAGTTCAGGGTCAGGCACTTGCCGACCAGCACGTAGAGCATGCCGTACACCGTCAAGGAGGGGTGCTCGGGCACGTGGCAATCCACAGTCAGGGAAGACCTGCGGAACACAGTCGCGACCACCTCAGAGGACTCCGAAGTAGTGCGCGAGCCAGAGGGTTATCACCATGATCAGCACGAACGCACCGAGGTATATCAGGAATCTGCCCAAGTGCGGCAGGCCGGCGTACTTCTCGGCCTTCATCGCCTTAGCCATCTCCTCGATCGATGTCCACACATCCGTCAGGATGGTCAGCATGGACTTAGTGTAGTTAGCCATAGCGATGTAGAACGATGACAGGAACTTCGGTAGCGAGACCTCGAAGCTCACTTCAGGCAGTGAAGGCACCTCCGACGTGTACGAGGTCATACCGCCAGCCAGTTGCTGGGCCAGCCTGCTTATCACGTCCTTCAGCTCACCTGCACCGGCGATGCCCTCCTTGGACGTGGCGAGACCGAACGATATAGTCAGCGACGGGTCGAGCTCGAGGGCAAGCGACGGCCCGCCAGTGACGGCCAGGTAGCACGGCGAGGAAGTCCCCTCCACAACGAACGGCTTGTTGTGGATCGGCACGAACAGGTATTTGGTGGTTCCCTTGGTGTACATGTACCTAAGCGGGGACAGCCTCTTCATCGCGACCATGTACACGATCCTGGTGTTCAGATCCAGAACTATCGCGTACGCATCCCCCTTGGTCTTAAGCACCCTAGCGAACGAAGACCTCGCACCCCCGCCACCACCGCCCCTTGCGAGGAGCACCAGCACCACGGCAACAGCCACCACAGCTGTGATAACCAGCAGGAACCACGGTTGCGCGAGCAACCTGAGCACATCCGCCTGACCGCCTGTGGCGGGCACCGTGACGTGGGGCGGTGGGCTGGTGACAGTCCTTGTCTCGACCGCCGGGGGTGTCCCGGTCGGGATCTGGTAGCTCATGTCGTCACATGCCCCATATGACTTTTCACTACGTTAGGCATCAGATCTACCGGTAGGTTAGCCTGGAGCACGCCCATGAACGCGTCTATCGCGAGCACTAGTGCATAGGGCAGTAGGGTTATCTCGGTCACGAGGGCGTCCACCTCCGACAGCAACTTCTTCCTCTCCTCAGCCTCGTTTGTGTGCTCAAGCATCTCCAGCTTGATCTTCATCTCCTCAATCATCGCGTCACACATGGAGTTAGCGGTCTCCAGAATGCCGAGCACCTTCCTCTTGAAGTCCATCTTCATAGCGTCCTCGGAGAACACGGACAGCACTATGTTGCCGGTGCCAGACCACGTGCGCAGTATCTTAGTTGCCAGATCCACCACGATCTGCTGGATCCAGTACGCTGTCCTGCCCCTCTCAGCCTCTGACTCGACTATCAGCCTGGAGCTGGTGGCCTGCCTCAGGAACCTGTCTATGAACTTCTCGGTCTCTATCGGGATTACCTGGACGGTGCCCCTCCTCTCCAGCAGACCGCCCTCGTCGCTACTCTTTTCCTTTGACAGCGGTCACCACCTCAGCGAGCTCTAGGCACCTAGGGAGCCTGCCGCCGCTCTGCTCAATATTCGCATCGATCTCCCGGGCGAGCTCCTCTATGTCCTCCTCACCGAACTCCTCCAGCTCACCAGAGTAGACATACGCCGCTATAAGTATCTTAGCGACGAGGTCACCCACAGACCTAGGCTGGAGCTCGTCAATAAGCTCCTGAGACTCCTCAATGGACTCCATATCCCGCAATATCTCATCACACACACCGTTCAACTCCTCCAAGCTACTCACATACCTGCCCAGCACGTGCTCACCCCATACCCCAACACCTGAACATCTAATAAGCACATTACAGCTGAAAGCCTCGCCATTCATGGCGGGGGAGGTCAGTTAAATGCTTAAAAAATATTATATATGATGTGGTTGGAAATTCTATTTATAGGGAAATAAAAAGGTTTTGCTGTTGGTGTGTTTAGGCGGGTTATGCGGTTCGGTCTGTTTATGCTAGCTCTTTTGGTGCGGTGAGCTTCAGCACCAGCTCCAGCGGCTTTATGAGTGTTGCCGCTGTTCTGAGCTCTATGCTCTTCCTCGCCTCGTGCTCGGTCTGCGCGGTGATCTTCTTCCTCAGCTCTGTGTGGGTGTACTGGAATACCCTCTCCACGAACTCCCTAGGCGTCATCTCGTAGAACCTGACGTTAGGGGGCGGGATGCCTAGGTAGGACGTGAAGTACCTGGCGGCAAGCTCCTCGAAAGTGCGGTAGAACAGCGACCTCTCAGACGGCTCCAAACACATGAAAACTTCGTCCACCAGCTCCACCAACTGCACCAGGTAGTCCATATAAACCACCTCAGGAAGCTCACCACGCCTCAACCTCTCCGCAACCATTAGCTTCAGCCTATCGAGCTCCGACCTCGGCCTGACCTGCCCCTCAACAGACACATAAACCACCGAAAAACAAGAGAAAATACATCTAAAAAACCCGCATGCGAGAAGCTGACCTCCTCCCCGCCCTAAAGGGCGAGGCCTTCAGCTGTTAGGCAAGTACAGGACGCGGTTTTTCTATGAGTTTCTCCGGTATCGGTATCGGTACCCTCGGCTTAGATGGCTCCGGTGCCGGCGACTGGATCGGTGCGGCGGCCGGTTTCGTGGCTACCTGCCCCGGTGCGGGTGTTGCGGGCTTCGGTGCTGTGGCGGACTGCGGAGGCTTCTCTATCCCGGTCTCCCCCGCGGTCTGGGTCTGGGGGTAGAGACCTAGGAGGTAGCTCACCAGGTCGTTCAGCTCCTTGGTGGCCCCGTACTTCCCGGCTACCTCGCTTGCCTCCATTATCCGCCTGCCGAGCTCGGACTCCAGCGACCTCCTCTCCTCCAGAAGCTCACCATACGACCTGCCCCCGCACGCCGCCTGCCACACCCTCACCTCACCCGGGGACACCTGCTCCCCCCTAGACAGCCTCTCAGCCACAGAGAGACACTGATCGAGCGCCGCAATCCTCCCGCGGAGAGTGTCCAGCCCCACAACGCTCTGAAGCACCCTGGACGAGTCCGCCGGACTGGGGATCTTCGACAGGAACCTCAACAACCTGAGATCATACTCGCCCACAGCCACACCAAAGATATAGCGGGCAACAAGCTAATAAAGCAGAAAGAAAACACAACATCCGCCAGGTACCGCATCACCTCAGTTGCGTTCTTATATTCTAAATATCTATGATATAGGTGTGGGTTCCATGGGTTGCGTACTGGTCGAGCTGGAAGGTAGGGACGTGGAGTTCGCCAGGGAGCTGGTGAGGAGGTACCACGCCCAGGGTCTCCCGCCCGGCGGCGGGGCGGCCAGGAGGAGCAGGTGGTTCGCGTGGGTCTGCGGGGGCTACGTCTGCGCGGTGGCGTGGCTCCACGACAGCACCCCCTTCAGGTTCATAGCCGATAGGTTCAGGATCGGCTCGGAGAACTCCTACTTCATCAGGAGGGTATGCAAGACCTGCCCAGGAGACCACCTCGTGGACTTCCTGAACGCCATAGCCGAGAGGCTGAGGGCGGAGGGCAAGGAATGCCTCTGGACTCTCGGGCTAGACGACCACAGCAACGCCCTGTACAGGAGAGCCGGCTTCGAGGAGGTCGGCAAAACCCCGAGAACAGACCACCCAGTCTTCGTGAAGAGGCTGAGGTAGAGTGCTCATCACCACAGCTGTGGGTAAGGGGTACGTACCCAGTAGCAGAGCTCCCCGAGTCCAACCCGCTTTTTGGTTCACGTACAGTAAGCTTTATAAAGTCGTTCGCCACTCTACTACCGGTGGTGCGTACGGTACGTCAGAAGCTTAAGAGGATACTTAAGCGGAGGGAGGTGAAGCCGAGCGAGTACCTTGCGAAACACTTCGGGATCGCGTTGCCCAGCAATGTAGCTGAGTTCTGGGACAGGGCGGCCTACGTGGAGGAGTCCGGTGCCATATTCTTCGAGAGTGCCGAGCCGGAGATCGTGGAGGGGTACTGGGAGGTGGGGCGCGAGCCATTCTTCGACCGCGAGCTCGAAAAGTACCTGTCGTGGTACCTCTTCGACAACAACCCGAACATCTTCATACACGCGTGCGAGCCCGGCACGGTCTGCGTGGTAGACGATGAGGGTAGGGCGTACCTCGAGTTCGAGGTCTATGAAAGAGGAGAGGGTAAGATTCACTTCGCTGGTGCGGTAGGAGGACATTCACGGGTAAAGGAGGTGGACGGAACGTCGTACGTGGAGTTCGTGCCAGAGTATATAGTGCTCAAACCGCTGAGCCGGTACTGACTCCTCCCCGCCCCGAAGGGCGAGACCTTCAGCTGAGGTGCGAACCTCAAAAACCTACTCATATTCAGTATATACTGAATATGAGTTTCCAGCACTTAGGTAAATAATGGTTTTATATGAAACGAGAGGAAAAAGAGTACGAGTTTCTACGAGGTCAGACGTTCTTGTCCTTGTGCTATGTGTGGTCGAGCTATTCTCTCTTTATAGAACGCCGTTGGTGAAAAGTGGACTTACAGCACTCCGGGTCTATTAGAAGGACTTTCAATCCTTAACTAGGTCTGTTAGTCTAACGCGTTTTTAAGTTACGGCTTCGCGTATTCTATTAGGGGGTCTCCGTGAGGTGCGTCGCCTACGTCAGGGTCTCGACTAGGGAGCAGGACGAGGAGGTTCAGCGGAGCGCTATCGAGGAGTTTGCCAGGAGCAGGGGGATCGAGGTTCTGGGGTGGTATGTAGACAAGGGTGAGAGCGGTGCAACACCGTTTAAGAGCAGACCTGCCGCCTGCAAGTTGCTGGAGGATCTGGGGAAGCTCAGACCCGAGTGTGTGCTGTCTTGGAGTATCGACCGCTTGGGAAGGTCGATGCTAGACACCATGAACGCCGTCCTTGAGCTAGAGTCGCTCGGAGTGAGGGTCGTGACGCTTAGGGAGGAGTTCCTCCAGACGCTGGATCCAAACATCCGCAAACTCATACTCTCAATCCTCTCATGGGTCGCGGAGTACGAGAGAAGGAGGATCAGAGAGAGGCAGGAGGAGGCCTGGAGGCAGGGGAAGCGGAAGGGCAGACCACCCAAAATCACGGACGAGGAGATACTGAGGTACTACAGAAGGTACGTATCCGGCATGGGGCTCTCCGTGAAGGACATGTGGAAAATAATGGTCGGGGACGGAAAGAGCATATCGTACTCAAGGCTCAAGCAGAGGCTGAGGAAGCTCAAGCAGGAAGGAAAAATACGGATCGAAACAAAAATCGACTGACCTCCTCCCCGCCCTAAAGGGCGAGGCTTGTCCTCATCATGGGATGAGAGGCGGTGAGACCATCTAACGTGTGGGAAGTTCAACTAATAGAATGGGGGGAATCAGGGGGAATCACCCCCCTTCACCTTCCTGCTACATGTCACACTCTTATATATAATATATAAGAGCGTGTCATGTAGAAAGAAACTAAAGGGGGATAATTCCCCCTGATTCCCCCTACTCCCCCCATACCTACTACTACACCAACTAACAGAGAGTAGTGGGGGTCGGACCCCGTTTATCCCAGTCCGGCGCCCTATCCCGTTTCTTTCAATTCCATTCGGTCCCCTACCCCCCGCCCCGGACGCGGGGGTTCGGGGACCTCAAGGATTCACGGGGGTCCGACCCCCAATCTACTACTACTACTACAGTACACCAATAAAACCCGTTAGTTGTCTACCCCTCAGACCCCTCCTCTAACCCACCCTCCCTCAACTCCCCCACTATCTTGAGGCCCCTGTAGTAGTGGTAGCCCTTCACCTTAACCCTCGGGTACCCGAGCCTCTGTAGCTCTACCGTGAACTCCCTCTTACCTAGGGCCTCCCTCTCCTCCCTGTTGCAGTACCTTACGTAGAGGCTGTAGAGGTCGTCGGTCCTAACCCTAGAATCGGGATCCTTGACCAACACACCCTCCTTGAACATGTCCTGAAGGAACGCATATACCGAGTTAGTCTCCCTCAGCCAGAGCTCCCTGTAGTCCGCCTCACTCTCCTCAAAGCTAAACCTACCCTCCCTAACTACGTGTGCTACTAGCAGTAGCGAGTACGCTAGGATCTTGGGGGCGTACCTGGGTAGGATCTCGTTAAACAGTTTCCTCCTGAACTCCTCGTTGGGTGGGAACTGGTTGGGGAACTCTGTAACTAACCACCTACGCCAGAATGCTGTAGACATGTCGTAGACCCTGGGTAGCTCGTTAGTTGAGAACAGCATCTTAGCGTAGTTGGTGAACGTTATGGGGTCCCTAAACTTACGGTCAGCTGATATAGGGTCCTCCCCGGTTAGGATCTTAAACAGACCAGTGTTCCTCAGAGCCTCACTAGGTAGGTCTGCGAATACGTTAGCCATCTTACCGTAGAGGTTGCTAATGGAGAACCTAAGCCTATCACTAGTTAGATCCTGTAGTTTGATACTCACCACATTATCCCTACCCAACAACCTCTCAACTACTCCTAGGTAGGTTGACTTGCCGTTCCTACCGTCTCCAACTAACATAACAGCCTTATTGAGGGGGTACTCCCCAGCTAGTAGTGTATAACCGATTACCTCATAGAGTAGGACCCACTTGTCCCCGACCCAGGACTTAAAGATGTCGGTTACCTCCTTGAGCTCCGCCTCGACCTCCCTAACCAGCTCCTCCCTGGTCTTAGACAGACCCCTAACCAGTACGTCCACGTCTACCTCCCAAGGGATTTTATGGTATACCATGAGGTCTGGGCTCGGGTCGTAGGCTGCTAGTTTACCCTCGTAGACTAAAGCCCTCCAGTCTACCACCTTATTCCTAAACAGCAACAGACTGTGGTTGAAGCCTCTAAATACCTTAGTAGAGTCCTCTAGCTGTGCCATGAACTCACTCCTCAGTGATTTGTACTTAATCCCCCTCTCCTCTAGATCGTACAGCCTGTAGTACTCCTCCAGTAGGTGCCCCAACCTCTCCTCGCACTCCACGTAGGCACCCCCGTCGTAGCAGTAGATACCTAGGACTACACCACCAACTACCGGGGTCTTGATGTGGTATAGTTTGGTTAGGTGGTCTACTAGGATAGATGCTATCTTAGGTAGTAGTAGAATAGCCCTCCTACCCTTAACAGTGGAGACCAACTCCTCCAGTTCCTCGGGTACCACCAGGCTCTCCACGGCTTCGGTAGCGGTGGTAGCTGGGGCGGTAGCCGTGGGTGTCTCAGTAGCGGTGGTAGCACTAGCTACTACGTTAGGTAGACCCACAATAGCCTCCTGCACTGCCTCAACCTCCTCGGGTGTTAGACCGTGTGGTGGTGGTAGTCTAGATAGCACGCCTAGCTCATTCCCCCACCCTACCTTACTGAGTAGGAACACACTACCGTCCGATAGTGTTACCTCGTACCTCTCCCCTAGGTCTACAACTCTTACCGTGGTCCTACCTTTTTTACTCCCACTACTACTAGTAGTAGTGGGGGTAGGGGGACCCCGGGGTGGGGTTGGGGGGTTAGCCACGTCCACCACCCCTACCTCCCCGCTTTCTCCTTATGAACCTCCTAACCTTGGGGCCCTTCACCACCTGACCACCTGCTGAGCAATGTCCTCACTACCTCAACTAACCTGAAGAACTCCCTATCGTCCTCGGGTACCCTCCCCGCTAGTGCTATCAGTAGTAGACCGTAGAGTAGTGCTGTGTTCCTGATCGCATACGGTGTGTAGCCCAGTAGCCCCCCCACAATCCTCACGAGTTCCTCAACCTCTGGGTGTACCCTCTTTACCACCCCCACGTTCTTTCCCACACTCTCACCTCAGAGTGTACTGCGTTTACAGAGCTTATATATATGTACCTATGCTACAGTACACCAGTATTAAGTGGTTAGTACCATCAGCTGGGGGACCTCCGTTAGTTGGTCTACCTGACCTCCTCCCCCGCCCTAAAGGGCGGGGCTTTCAGTTGTAAACCTCTACAGGAAGTACGTATCTAAGCACCCAAGATGTGGGGTCTCCGGGGTGGCCCCGAACGCCCCCGAGCCCGATGAGGCCCCGAGCGGGATGCGGGGGAAAAGAAATGAGGCAATGACCATACCAACTTATATGAACTTATATGAGAGCTGAACCCCTTCAACTCAGTGTGGGTTATAACTGAGATCCCGCGGGGGAGCTCCCGGCTAGCTTGGGGATCCTCTGGAAGGCCCATCTGTATGCCGTAGACCTGGGTAGCTTACCGATCAAGAACTCG
>Ga0080004_1113445_pt1 | contig 20188 bp, 15 predicted proteins | sample WasSprMetagenome_FD_69207 | JGI IMG/M metagenome (GOLD analysis project Ga0080004, IMG submission 69207) | Sulfidic aquatic microbial communities from Washburn Spring, Yellowstone National Park, USA - WS (SPADES assembly) (version 2) | ecosystem: Environmental > Aquatic > Thermal springs > Hot...
TTCGCCGGCGAAAATATCCCCCTCATCATCCGTATCACCAACCGCAAACTCCTGCCGGTGCCCTGGCTGAAGATCGAGGACGAGATCCCCACCCAGCTCCCGGTCCTCGATGCCCAGGTCCAGCCCAGCCATAAGCCGCAGACAGGCGTGCTCTCCGCCATATATTCCCTGCGCTGGTACGAGCAGGCCGAGCGCGTCTATACCCTGCACTGCGCCCAGCGCGGCTATTACGCCTACGGCCCGGCGACCCTGCGCGCCGGCGACATCTTCGGCCTGTTCGAGGACCGCCGGCGGCTGGCGCATACGGATTGGCTCATCGTCTACCCGCGGGTAGTGCCGCTGGAGGAGCTGGGACTGCCGGCCAAGGACCCGCTGGGGGAGCTGGCGGTGCGCCGGCGGCTGTTCGAGGACCCCTCCCGCACCATGGGCGTGCGCGATTACCAGCCCCACGATGATTTCCGCCGCATTCACTGGAAGGCTACCGCCCGCCGGCAGTCCCTTCAAGTGCGCGTCTACGAGCCAACCACTTCGTTCAACCTGGCGGTCTGCCTCAACGTCGCCAACTTCCGCCGGTACTGGCAGGGCTACGACCCGGTCCTGCTGGAGAAGACCATCATGGTAGCTGCATCGGTGGCGCACTATGCCGCTGAGCGGCGCTACGCGGTGGGATTGGTGGCCAACGGCTGTCTGCCCGAGTCGGATCAGCCCATCCGGGTGCCGCCCGGCCGGGCGCCGGCGCAGTTGGTGCGGGTGCTCGAGATGCTGGCGGCAGTGACACCCATCGCCAGCGTGCCCTTTGAGGACCTCCTGATCACCGCCGGCGCCGAGCTTCCTTGGGGAAGCACCATGGTGGTGGTGACCGGCATCGTCACCGAAGAGATCGCCGAGTCGCTCCAGCGCCTGCGGGCGGCCGGCCGGCATATGGTGCTCATCTCCCTGGAGGAGAGCCCTCCGCCGGAGCTGGACGGTGTGCTGACCTATCATCTGCCGCAGTTGCGCGATGCGGCGGATGACGCGGCGGCCATGGCCGCCGGCCTGCGCCAGCCGCTGTCCCAGGCGGAGCCGGCCCAGGAGGCCGTGCCGTGAGACGACTACTGCTGATGCCGCTTGGGATGGAGCTTCCGGATGCGCCGTACATGCGCCGCGCGCTCCTGCTGGCCAGTTTGTGGGTCATGGAGAGTGCCCTGCTGGCGGCGCTGTTCGTGCCCATCACCGCCGGCGCGGCGCCGCACAGCGTGCTCTGCGCCTGGGCCGGTACCGCCGGCATCATGGCCGGCGCCTTCCTGGTCACCTGGATGCTGACGCGCTCGCGCCTGCCGCTGGCCGGCCAGCGCTGGGCCTTGCTCGGCATTCTCCTGCTGAGCGCCCTGCTCCTCACCCGCTTTCATGTGTACCGGGATGTCCCTCTCCGCTCATGGGAATGGCTGAAGGATTGGGCGGCCGATTGGGGCGCTCTCACCACCGGCGTGACGGGCGGGCCGGCGGCCCTGGTCACTCTGCTGGTGTGCTGGTGGCGAGGCATGCGCCTGCATGACCGCCCGCTCTCCCTGCCGGCCGTAGCCTTCTCCTTCCGGCTGAACGTCTTATGGCTGGTGGCCGCCGGCCTGATGTGGTACCCGGAGCTTGGCGGGGGTATAGCCCTGCTGGTGTATATCTTTTTCCTGGCCGCCCTGGTGGCTATGGCGGTAGCGCGCGTGGATGAGATCGCCGCCCTGCCCGGCGGAGCGGAACAGCCCTTTGGCGCGGCGTGGCTGGTGACCGTAATGGGGTCGGCCGTCCTCGTGGTGGCCTTTGGCTGGCTCCTGGCGAGGGGGATATCGCCGGCCGGCTTCCGTCAGCTCGGCCTATGGCTCGCGCCGTTGGGACACGTCCTGGAACGGGCCTTGTACCAGGGCCTGCTGGCGCTGGGAGTGGTCATGGAGCCGATCCTGGAATGGCTCATCCGCCTGGTCCAACAGCTCGCGATATGGGTGTCGGAAGGCCTGGCGGCCTTCCAGCCGCCGGCGCCCGCTCCCCAGCCCACACCGATGCCCGGCGGCGGAGAGGGGGCCGGCTTCCCCTGGGGAGAGGTCGCCAAGTGGCTGATGATCGCGCTCCTGCTGATGATCAGCCTGGCCGGCCTGGCGCTTTCCCTGCGCAAGCTGGGCCAGCGCGAGCCGGCGGAAGGCCCCCAGGAACGCCGACGCTCCCTGCCGGGCGGGACATGGCGGGAAGATGCGTTGCATAACCTGCAGAACCTGGTGCAGAGCATGCTGGACCGGCTGGCCGGCCTGCGCCCCGGCCGGCTGGGCATGGAATGGTACGCGGAGATTTCCATCCGCAACATCTACCTGAACATGTGTCAGCTTGCGGCAGGGCGCGGCTATCCCCGGCCGGCGGTCTTCACGCCCTACGAGTACCTTTCCCTGCTGTATCGGGCGTTCCCTGGGGCAGAGCGCGGGGATATCGAACATATCACCGAAGCCTATGTGCGCATGCGCTATGGGGAAATGCCCAGCACATGGGGCGAACTGCAGGCCATCCGCCAGGCCTGGCAGAGAGTGAGGGACTCGGTCGAGGTGCCGGCGTCAGGCTGACCGACCCTATATCCAGGAACAATGGAACCGATTATGCCGAACCTCCCGACAGAACTGGCAGACCCCGATTACCGCTTCTTCGAACTGGCCGGCGACCATTATGCCTGCGGGTACGCCGTCGGCGCGGTCACGGATCTGCGGCAGTTGCCGGCTCCGGAAAATCCTCCGCGCGCCCTCCGTTTTGCGCGCGCCTGCGCCGCCGTGGTGCGGGACATATATCCGCCCCTGCTGGACGAGTACCGCGGCTATGCGGATGCCCAGGGCCGGCCGTGGGAGGATGTTCTGCCGCACTTCTCCCTCCATCATCCCTCGGGCGAGGCCGGCGGATGCTCCAGCCTGGCCTGGCGCTCCGCCGATGGGCATGTCATGGTCGCCCGCAACTATGATTTCCTCAGCTCTCAGCGCAGTCGGCATCTGCTGTACGCCGGGCCGGCCGGCGCGCTGGCGACCCTGGGCACCAATGCCAGCCTCATTGGGGGCCGCTATGACGGTGTCAATCAGGCCGGCCTGTTCGCGGCGCTCCACCTGGTGCAGGCCGAGATGCCGGCCAGGCTTTCACCAGGCCTCCCGTTCCACCTGGTGCCGCGCATCCTGCTGGAGACCTGTACCACCGTCCGGCAGGCGGTTGCCTTACTGCTCGACCTGCCGGTGCTCCACGCGTTCAATTATCTGTTGGCGGATGCCGGCGGCTTTGCGGTGGTGGAGGCCCACCCGCTGGCCAAACGGGTGCGCGAGGGGGATGGTTGGCTGGCGGTCACCAATCACTTCCAGCACCCGGACATGCAGAGACTGCACGGCCGGCGCACCCATGCCCATTCGCGCCGGCGTGCGGAGAAACTGCGGGAGCTGGCGCTCCGACCGGGGGAGCCGGCGTGGAGCTGGGCACAGCAGGTGCTCAGGGATCACGACACGCCGCTGTGCCACCATGATCGCATTATGGCGACCTTATGGTCGCTGACGGTGGATATCTCGGCGCGCCGCATCGCCTACTGCCAGGGGGCGCCGTGTCAAGGGAACTTCGTGGAGCTGGCATGGCCGGCAAATGAGCCGCCGGCCACCCGTGTGCAACGAGGATGGCCGGCGGCCTGAACCGCTTCTCACCGCAGGACGCGCCCTATCAGGCCATGGTCAGGTAGCGTTCCAGCTCCCACGGCGTGATCTGGGTGCGGTACTCGTCCCATTCATGCTCCTTGGCCCGCAGGAACCAGCGGTACACATGCTGGCCGAGGGCTTCCTGGATCACCGTGTCCTTCTTCAGCTCCTCCAGCGCCTCGTACAGACTGCCCGGCAGGGTGATGATGTTAGCCTCTTCGCGCTGAACGGCGTCGAATTCGAACACATTTTCCTCCGTCGGCTTCGGCGGCTGGAGCTTGCGTTCGATGCCGTCGAGGCCGCAGGCCAGCATGACAGCAAAGGCCAGGTACGGGTTACAGCTCGGGTCCGGACAGCGCAGTTCGGCGCGGGTGGACTGCTCCCGCCCCTTGGAGACCATGGGGATGCGGATGAGGGCAGAGCGGTTGATCTGCCCCCAGCAGACGTAGACCGGGGCCTCATAGCCGGGCACCAGACGCTTGTAAGAGTTGACGGTCGGCGCCACAACGGCCGCCAGGGCGCGGGCATGGGCAAGCTGGCCGGCGATGAAATGATATGCGGTCTCCGAAAGCCGATACGGGTCATCCGGATTGTAGAAAGCGTTGCGGCCGTTCTTGTCGAACAGGCTCTGATGCGTATGCATGCCGGAGCCGTTCACGCCGTAAATGGGTTTCGGCATGAAGCTGGCGTACAGGCCGTACTTTTGCGCCACGGAACGCACGGCATATTTCAGGGTAATGGCATTGTCGGCGCAGGAGAGCGCGTCGCTGTAGCGGATATTGATCTCGTGCTGGCCAGGGGCAACCTCGTGATGGGCCATCTCCACTTCCAGCCCCATCTCTTCCAGGACGAACATCATCTCGCGCCGGGCCTGCGCGGCCAGGTCGCCCTGGGACGAGTCGAAGTAACTGCCCATGTCGAAGGGGGTGGGGCGCGCCACAGGACCGTTCTCCGCCTTGAAGAGGAAGAACTCGATCTCCGGCCCGGTATTATAGGTGAAGCCCATGTCCGCGGCGCGCTTTATGGCGCGCTTCAGGATGTAGCGGGGATCTCCCTCGAACGGTTCGCCGGCCGGCGTGTACACGTCACACAGGATGCGTGCCACCTTGCCGGTCTCCTTCGTCCACGGCAGGGTGGTGTAGGTGGTCACATCCGGGATGAGGAGCATATCGCTCTCATAGATGCGGGCGAATCCCTCGATGGACGACCCGTCGAACCACACCCCGACCCGCACCGCTTCCTCCAGCTTGCTGGAGGGAATATTGACGCTTTTCAGCGTGCCCGTGACATCGGTGAATTGTAAGCTAATCACCCGGACCTCGTCCTGTTTGACCCTGGCCATCACTTCCTGAAAGTCGGCCGGCTTGTTCATCGGAAATACCTCCTTTAGAAAGGGTATGGGAAAAATAAAAATAGGGACGCGGCAGTAATCACCATTCGGACTGCCGCGTCCCTTCTCCGCCTCTTTGCTGTCTCCGGGCCAAGGCCGGCCGGAGACCTGGCCCATGCGCTTAACCTGGGGAAGGAACGCCTTTACTCTTGTTGGCTCGCCTGGTGCGCCAGGATAATGGCTTCCGCCACCTCGCGCATCGGCTTGCGGGTGTTCATGCTCATCTTCTGAATCTTGCGGAAGGCCTCCGCCTCGGTCAACCCCTGCACATCCATGAGGATGCCCTTGGCGCGGTCCACCAGCTTGCGGGTCTCCAGCGCCTGCTTGAGGTCGCCGACCTCTTTTTCCAGCATCTTCAGCTCGTTGAAGCGTGCCAGGGCGACCTCAATGGCCGCGGCCAGGTCGGACTCGCGGAAGGGCTTGACGATGTAGCCGGTGACGCCGGCGTCCTTGGCCCGCTCGATCAGGTCGCGCTGACTGTAGGCCGTCAGCAGGAGGACCGGCGCGATGCGCTCCTCCGTCAGGATTTTGGCGGCATCGATGCCGTCGAAATCATCCCCCTCGAAGCGGATATCCATGACCACCAGGTCCGGTTTAAGCTCGCGTGCCAGGTTGACCGCGCTGCGGCCGTCGGCCACCTCGCCCACCACCAGGTAGCCCAGGTTGGTGAGCATTTCCCGCAGATCCATACGGATAATGGACTCGTCATCTGCGATTATGATCCGTTTGCGATCTGCCACTTAGTCACCTCCTGATATGCCTTTTGGAAAGCTGATCACGGCAATCACACCATCCTGCGTATTTTCCAGCGAGAAAGTGCCTTTCAGGTCGTCCTGGACCAGGGTGCGCACGATTTGCAGGCCCAGGTTGCCGGCGGTGCGCAGGTCAAAATCGGCCGGCAGGCCCTGCCCGTTGTCCTGGACGGACAGGCGCACGTTGCTGTCCTGCACACCGATGGAAAGGGCGATGCGCCCGCCTGTGCGCCCCTGAAAGCCATGCTCAATGGAATTCAGCAGTAGCTCGTTGATGATCAGGGCGCAGGATGTCGCCTGCTGGGCCGGCAACAGCACATCATCCCCCTCGATGGTGATGTGAATCTGCTGGTCCGGCGCCACAATGCCCTGGCGAATCTGCCGCACGATCTTGGTAGCCACTTCCCGCAGGCTGACCGCGTTGGCCTCTTCGTGGGCCAGGAACTCATGCACCACCGCCACGCTCAAGATGCGGTTGATGCCCTCCTGCAGAGCCTGACGGGTTTCCTCGGACTGACTGCGGCGGGCCTGCATGCGCAGGAGCGCCGCGATGGTCTGCAGGTTGTTCTTGACCCGGTGGTGCACCTCCCGGATGAGGGCGGTCTTGACCTTGATCTCCTGCTCTTTGAGCCGGCTTTCCGTCGTATCGCGGATCAGTATCAGGCTTGCCTGCACCCGCCGCGCCAGGTGCCGCACCAGCAGTGGTTCCAGCACCGACCAGCGCCTCCACCCCTCGGTGACGGCCAGGACGGGCACACCGCGCTTGATCCAGGTGCGGCCCCCTTCATCGGTTTCCTGCTGGATGCAGTGCGAGCCGTCGAACACCGGGGCGACGATCTCCGCGTCGTGCGTGCCCAGCTCGCTCAGCCGCTTGCCGACCAGCCCCTCCATGATGCCGATGCGGCGGTACAGGTTGGTGGCGATGCCGCTGGCATAGCGGATGCAGTACTGGCGATCCACCAGGATAATCCCATCGTGCTCGCCAAAGGGCGTGAGCGATGCCGCGTCTGCCAGCTCGCCGCGTGCGGCCATCTGCTGGAGCTGGCGCACAGCCCACTGGAACACCTTACTGCGCCGGCGCTGACGCTCGTGCTCGATCAAGTTGGTCTCGATACAGAGGGCGGCGATAATCCGCCCCTGGCGGTTCCGCACCGGCAGGACTTTCTGCATGATGGGGGCGCCGTTCGCGACGGCAGAGCGCTGTGTCCGCAGTCCGAAGCGCCCCTGCAGGACCCGGAAGACCAGCGGCTGTTGCGCCGGCCCCACCCATAGGCCGGCGAGCGGCTCCGCATAGACCGGCGACACCGAGTGCGGGCGCGAATGGGACACGACCACCGCCTTCTCCGGCGTCAGCAAACAGTACAACAGCACATCGGAGCGGTTGACATCGGCCAGGATGGCCATGCTCGCCTCGACGCGCTGTAACTGCTCGATATCGGAATCGTTGAGACCCTTGCACTGGTAGACGACTTCGTCCACGGGTTATCGCCACACCGCACCGGTTTATGTGTTCTTTTCCTGGACGCGATATAAAGAATGGTCGACCCCTTCCGTGGCGTCGACCATCATCGCGTGCGACTATCAGGCATTGAGTGATACGGCGCTCACTCAGCTATTATTATAGCACGCCGCGCCAATGTATGCAAATCCCGCGAAAACGCCCGGGGCGGTTGTCAGATAACTCTCCGCCGGGGTCAGCCGCCGGCCGGGAACCGCAGGCGCTCCGCCAGGTCATCGCCCCGGCGCACAACCGTGCACAAGATGCCGCTGGACTGCAGTGCGGCCTGCACCGGTGCGATGGAAGGCGCCGGCGCGAAGCTTTCCCCGGCGATGAGCACCGCCGCCAGGCGCACACCCCGCATGCCTACCGCCTGGGCCACCCGCACCCATTCCACGTCGAAGGCCGGCGTGATGACGATCAACCCCGTGCCGCGGTGCAGATGCCGCGCTTCCGCCTCCAGCACCAGCGAGATAGGCACGGTGCCGCGCGCTTCCAGCACCGCCAGCGCCTCCAGCAGTTTGACGAGCTGGCGCGGGCCGCGGTCCGCCGGCATCACCTCCCGTTTCTGCCCGTACGCCACCAGCCCCACCGCACGTCCCATGGAGAGGAGCTGTTTGGCCAGCGAGGCGGCGGCGCTGACCGCATATTCCGCTGTGCTGGGAGGCAGGGGCGGAGTGCGGTGCTCCCCCCACAATACCGCCGGCCCGCTCCGGTCCATTTCCTCCGCCCAGGGCGCGCTGACATGCATGTGCTGTTCCAGGTCCAAATACAGCCAGATGTCGGTGACCGGCTCCAGCTCGAACTCTTTGGAGATGAGCCGGCCGACGCGCGCCGTGCTCTTCCAGTGAATGCGGTTGAAGCTGTCGCCGTGCACGTATTCGCGCACGCCGGCAACCTGGTCGGTGACGTGCTGGGTGCGCCGGCGCATAGCGGTGCCGCCCGAAAGCTCGCCAAAGGGGAGTTGAAGGCCCGGCAGGTCCACCGTGTAGGGATAGACGATCAGCTCCCCCTCGCCGGCCAGCCGGCGGGACAGGAAGAAGAAGCCAAAGGGGTCCCCGCTGTGCAGGCTCAAGGGACCTAAGCGAAAGCGCCCGCGGTGTCCGCAGTAGGTGCGCACCGCCCAGATATAGCGCTGGCGCGGCCCCAGGCCGCTGATGACGCGGCCGGCGCGATGCCCGGGTAGCGTGGAATGATCGCGCACCTCCAGCCAGCGCTTGGGGAACCAGCCGCGGTTGACGAGGGTGAACTCCTCGTCGAAATGCTTGCCGACCTGGGAACGGTGAGTGCGGCTGAGCCGCGCCACCTGCACCCCGATCAGGTCATTGAGGGTCAGGAGCAGGGAGAGGACCAGGATGAATGCCAGGGCATAGCTGACGTGATACAGCAGGCGCCAGCTCGTGATCATGGCCCATATCACGGCCGCGACCAGGAGTCCCAGCGCCACCCAGCCCTGCTTCAACACATCCCCGCTCCTGAAACGCGCAATCGGCGTTTATGCAGGCCTCAGCGCCCGCGCGATGCCCTCCGCCCAGGCCGTGATGGCCGCCCAGTCGCGGAAATCGCCGGCCGGCGCCTTGATGCCCTTGATGATCAGCCGCTCCGGCAGGCTGAGCTTCTGCATATCAATGGCGCCGTGAAAGACGGCGATATCGCGGACCTTGATGCGCTCCGCCGCGGGCCGCAGGGCACCCGGGATGCGCCAACCGTTGAGCAGTTGCACCGGGTCTCCCGGGCCGGTTGGGCCGCTGGAGAAGAGCCATACCGGCCGCTCCGCCAGGGCGTCCGCCTCCGAGGTCAGCAGTTTGGCGGCCTCTTTGCGCCAACTGCCGGCGTACACCGCACTGCCCAGCACCACGGCCGTGTAAGAGGAGATATCTCGCACTTTGTCCGCGGAGAGAACATCCACCGTGAACCCGGCGGCCCCCAGCACCTCACCGATGCGGCCGGCGATCTCCGCCGTCGCACCGTACTTGCTCCCATACGCCACCAACACCTTGTCGGACACGTTTTTTTCCTTTCATGGGGCAGGGATTGTCCCTGCCAGGCTCACGATTTTTCCTCCCCACCCCCGTTGGGGACAGTGACCAGCCGCCGGCGCCCCATGGCCCCGGCCAGCACGATGCCGGCCGCGTTCAGCAGGTTGAACTTCAGCAGGCCCACCGGCAGGTTCAGCTCGGTCTTCTCGCAAACGGTAGACAGGTTGGCGGTATCCACCTGGGGCTTGAGCGCGTTCAACAGCAGTTGGCGGCGCGTGGGGTCGGTGATCTGGAGGATATCGTCAATCTGGGCCATCAGCCGGCGGGCGCGCTGAATCCTGCGCTCCGTAGCGTCGGCCACGGCCGGGTCAATCAGGCCGTACTGCTTTTTCAACCGGTTCAGGCGGAAGCCGGCCTCATACGTCGCATCGGCGATCTGGTGCCGGTCCATCCAGATCGTCTCGTAATTGAGCACGTATTTCCAGCTCGGCGCCAGCAGGGCCTGGCGGTGCTCCTCCAGGGAGCGGAAGAGGATGGTGTAACCGTATTCCTCCGGGCGCTCGAAGACCTCGCTCCCCGGGTCAACGAAGGGCGCCAGCGGCGATATGAACGGGAACAGGCGCTTATCGGCGCCGGCGTCAAAGCACTCCATCAAGTGCCCGCAGTAGGCGACCGTGTCCATCACGGACTGGAAGTCCTGTTTCGGCAGGCCGATCATGAAGAAGACGTCCAGGCGCTTACAGCCGGCCTCCAAGACGTAGGCCATGGTCTCTTCCATGGCGGCGGTGGTGTAGGGCCGGCCAAAGGCCCGCCGCACCTCATCATCATGGGACTCCGGCGAGATTTCCATGGTGAAGTTGGGAAAGGTGCGGGCCAGCTTCTGGATGTACTCGCGGTCGGCCGCGTCGAACAGCTCCAGAATCACCGGGCCGGGATCCACTCCCACCAGCCGCAGGAACTCCTCGGCGTAGTCCATGCCGGGCTGGCGCAGGTCCCCGAGGATAAAGATGGGGCCGCGCGAGAAGCGGCGGATGTTGCGCAGGTCCTCGGCCAACTGCGCCGGCGAGCGGAAGGCCGGCCGGGAGCGGTTGTGAATGCGGCGGAAGGCGGAGACGGAGCCGCCGCAGGTGCGGCAGTTGTGCGTACAGCCGCGCACGGTCAGGGCGGCGGTAATGGGATACGTCAGCCAGTCCTTGAAGGGCACAAAGTTCGCCAGGTCGGCGTAGCGCGCCACGGCCCGCACCACGTAGGTATAGTCAATGATGACATGGTCCAGGTCCGAGGGGCTGTAGGTGATGGGGTTGACGCGCACCTGGCCGGCGGAGTCGGTCCAGGTGAGGTTCGGCACCTGGGAGAGGCTCTCGTCGTCGAGCTTGCCGGCGCGGATCAGCTCCATGAGCTGGGCCAGGGGCTCCTCGGTGGAGTCCCCCCGCAGTACGAAGTCCACCTCCGGCCGCTGGACCAGCTCCTCATGGAAGTACGAGGAGGAGAAGCCGCCGAAGATGACCGGGGTATAGGGATGGTGGCGTTTGACCAGCCGGGCGACCTCAATGGCGCCGTGGGCATGCGGCATCCAGTGCAGGTCAATGCCGAAAGCGAGGGGGTTCAGCCGGCGGATGAGCTTCTCGGGGTCGAAGCGCCGGCTCTTCAACATGCGCACCGCCAGATTCACGATGCGCACGCGGAACCCGCGGCGTTCCAGATAATCCGCCAGGGTGGTGAAGCCGATAGGGTACATCTCGAACACGGGGGTGGAGGGCACCAGGTCGCTGATCGGCCCATATAGGATGGACTCCCGCCGGAAATCATACACGCTGGGGGCGTGTAAGAACACGAAATCTGCATTGGCCACAGGGTAACCTCTCCTGCAACGAGATATGTATGCGCCCTGCTGGGCGACTGATGTCTAGACGCCGGCCGGCCGGGGCGCTACCCGCGTGCCCGGCACTGGCACGGAATCGAGTATTTCCTGGATGATGGTCTCCTGGTCCACGTTCTTCAGCCTGGCCGAGGGGCTGAGGATCAGCCGGTGGGCCAAGGTCGGGACGGCCAAGGCCTTGATATCATCGGGTATCACGAAATCGCGCCCCATGGTGGCGGCCAGGGCGCGCGCGGTCTTGTACAGCGCCAGACTGCCGCGCGGGCTGGCGCCGAGATAGACGTCGGGATGCCGGCGCGTCTCCCCCACGAGATGCACGATGTACTCCTTCATCAGGTCCGAGACGTACACATGCTTGACATGCTCCTGCGCGGCCATCAGCTCGTCCAGCGCAATCACCTGCTCCAGATGGCGGATGGGGTGGTCGTACTGCTGGGCGTCCAGGATGGCAATCTCCTGCTCCTCCGCCGGATAGCCCAGGCTGACGCGCATCATGAAACGGTCCACCTGCGCCTCGGGCAGTGGGAATGTCCCCTCGTATTCGATGGGGTTCTGCGTGGCGAACACCAGGAAAGGGGATTCCAGGGCGTAGGTGACCCCATCCACGGTGATCTGCCGCTCTTCCATCGCTTCCAGCAGGGCGGACTGCGTCTTGGGCGTGGCGCGGTTGATCTCGTCCGCCAGGACGATGTTGGCCATGACCGGCCCAGGACGGAACTCGAACTCGCGCGTCTTCTGATTGAAGACCGAGACGCCGGTGATATCGCTGGGCAGCATGTCGGGCGTGAACTGGATACGCCGAAAACTGCATCCGATAGATTTGGCGATGGCGCGCGCCAGCATGGTCTTGCCGACCCCGGGCACATCCTCGATCAGGACATGGCCTTCGGTCAACAGGGCCAGGATGATGAGGTGAATGACCTGGCGCTTGCCGATGATGACCTTTTCGACGTTATCGATAATTTTCTGGGCCGCGGCCTCTGCCGTGTTCATGCGGTTATCCTCTCCCTGCCGGCTCCCACACCGATGTATTATAAATCCAACTATCTTGCTCGACAATTTCGACAGTTGTCACCCGCCCCATGCGCTGAAAGCATTCCGCCGGCCTTGCGGCCGGCGGAACGAACAGCGGTTCCCATCGAGACCCCTTTTATCCGACCTTGGCGCCGCAGTTACTGCAGAACTTGGCGCCCGGCGGCAGGGGAGCGCCGCACTGACTGCAGAACCTTGTCCCTTCCAGCTTCTGCCCGCAGTTACTGCAGAATTTCGCGCCGGCGGGATTGGGAGTGCCGCAGTTGGGGCAGGGGAAGGTGCCGGCCGCCGCGGCCGCGCCAGGCGCTTGCTTCTGCTGCTGCATGGAGCTCATCAGCGTCTGGGCAATGGCCGCGCCCATGCCCAGGCCGGCGCCGATGCCCACCCCCGACACCTCGCCGCCGCCCGGCTGTGCGGCCATGTCGCGCAGGCTCTCCGCCATGTCCATCTTCAGCAGGCTGTCCATATCGCCCACCGCCCGCATGCCGGCGCCCCGGTCGATCATCTTCTGCACCTCTTCGGGCAGACTGATGGACTCGACGAAGAAGGATTTCAGGGCCAGGCCCAGGCCGGCAAACTCGTCCGCCAGCTTGGCCTTGACGCCGGCGGACAGCTCGGTGAACAACCGCGGCAGGTCCAATATGGTCTTGGACGTCTCCCCGAGCATATCGGTCAGCCAGGAGAGGATCATCCCCCGCAGGTAATCCTCGATCTGCGAGGTCTGATACATCCCCATGGTGCCGACGATCTTGTTGACGAAGAGCTGTGGGTCGGCCACCTGCATGCTGTAGCGGCCATAGGCCCGCAGGCGCACGATGCCCAGTTCCGAATCGCGCAGGGTGATGGGCTCTTTGGTGCCCCATTTCATGTCGAGGAACTCTCGCAAGTTGACGAAGTAGACCTCGGCCTTGAAGGGGGTCTCCCCGCCGAACGGCGCACCGATAAGCTTCACCAGCAGGGGGATGTTGGCGGTGGTCAGGGTATGCCGGCCAGGGCCAAACACGTCCAGCGCCTTGCCGTCGCGGAAGAAGACCGCCGCCTGGCTCTCCCGCACGATGAGCTGAGAACCCAACCGGAAGTCCCCAGAGCCTTGTTCGGGGATGCGGTGAACAATTTCCTGGCCGGTGGGGTCAAAATACTCGATCACATCAAAAATGCGTGCCATTCGAATTCCTCCTTATCCTGTGACAGGCGGTCTTATGTCACTGCTCCGCCGGCGCTTCCTCGTCCGCTTCCGTGACTTCGCCAACGGCGGTGATGGCCTCTTTCCGCTTCTCGAACTGCTCGGCCAGGGCGGTGATCACCTTGATCAGCTTCTGGATGCCGGCGCCGATGCCCGTGCCGGCCTCAATGTCCTGCCCCACCGCATCAATGGCCTCCGCGACCTTGGGCAACTGCTCCAGCAGTTTGGCGTCGAAGGCGTAGATGGCATCCAACTGCTTTTCCTTGACCTTGACGGCGTCAAAGAACCCGCTGTAGCCATAGGTGGCGGTCTTGATGCGGTCCATCAGGTTCTCCAGCTTTTTGATGGCGCGCCCCAGGTCATCGGTGAACTCGATGAGGCCGGAGTCCACCAGTTGGAGCTGAAGCTCGTTCAGCCGGCGAAGCTGGACCGCAAGCTCATCAGCCAGTTTGCCGCGCAGGAGCTTATCCGCCTCGCGGCGCCACTCCTTTTCCTTGTACCCTTTGAAGCCAGGCAGGCTGGCCGCAAACTTCTCCAGCCCTCCCTTGGCCCCCTCAATGACCTCCCGAAAATCCATGACAGCACTCCTTTCTTTGTGTGCTCATTCGGACAGGAAAATCTCGGTCCCGCAGAACGGACAGCGGCTGACCCCCTTGCCGGCCAGCTCAATCTCGCCCCCACAGTTCGGACACTTGTTGGTCTTCAGCAGGGAAGCATCCCTCGAGTACAACACCCCCTCTTTCCAATTGATGTAGCCGCTGAAAAGGCCCTTGCCCACCAGGTCGTAGATCCAGGCCTTGACCTTTTCCCGGTCTGCCCCCAGTTCCAGGATCAGTTCGGACAGGCTGACCTTGCCCTGGGTGCTGACCATCTCCAGAATGCGGCGCTCCTTGCGGATCTCGGCAAGCTGGGCGGCCTCCTGCCGGCCGCGCACCACCAGGTACACGCCGCCGCCCATCAGCGGCAAGACCACGATCAGCCCCAGGCCGAACCCCAACACCGCACCGCCCAGCGTCAGCTCGGACTGGATGATGCCGGCGGCCATGAAGCCCAGGATGACCAACCCCAGGACTGCCCCGACGGCGATGAGAATCACGCCGACAGTGGTGCTGTTGACATTCATGCCACGCTCCTTTCATGAATCATCGCACATCGGATGACATCAACCGAAGCCGCCGCCACCACCTCCGCCTCCGCCTCCACCACCGCCGCCGCCTCCGCTGAAGCCGCCGCCACGGCCGCCACTGCCGCCCGAACTGTGCGGCGCGCTGGAGAGGGTGGAGGATGCGGAGTTCAGCATGGAGAAGAGGCCACTGCTCATGGACGAGAGAGAGTGGAACGCGCCGGAGCTGAGCGAGTCAAGGGAAGGCGTTCCCCCCGATCGCGCGCTGGCCGGCCCCGATATGCCTCCCCCGCCCGGCACCGCGCCCCCCGAAGACCCGGAAGACACGGGCCGCAGGGTATCTCCCATGTAGGGACGCGAAGGGATGTACCAGGGGGGCGCCGGCGCCTCCACTGCCGCGAACTTGTCGATCCAGGACTTCTCCAGCCCAAAGGCGATGGCGTAGGGGAGATATTTGTCAAAGAGGTCGGCGACCTCCTTGATCTTCTCATACTTCTCGATGTTCTCCAGGTAGCGCTTGAAGGCCTTCCAGCGGGCGTATTCCTCGCTCCCCTTCTCCGTGCGCGCCGGCATGAAGCGCGACACCACGATCAGTGCCACGGAGAGTATACCCAACGCAATAGGTATACAAGGGAAGGAGGCCACATATTGGGCCAGGAAGGGCGTGACGAAAATACCCACTAGCGCCGAGATGACCACGCCGGCGATGCCCAGGCCGGCGAACAAGCCGCGCACGCTCTCGGGGTCGCGGCTGTACAGCCCCTGCCTGACCAGCTCCTTGTACAGGCCCTTCTGGATGGTGGGGATATGGGTGTAGAATTTTTCCTTCAGCTCGGAAAGCCGGCGCTCCTGCTTCTTGCCAAACAACCCTTTGATGAGCGCTTTCTCGTACTCGAGCAGTCCCTCCGGCGATTTCAGCAGGCGGTAGCGGAAGTCCTTCTTCTTACCAATGCCCAGCAAGCCCGGCTCCTCGATCTCTTCAATGCTGATGATGCCGCGCCGCGCCAGGTCAACGATCGTTGCCACGATATCTGCCATATCGGCGCGCTCATCCAGCAGGGTGCCGGCCAGCCCCGGCGGCAGGTCCGACGGCGGCTCGTTGATATACTCCGCCACGAGCTCCACCGGTTTGTCCCGGCCTTTCGTGAACCACAGCAGATACAACCCCACACCCCCGCCGACCAGCAGTAACAGGCTGAACGCTCCCACGAGCAAGTTGATGAGGGGCGCCCAGCGCTCCTCGTACTCGATACGGCGGTCGTCGGCCGCCTGCCAGGAGGGCTTCCGTGCGGATACGATCCCGTGCGGGAACTGCACCCGCACCTCCAGGCCCATGTACGCCGGTATTTCCCGCGTGGCGGTGAACACCACGGTCCGTGGGTCTTTCAGCTCCCAGACGGCGTCGCTCCCGTAGGAGGCCACCACGAGCTGGTCCTCAGAGAGGGCCGCCGGCAGATGCACCGTCACCGTTGCCGCGCGCACCGGCTTACTGCGGTCCTCGTAGATGGCTTTCCAGTACAACTGGTCCCCACCCTCGTAGATGCGCAGTCCGCCCTGCACGGTGTAGCGCAGTGTCCAAGCACGGGAAGCATTCGCAGTTGGCTCGAAGTACCAGTTCACCACCAGTTGGCCGTTCTCTTCCGTCACCTCGTATGTGCCAGGCTGATTACTGCGGGACTGGGTGTAGGGGGTATCCCCTTCCCAGACCTCCACATTGGTGATGCGATCGACCCGATCCAGGGGAATGTTGCGGTACCCCTGGGAGAATGTCCCGCCGATGAAGACGATCTTCTGGTATTCCACCACTTGAAAATCGCCGTTCGGCAGGATGGTGATATCCACATCGAAGCGGTCCCAGTACAGGTCCTTCTCCTGCGCCTGGGAGATGCCGGCGGTCAGGCCCAGCAGCAACAGGAAGGCGATAACCACCCAGGTCCAACGTCGTCTCATGCATGGCTCCTTTCTATACGTACCGCCGGCGCGGCCGCCGGCAGTTTGCGTCCTATGCCTCCAGGAACAACACGTCCTCGCCCTTTTCTTCCGCGCTCACAATCTCCAGCAGGTCCTGTTCCAAACTGCCGTAACGAGGCTCTTCCACGATGCGCCCCAGCTCTCTGCCGCTGTCCGCGTCGAACACCACGATGGTGGGGATGGCGCGCACCCCCAGCTCCTGCGCCTCCGGTGTCCCCAGCTCGACCAGGCGGAATTCCCAGCCGGCCAACTGCTCGGATATGCGCGCCAGCTTCGGGATGTTGCGCCGACAGTCCGGGCACCAGCTCGCCGCCGCAACCTTCACCAGAGCGCGCGGCCGCAGGGCTTTCACCCGCTGGAGGATGCCCTCGTCGGGCACGTACGCGGCGTACGCCTGCCGATACGCCGGCTCCTCCCGCACGTAGTTCAGCAGGGCGTTGGGGGCCGGCGCGGGAGCCGACGGGGCGGCCGGCGCCGGCTCCTCGCGGGCCGGCGGCTTCTGCATGGTGCCCCACTGGATCAGGCGCAGGCCCTTGCGTTCCCCGCCCAGCCCATTGGACTTGATATAATCGACCGCGCTGACCGCCGCGGTGGCACCTTCGCCGGCGCTGATGACCGTCTGGCGGGCGCGGTGGCCGGTGATATCGCCGGCGGCAAAGACCCCCGGCACATTGGTCTCCTGGTTGCGTCCGACGCGAACGAACTGCTCCTTGTCCAGCTCCACCCCCAGGTCTGCCGCCAGGGCGGACGCCGGCAGGACCCCCACTTCCAGGAACACGCCCCGCACGGGGATCCATCGGCTCTCCCCATTCACCGCGACGCGCACGCCGGCCACACCGCTTTCGTCGCCGACGATTTCCTCCACCCCGGCCCCCTCCACGAGGGAGATATTGCCGGCCGCCTGCACCTGTTCCCGCAGGGCATCGTCCAGAACGGTGCCGGCCAGCAGGATAAAATCCACATGGGAGGCAATGCCGCTCATCCGCAGGGCCGCGGCAGTGCTCTCCTCCCCACGGCCGATGACCGCCACCGGCAGGCCGCGGAAGAGAGGACCGTCGCAGATGGTGCAGTACGCCACCCCGCGCCCGTAATATTCCTGCTCGCCGGGGACGCCGAGCTGTTGGCGTTTGGTGCCCATGGCCAGGATGACGGTGAAGGCGGGGAAGCAGGCCCCGCCGGCGGTGAAGAGATGGAAGCGGTCCCGCTCGCGCTTGATCTGTCGAACTTCGTCCTCATGGAACTGCGCGCCGAACTTGCCGGCGTGCTGGGCAAGCTTCTCGATCAGCTCCACGCCGCTCAAAGGCTCGATCTGGGTGGGATAATTCTCCACGATTTCCGCACGTGCCAGTTGGGATTGATAGCGGTCGCCGAAAATCATGGTGCGCAGGCCGGCGCGCGCCGCGTACAGGCCGGCGCCCAGGCCGGCCGGGCCGGCGCCCACCACCGCCACATCCAGCAGTTCACCACACTGTTCCAATGTGCTCATATTCCGCCTCCTGCTACTGCGTCCGCCAAACAAGCCGAAGGATGCGAGCGATGCGCCGGCGGAGAGGTAGAAGAAAGGGACAATATCTACCACGAAAGCGTACTGGAGGACAAAGGCCGCTTCTGTAAGTGAGACCCCCTTACCTCTGTGCGCAATGAGCATTCCGGTAAATATTGTACCACATGCTGGCCGGCATGTCCACTGCGCACAAGGGATGTGGGGACAGCCCGCGCAGTGGTGGCGCTTGGACCTGCGCAAGCTTCGCGCAGTGCGCCGGCGGATAAAGCTGGCCGGCGCATCCGTGAAGCCCCGGCGGGGCTTGACAAGGGAATTGTATCCACCGCCAGGCAGGCCCAATGCAGGCATTCCTACCCCACCTCAGCGGCTTCCCAACACCCTCAAGCAAGGAGGGTTGACAAATCTCCCCACATGCTGTATAAAATGTCCGCAAAGCGCGTATTTGGCCCTTTTCGTTTCTTCTACTCATGTGCTCATGGCCCTGTTCGCGGGGCTTGACATTTCATGGCTTTTGTGGTATCCTATTAGTATACTTGCGATATCCATTTGGTACACTTCATCACAAGCATTGGCGCGTCCCTGCTGTCTCTGTCCGTAGAGGAAGTGAAGTCGGTCTGGTAAGCCGAGTCATAGCAGAGGAATTCAACCAGCCCCGTTATTGTCTATCATGTGCGGCCCGTAGTTCGAACGTTTGACGCGGATGGTTGTTCCCTGGACGGAAAGGGGGTGATGCCGGCAATCCTAAGCAACTACCTCAATCTCTCAAGTCAGCCTCTGACCGATGGATGTGACGCGTTGTCCGCGAATGTACCGTTCACAGCCCCAAATATATGGGAAAGAAGAGGAGGTTACCATGTCTCGGAAGGTTGTCCCGCTTCTGGTGATTGGCCTGGTACTGGCCATGGTATTGGGCGCCTGTGCTCCGAAGGCCACCCCTGCCCCGACCCAACCGCCGGCCGCCGCGACGACTGCCCCAACTCAGCCGCCGGCCGCCGCGACGACTGCCCCAACTCAGCCGCCGGCCGCCGAAACGAAAGTCCTGAAGATCGGCGTACAGGGTCCTTTCAGCGGCCCGGCCGCCCGCACCGGCGAGGAGTTCAAGGGCTCGGTTCAGATGACCCTCGATGAGATCAACGGGCAGGTCGGCAATTACAAGATCGAGGTCGTCTGGATCGATTGCCAATCTGACCCTGCCAAGGGCGCCCAGGCCTATGAGCAAGCCGCGGTGCAGGATCAGATCCAGGCCGGCGTCCTCAACTGGCACAGCTCCGTGGCCGTCTCCATCATGGACGTGGCCGCCAAGCACAAAATCCCGCACTTCTTCGGCTTTGGCGCTACCGAAGTGGTGAACGAGAAGTTCACCTCCGATCCAGAGAAGTACAGCTACTGGATGATCAAGGGTTGGCCGGCACCGGCCAAGCTCAGCATCTCCTACGTCCAGGCTTTGGAAGATGCCATCAGCAAAGGCATCTGGAAGCCAGCCGAGAAGACCGTGGCCATCTACGGCGAGGATACTGACTGGGGCCGCTCCTTCGGCGGCGCCATCAAGAAACAGCTCCAGGATGCCGGCTGGAAGGTCGTGGCGGAGGAATACTTCCCCATCGAGCAGACCGAGTTCTATCCCATCCTCAACAAGTTCAAGGAGCTGAACCCTGCTCTGGTCGCCGGCACCAGCACGGCCGCCCCGGTGGCTTCCGCCTTCATCAAGCAGGCCGATGAGGTCGGGCTGAAGAGCCTGATCATCATGGACGGCCTGGGCTGGGTGGGCGAGTGGTATCAGCTCACCGGCAAGGCCTCCGACTACGTGCTGGACCAGATCCCTGGCTGGACCACGCCCAAGGCCAAGGAGTTTGCCGAGAAGTTCAAGGCCCGCTTTGGCATCGAACCCAGCCCCTCCGCCGCCGGCCTCGCCTATGACGGCATGCATCTCTTCGTCGAGGTGCTCAAGAACACCCTGGCCCAGTACGGCGAGCTGAACCGCGAGACCATCTACAAGTGGGCCCGCGAGAACATCCACACCGGCAAGTGGAGCTACAAAGACGGGATCATCATGAAGGAGTACAAGTACACGCCGGAGACGATCCCCGACCCGGTGGTTGGTCAGGGGTACTACATCTTCCCGGTGCTCCAGTACTTTGACGGCGTGGGCAAGGTCATCTTCCCGCCGGAATGGGCGGAGCAGGAGCTGAAACCCAAGCCGTAACCCAGG